>ENA-ORSO01001586-ORSO01001586.1-human-gut-metagenome-genome-assembly--contig:-NODE-1586-length-13083-cov-4.970755_pt1 | contig 13083 bp, 8 predicted proteins | sample MGYA00241902_ERZ509168 | MGnify/ENA primary metagenome ERZ509168 (study PRJEB26280, sample SAMEA2338806) | human gut metagenome | biome: human gut; feature: human-associated habitat; material: faeces... | reverse complement strand
ATGGTTTTAAGCTGGCCGGGGTTTTGCAGGTTTTGGGGAAAATAGATAAGCCCGCCCACCGGGTATTCCTGCAATGCCTTGTATGTGGTTTCCCCTGCCTGGGTTACGGTCTTAAAGCCGGTAAGGGCTTCCGGGGTAATGATAAAGAGCTGGGCCGTCTTCTGCTCCAGGGACATCTGGCTGATGACGGCCCGGATGTCTGCGTTATCTGTGTTTTCTGCATTGGTTTTATCCGATAGACTTACAGGATCCGGCCGGTTCTCAGGATTTGGGGAATCACCTGTCCCGTCGCCTGCCCTGTCTCCGGCAGCTGCAATCTCCTGTGAGGCGTCTGTCCCGGCCGGATGCCGGGAATCCATGCTGCCGGCCCTTATTTTAAATAGGATGGCGGCAAGGATTACGGCACATACCAGTCCTGCCGCCGTTATATAAAGCCATTTCATGCCTGTTTGTTTTCTTTTCTTTCTGGAATGTCCTCTGGTTGTCAAGTTCGTCCTCCTTAAAATGTGTGACAGCCTCAGCGTATCTGCCTTCCCTGTCCTGATACGCTGACAGCTCCTCCATCCGGTTTATGACGGAGCGCCTGCCTGGGTCATATGTTTGTTTTTTCTCAGTTCAGCTATAAACTTCCCTGTTTGATTTTGATTCATACTATCACCTCTGGGATAGAGTATACCAAATTTGAGCTGATTTTTCTTCCCCACAAACAGAGAATTTCCTGCGCTGGTAAATTTATCCCTGTCCGGGAATACCGAAAAACTGTATTTACAAAGATAACAATATGAGTAAAAGTGATATTATAGCATTGTATGAAGAAATCGTGGAATACTAGAAACTGAATTTTTAAACTGATTCCGGTACGGCCCATACTGCGCAGCAGAGGAGGTGTGAGTATGGATATTAACCAGGACAGGTTGTGGTGGGATATCCAGGAGTTGGGAAGAATTGGGCGCAGCCCGGACGGCGGCATTACCCGTCTGGCCTTTACGCCCCAGGACCGGCAGGCACAGGACTGGCTGGAAGCCAGGATGAGGGACGCCGGACTTGCCGTAAGGGAGGACGCGGCCGGCAATCTGATCGGGGAGCTCTGCGGAAGCCGGCCTGAAAAGCCATGCGTCATGTGCGGATCCCATTACGACACCGTGCCGGGCGGCGGGCAGTTTGACGGGACTCTTGGAATCCTCTCGGCCCTGGAGGCAGTGCGCAGGATCCGGGAGCAGGGAACTGTCACAGAGCGGACCATACGCCTGGCAGCCTTTAAGGACGAGGAGGGAAGCCGCTTTGGATATGGGATGGTGGGCAGTAAATCTATCTGCGGCATACTGGACCCTGAGGGACTTACGTCCGTGGATAAGGATGGAATCTCCCTGGAACAGGCCATGGCTGATTACGGGTGCAGGCCCGGCCGGCTGGCTTCCTGTAAGATGGAGGACGTGGGGACGTATCTGGAGCTTCACATCGAGCAGGGAAAGGTGCTGGAGGACCATGGGGCGTCCATCGGCGTTGTAAGCGGCATAGCCGGGCTGGTGCGGTATACGGTGGAGATACGGGGAGAAAGCGGACACGCAGGCGCCACGCCCATGAAGGCCAGAAAGGATCCGGTTTTAGCCATGTGCCGGTGGATTGACAGGGTAACGGAGCTGGCAGGGGCACGGGAGTCATGTGTGGCCACTGTGGGCTCCATTACAGCATATCCGGGAGCGCGGAATGTAATCTGTGAGCGTGTGGTGTTTTCACTGGATCTGCGTTCCATCCGCCAGGAGGACCTGAGGGAAATCGCGGAGGAGATGGAGCTGTACGGGGCAGAGCTGTCCTCACTCCACGGCGTGGAGGTGAGCCTAAGGCCTGACCAGGCGCTTCCACCATGCCGCTGCCATGAACCTCTCCGGGAAGCCATAAAGAATATCTGCCGGTCAGAGGGGTATTCTTTTATGGAACTGATGAGCGGGGCAGGCCATGACTGTATGAATTTTAAGGATGTGTGCCCTACTGCCATGATTTTCGTGCCGTCAGAGGGAGGAGTGTCCCACAGGAAGGAGGAGTTTACTTCCAGGGAGGACTGCGCCCGCGGGGCCGGGGTGCTGCTGGGGCTTCTGCTTGAGACGGCAGGCGTTTCAGATAAGATTGACTGACAAAGGAGATTGCTATGGAAAAATTAGAAGAATTTTTTAAGTTAAAAGAAAGGGGAACCAGTGTCAAGATAGAGGTCCTGGCAGGTATTACCACGTTCATGACCATGGCCTATGTGCTGGTGGTGCAGCCCGGCGCCATCATTGGTTTCGGGGATGCGGTATCCTTTACAGATATAAACGGGCTGGTTATCACCAAGGAGGCAATTGCGGTTACATGTGCTGTCATCAGCGCGCTTATTACCCTGCTTATGGGCTTTTACGCCAACCTGCCCTTTGCTCTGGCAACGGGTATGGGAACTAATTTCATGTTCGGCGCCCTGCTCCAGTCCAACACCCTGTCCTTTGGCGCCATCATGGCCATAACCCTGATATCCGGCCTGATTTTTGTGGTTTTAACCATATTCGGGGTAAGGGATTTGATTGTCAAGGCCATACCCAAAAACATAAAGGTGGCCATTGGGTCGGCAATCGGTTTCTACATTGCCTACCTGGGCTTTAAGAATTCGGGCATCGGAACCTTTACAAATGGAATCGGAATGGGGAATTTCATGGAACCGGCCATATTCATCGCCCTGCTGGGACTGATCCTCATAGCCATCCTGACGGCATACAGGGTCAAGGGCGCCATTCTCACCGGCATCATCACAGTCACTGTGATGGGAATTCCTCTGGGTGTGACCACCCTGCCGGATACCTTTGCCAAGATACCGGATGTTTCATCCTGGGGAAATATTGTATTCTGCTTTGATTTCAAAGGACTGTTGTCCTTCCAGGCCATCATATATGTGTTCATTGCCTTTTGCGGGGACTTTTTCTCCACATTGGGAACCGTGCTGGGAGCGGCCGGCAAGGCAGGTATGCTGGACGAGGACGGAAACATGCCCGGAATCCAGAAACCCTTCCTGGTAGACGCCATCGGCACCTGTGTGGGAGCCTGTACCGGCAATACCACCATCACCACCTTTGTGGAATCCACATCAGGCGTGGAGGCGGGCGGCAGAACCGGCCTGACCAGTATTGTGGTAGCTGTTCTCTTTGCTGTCATGGTGTTCTTTTCGCCCCTGATTCTGATGATACCGGACGCAGCCACCGGACCTGCCCTTATCTTTGTGGGATTTTTGATGGTATCAGGCATCAGGAATATTGATTTCAGCGATTTCACGGAAGCCTTCGGCCCGTTTGTCATGATTATGTTTGTTATTTTCTGCGGAAGCATTGCGGCGGGAATCGCGGCAGGCATTCTGGCATATATCATCATCAAGACTGCCACGGGTAAGTTTAAGGAGCTGCATCCGGTCATGTACGTGCTGGCTGTTCCGCTGGTCATGTATTTTGTGTTTAAATAGTAGAATTGCAGACAAAATGATAGTTGAAAGAAGGGAAGGATAGAGATGAAGATACAGCCAAGAGATAAAAGAGCACTTCTCAGGGCGGCTCTGGGAGAGATAAAAAGTGATTTGGCCATAAAGAATGTACAGCTGGTCAATGTGATTACCGGGGAAATTTACCCGGCCAGCGTTTATGTTTATGACGGCTTCATTAGCCATGTGGAGTATAAGGAGCCGGGCAGGGAGGAGCAGTTTGCGAAAGAAGTGGTGGACGGACAGGGAAAATACCTGATTCCGGGTCTGATAGACGCCCATGAGCATATTGAGAGTTCCATGATGACACCCAGGAATTTTGCAAAGGCAGTGATTCCCAAGGGAACCACCACGGTCATCACGGATCCCCACGAGATTGGCAATGTGTGGGGCATTGAGGGAGTGCGGTACATGCACGAGGCTTCACAGGACCTTCCCATGCGCCAGCTGATAGATATACCCAGCTGTGTGTCGGCCGTGCCTGGTCTGGAGCATGCAGGCGCCGAGTTTGGGCCGGAGGCGATAGAGGAACTGGCAAAGCTGGAGCGCGTGGTGGGGCTGGCGGAAGTCATGGATTATCTGGATGTGATTCATGGCGGCGACCGTATGATGGACATTATCAGGACAGCTGAGGATCACGGCTTATACCTCCAGGGCCATGCCCCGTTTGTGGAGGGAAGGATGCTGTCCGCCTATCTGTGCCGCGGTCCTAATACCTGCTACGAGTCCAGGACAGCGGAGGAAGCCGTGGAAAAGATGAGAAGCGGCATGCGGGTGGACGCCAGGGAGGCGGATGATATCCTCCACAACGGCCACATCAATGATGTGGTCAGGGCAGCCATAAGATACTGTATGGAACCGGTGGCGGCCATCAAGAGCGCCACCCTGAACTCGGCAGGGGAGGCCGGATTGCAGAATCTGGGCGCGATTGCGCCGGGATACGCGGCGGATATGCTTCTGGTAGATGATTTGAGGGAACTGACGCCCAGCCATGTGTTCTATGGAGGTAAACTGGTAGCACTTTACCATCCGCCCGCCCGTATCCCGGGGAAAGGTAAAGGTCAACCTGATGAAATACTATGACATGAATCTTTCCACCACGGATATCGTGTGTGAGGAGGTCTGTGTTAAGGGCGGAAGAATCGATATAAGCGGGGATGGGGACCTGAAGTTTGTGGCAGTGGTTAACCGCTATGAGGGCAATGAGAACATAGCCCTGGGCCTGGTGCAGGCGACTGCAAAACGGATAGTGCCGCTGTTCGCGCAATTATGTAAAAAGCAATAAACGAACCCCGCCGCCAATAAAGTATCAATCAATGGATACCTTTATTGGTCGGCGGGGTTTTGTCATGCTCTGATTCAGTACATTATTTGATGCATCTTATGGTTTCCATGCACCATCTTATCATGCACCATCTTATCATACACCATCTTATCATACACCATCTTATGTATGGGACATGGTTCCCAGACAGGGGCTGTAGGCAGTCACAGGACGCCTTCCGTTTCCGCGGTCCTCCCTGGAACTCTCTGCTTTCAGGTTTTTCTGGGCTGTGGCCAGCATCAGCTTGATTCTGTTCAGCTGGTTTACCTCGCTGGCGCCAGGATCATAGTCAACGGCAATGATATTGGACTGGGGGTAATTCCGGCGCAGCTCCTTGATGACGCCCTTTCCCACGATGTGGTTGGGCAGGCATCCAAAGGGCTGGGTACAGATGATGTTGTTCACACCGCTGTGAATCAGCTCCAGCATTTCGCCGGTCAGGAACCATCCCTCGCCGGTCTGGTTGCCCAGGGATACAAAGCCCTTTGCCATCTGGGCCAGTTCGTTGATGGCTGACGGAGGCGTGAAATGCATACTGGCCGTCAGTTCCTTCCTGGCTGTCCTGCGGAAATACTCCAACAGGGCAATTGCCGCGTTGCACAGTCTGGCAGTGGATTTCCTGGAGCCCAGGTGATCGGCCTTAAAGTTGCTGTTGTAGAAGGAATACAGCAGGAAATCCATCAAATCCGGCATCACTGCCTCGGCGCCCTCGGATTCCAGCAGCTCCACAATGTGGTTGTTGGCCAAAGGTGAGAATTTCACCAGGATTTCACCTACAATGCCCACCTTTGGCTTCTTTACATCCAGCCTTGGGAGAGCGTCAAAATCGCGGATAATCCCCTTTATATTGCGTCCGAATTCTATCATGGCCGCGTTTTTCTTGGACAGGGAGGCAATGCAGCGGGCCTTCCATTTCTCATGCAGGGCATCGGCACTGCCCGGCTCCGCCTCATAGGGCCGGGTGGCATAGAGCACCCGCATGAAGATATCGCCGTAAACAATGGCCTGCATGGCCTTTGTCAGCAGCGGCACGGTGAAGGTAAAGCCGGGATTGGTCTCCATGCCGTTGGCATTGACAGAGATAACCGGTATCTGGGGCATTCCCGCCTTTTCCAGGGCCCTGCGGATGAAGCCGATGTAGTTGGATGCGCGGCAGCCGCCGCCGGTCTGGCTCATGAGGACAGCCGTGTGGTCCAGGTCATATTTACCTGACAGCAGGGCGTCCATGATTTGTCCGATGACAATGAGGGACGGGTAGCAGGCGTCGTTATTTACATATTGGAGTCCCACGTCCACGGCGTTGCGGTTGTGGTTCTGCAATACTTCAATCTTATATCCAAAGGAGCGGATAGCCGGCTCCAGCAGGTCAAAATGAATGGGCGACATCTGTGGACAGAGAAGGGTGTAATCCTTTTTCATCTCCTTGGTGAACATTACGCGGTGATAGGCGCTGGACACCACCCTGCGCTCAAAATGTCTCTGGTCCCTTACCTTTATGGCTGCAATGAGGGAGCGGATTCGTATTCTGGCAGATCCCAGGTTATTGACCTCGTCAATCTTTAATACCGTATAAATCTTGCCGGAACGGGTCAGGATATCAGCCACCTGGTCCGTGGTCACTGCATCCAGCCCGCATCCAAAGGAGTTGAGCTGAATCAGATCCAGATTATCCTGGGTCTTTACAAAGCTGGCAGCCGCGTAAAGACGGGAGTGGTACATCCACTGATCCGTCACTACCAGAGGCCGTTCCACCCTGCCCAGATGGGATACGGAGTCCTCGGTGAGGACGGCAAATCCGTAAGAGGCAATCAGCTCCGGTATGCCGTGGTGAATCTCAGGGTCCACATGGTAGGGCCTTCCGGCCAGGACAATGCCTCTCTTTCCGTGTTCCTTCAGCCAGGCCAGAGTCTCCTCGCCCTTTTTCTTCAAATCATCGCGGGAGGCAGCCAGTTCCTGCCAGGCGGCATGGGAGGCCATCCTGACTTCGGCAGCCGGAATCTGGAATGTTCTGGAAAATTCCTTTACAAGTGCATCGGTGAGTATCTCCTCATTGGTAAAGGCCATAAAGGGATTCATGAAACGCACGTTTTCCTCGGCCAGCGCCTCCACGTTATTTTTAATGTTTTCCGCATAGGAGGTGACCATGGGGCAGTTGTAGTGGTTGCCTGCGTCCGGGCTCTCATTGCGCTCATAAGGGATGCAGGGGTAGAAGATGAACTTTACGCCCTGTTTGATGAGCCAGGTCACATGTCCGTGCACCAGCTTGGCCGGATAGCATTCGGATTCGCTGGGGATGGATTCGATTCCCAGCTCATAGAGCTGCCTGGTGGACTGGGGAGACAGCACCACATGGTAGCGCAGCTTCCTAAAGAACACAGCCCAGAAGGGGAAGTTCTCATACATGTTGAGCACCCTTGGAATGCCCACCGTACCGCGGTCCGCCTGGTCCAGGGGAAGGGATTCGTAGTCAAACATCCGATGATACTTGTAATCAAACAGGTTGGGAATCTCCTTCTTGGCTTTTTCAAGGCCGAGTCCCCTCTCACAGCGGTTGCCTGAGATAAAGCGGCGTCCGCTTCCAAACTGGTTGATGGTCAGCACACAGTGGTTGTTGCAGCCCTTGCAGCGTGTCATGGAGGTGCTGTACTTAAGGCCGATGATTTTCTCAAGGGAGAGCATGGAGGTCTCCGGTTCATCAGCCATGTGATAGCGCTCCCTGGCAATGAGGGCAGCGCCAAAGGCGCCCATGATGCCTGCGATGTCCGGGCGCACGGCCTGGCATCCCGATATTTTTTCAAAGCTTCTGAGCACGGCATCGTTGTAGAAGGTGCCTCCCTGGACCACCACGTGGTCTCCAAGGTCGGAAGCATTTGTAATCTTAATTACCTTAAATAATGCGTTTTTGATGACGGAATAAGCCAGACCCGCGGAAATGTCGGCCACGGTGGCTCCTTCCTTCTGGGCCTGTTTTACATTGGAATTCATGAATACCGTGCAGCGGGTGCCCAGGTCCGTGGGATTTTTGGCAAATAGGGCTTCCCTGGCAAAATCCTCCACACTGTAGTTCAGGCTCCTGGCAAATGTCTCGATAAAGGAACCGCAGCCGGAGGAGCATGCCTCGTTGAGCTGTACGCTGTCCACCGTGCCGTCCTTAATCTTGATGCATTTCATGTCCTGGCCGCCGATGTCCAGGATACAGTCAACATCCGGCTCAAAGAAGGCGGCCGCATAGTAGTGGGATATGGTCTCCACCTCGCCCTCATCCAGCATCAGCGCTGCCTTTAACAGGGCTTCGCCGTAACCGGTGGAACAGGAGTACGCGATGCGGGCGGTTTCAGGCAGCTGTTCCTTTATCTCACGTATAGCCCGGATGGCGGTGGCCAGGGGACTTCCGTTGTTATTATCATAGAAACGGTACAGCAGTGTGCCGTCCTCGCCTACCAGGGCGGCCTTGGTGGTGGTGGAGCCGGCGTCAATGCCCAGGTAGCAGCATCCCTCATAGGAGGCCAGGTCGCCGCTTTTAACATGGTTGCTGGCATGACGGGCGCAGAACCGATCATAGTCTGCCCGGTCCTTAAAGAGGGGCTCCATGCGCTTGACCTCAAAATCCATCTTAATGCCTGAGGACAGTTTCTGAATCAGAGTCTCCAGGGGTACGGCCGCCTGGTTATCCAGGGGATTCATGGCTGCTCCCACGGCCGCGAAGAGGTGGGAGTGGTCCGGTGCGATAACCTGCTCCGGCGTCAGGCGGAGCGTACGGATGAAGCTTTCCCGAAGCTGAGGCAGGAAGTGGAGGGGACCGCCTAAAAATGCCACATTTCCCCGAATAGGCTTGCCGCAGGCCAGACCGCTGATGGTCTGATTGACCACGGCCTGGAAAATGGAGGCGGCCAGGTCCTCCCTGGTGGCACCCTCATTGATAAGGGGCTGTATATCGGATTTCGCAAACACACCGCAGCGGGCCGCAATGGGGTAGATGGCTTTATAATGTTCCGCATAATCGTTAAGGCCGGGGGCGTCTGTCTGCAGCAGGGCAGCCATCTGGTCAATAAAAGAACCGGTGCCTCCCGCGCAGATTCCGTTCATTCTCTGGTCGATGCCTCCGGTGAAATAAATGATTTTTGCGTCCTCGCCCCCCAGCTCGATGGCGACATCGGTCTGCGGAGCGAAGTCCAAAAGCGCGGAGGCAACGGCCACCACCTCCTGGACAAAGGGAACCTCCAGACGGGAGGAGAGCGTGAGTCCTCCGGAACCGGTTATGACAGGGATTACCTGAATGGGGCCGGTTATCTCACGGGCTTTTTTTAAAAGTCCCGCCAGAGTTTCCTGTATATTGGCATAATGGCGTTCATAATCGGAGAATACTATATGGGAAGCCTGATTTAACAGTGCTGCTTTGACGGTTGTGGAACCGATATCGATTCCCAGCGTAAGGGTATTTGTATGTAATTTCATATATGCGGGGTTTTACCCTGACCTCCTTTGTAACTTGACGGCTGTTCTGCCATGTCATGGAGAAAAACCATGTCCGGCAGTACTGGGGGACCGAAAAGCTGTTTTACATGTATCATAATACAGTTTCATGGAGAATACTGTGACTTATGCAACAAATTCCGGCATTGGGATGCTGGATATTCATAGTAGAGTTTAACACAAAAAAAGTATAAATACAATTGGGGACAGGCGTTAAAAAATCGTGAAGAAATGGCGAAAATTGTGCATGTTTCTAAGGTTCCCTTTTTACTGTTCAGGTAAAATTTATGTATTCTCCCTGAAAAATATTCGGTATAATATAAAATGGAAGGCTATTTCATTTGACAAAAGCGGGGGCAGTCACTATAATGAGAACGTATAATTTCAAAATGGGGGAGAGTTCGCATGATACGGATTTTTAAGACCGAAGACGGTGCTATGCACGAAAAGGAAGAGATGCAGCCTGGCTGCTGGATTGCGTTAACAAACCCTACAGCCTCAGAAATCATTGACATCGCAGATACCTATCAGATTGACCCGGACCATTTGCGGGCGCCTCTGGATGAGGAGGAACGGTCCCGTATAGAGGTGGAGGATGAATACACCCTGATTCTGGTGGACATTCCTTCCATAGAGGAGCGCAACGGCAAGGACTGGTTTGTCACCATCCCTCTGGCTATCATCACCACCAAGGATGTGCTGATTACGGTCTGCCTGGAGGAGACGCCTGTGCTCACTTCCTTTATGGACGGAAGAGTGAGGGATTTCCACACCTTCATGAAGACCAGGTTTATCCTGCAGATTCTCTATAAAAATGCCACCCAGTTCCTGCAATACCTCCGAATCATTGATAAGAAGAGCGAAGTCATTGAGCGCAAGCTCCACCAGTCCCAGAAGAACGAGGAACTGATTGAGCTTTTGGAGCTGGAGAAGTCCCTGGTTTACTTTACCACGTCCCTTCGTTCCAACGAGGTGGTGCTGGAGAAGCTGCTGCGCATTGAAAAGATAAAGAAGTACCCGGAGGACACGGACCTGCTGGAGGATGTAATCGTGGAAAACAAGCAGGCCATTGAGATGGCGAACATATACAGTGGAATCCTGAGCGGCACCATGGATGCATTTGCTTCCGTCATCTCCAACAATCTGAATATTGTCATGAAGTTTCTGGCTACCGTTACCATCGTGCTGTCCATACCAACCATGATAGCCAGCTTCTACGGCATGAACGTAAACTCACATGGCATGCCTTTCGCGGACAGTCCCTATGGATTTGCCATTGTTCTGGGCCTGACCCTGCTGCTGTCACTGTTTGTTGCGTATATATTTAATAAGAAAGACCTGTTTTGATTTAAAACATACAGGCAAATGAAAAGGATGATAGGATGAGATTTTTTAATAAGCTTGAGCGCAGGTTTGGCAAATATGCCATCCACAACCTGATGTATTACATCATCATTATGTATATCATGGGTTTTGTCATGATGTACATGGACCCCATGTTCTTTACCCGGTACCTGAGCCTGGATGCGGAGGCCATTCTTCACGGACAGGTCTGGAGGCTGGTGACATTTCTGCTGTACCCGCCCACACTGAGCCCCTTCTGGATTATATTTGCGGCGCTCATGTACTATTCACTGGGCCGTTCCCTGGAGGCGGTGTGGGGGGCGTTCCGTTTTAATGTGTTCTTTTTTATGGGAGCCATTGGCATCATACTTGCCGAGTTTATTGTATACTTTATCTGGGGCTGGGATATGCACCTTAACACCTCATACCTGAGTATGTCCATATTCCTGGCCTATGCGGTGATTTTCCCGGAGGAGTACTTTTATATTTACTTTGTACTGGCCATCAAGGCTAAATGGCTGGCGCTGTTTGACGCCTTTTTTCTGGTGTTCGGGTTCGTATACGGCAGTTTCCCACAGCGAATCGCCATTTTCCTGTCCATTGCCAACTTCATCATTTTCTTCCTGATGACAAAGGATTTTAAGAAGTACAGCCCCAGGGAAGTGAAGCGCAGGCAGGATTTCAAGGTAAAGACCATGCGGCCCGTGAACCGCGCCCATCACAAGTGTGCGGTCTGCGGCAGGACGGACGAGGAAAGTCCCGGCATGGAGTTCCGCTATTGTTCAAAATGTGAAGGCAGCTATGAGTACTGCATGGATCATTTATATACACATCAGCATGTGAAAAAATCGGATTCCCCCAAATCATGATCCGCATTTCACGTCTGAATCTGTCGTTACACTATAAACTCTCACAATTTTATGGAGGAAGAATCATGAAAAAGACCAAGATTATCTGCACCATGGGCCCAAATACCAGTGACAAGAATGTTATGATGGAGCTTGCCAGGAATGGTATGGATGTGGCCCGTTTTAACTTTTCACACGGTGACTACAACGAGCATCAGGGACGCCTGGAGCTGTTAAAGGAAGTGCGCAAGGAGTTAGACATTCCGATTGCAGCGCTCCTCGATACCAAGGGACCGGAGATTCGTACCGGACAGCTGAAGGACGGCAAAAAGGTGACTTTGAAGGAAGGCCAGACCTATACACTGACCACCAGGGAGCTGGTAGGGGACGATACCGTCGGCTATATCAATTACAGCGGACTGAATGAGGATGTGGCTGCTGGCAACCGGATTCTCATTGACGATGGACTGATCGAGCTGGAAGTGCGCGAGGTGAAGGATACGGATATTGTCTGTGAGGTCATCAATGGAGGAGAGCTGGGAGAGAAGAAGGGGGTCAATGTTCCCAATGTAAAGATTAAGCTTCCGGCCCTGACGGATAAGGATAAAGAGGATATCCGTTTTGGAATCAGGCAGGGCTTTGACTTTATCGCGGCATCCTTCGTGCGTACGGCTGACTGCATAAAGGAAATCAAGGCCATGCTGGATGAGCAGGGTTCCGGCATGAAGGTCATTGCAAAGATTGAGAACGCGGAGGGCATCGAGAACCTGGACGCCATCATCGAGGCAGCGGACGGCATCATGGTGGCCAGAGGCGACATGGGCGTGGAGATACCGGCTGAGAAGGTTCCCCATATCCAGAAGAAGATTATACGCAAGTGCAACGAGGCATGTAAAATCGTTATCACAGCCACCCAGATGCTGGATTCCATGATCCGCAATCCCAGACCTACCAGAGCTGAGGTGACGGACGTTGCCAACGCGGTGTATGACGGCACGGACGCGGTGATGCTTTCAGGCGAGACAGCCATGGGCAAGTATCCGGTGGACGCACTTAAAATGATGGTGTCCATTGCCCTGGAGACAGAGATGCATCTGGACTATGCGGGATACCGCCAGAGGAAGGTGACAGAGCAGAACATGAAGAATGTTTCAAACGCAGTGTGCTTTGCCTCTGTGTCAACCGCCCATGACCTGGATGCGGATGTGATTATTGCTCCCAGCATCACAGGCTTTACCACCCAGATGCTCTCCAAGTGGAGACCGGGTGCCAGAATCATCGGCATGTCCCCCAGCATGGCCACCGTCCGCCAGATGCAGCTTCAGTGGGGCGTGGTACCGGTTTGGTCACGCAGGGCAGAATCCACGGATGAACTGATCGAGAATTCTGTGGAAGAGCTTAAGGACAGAGGACTTGTGGAGGAGGGCGAACTGGCTGTCATCACAGCCGGAGTCGTAACCTACGCAAGACGCCACGAGGCAGCCACCCAGACCAATATCATGAGAGTCATTAATATCGAATAAAAACACTGGACAAGGAAGTCTGTCCGGGAGTACAATTGAACATATTGTACTTCCTGACAGGCTTTTTGCGCAAAAAGG
>ENA-ORSO01001582-ORSO01001582.1-human-gut-metagenome-genome-assembly--contig:-NODE-1582-length-13090-cov-18.425240_pt1 | contig 13090 bp, 9 predicted proteins | sample MGYA00241902_ERZ509168 | MGnify/ENA primary metagenome ERZ509168 (study PRJEB26280, sample SAMEA2338806) | human gut metagenome | biome: human gut; feature: human-associated habitat; material: faeces... | reverse complement strand
GTATTCACGCTGCATTTATATTGTATAAGACACTCGGTTATCCCGAACTGGGGTAGACATATATAGAGATGCCCACATATCTGTGCAAAATTACCAATAATAATATTGCTTGCTCATTTTTAGGCAGACGCAAAATGACGCAAAGACATAAAAAAGAGACGCAAAAGACGCAAAATAAGTGAAAAAGTACTACCTTTGCAGTTTAGAATACTAAACTTAGAAATATGAACAATCGCCTACACACATATTTTGATCGCACAAAGGTGGGGCACCGTGATTACTTCCGACAGCTCATCTTTCTAACCTTTGCGCCTATTTCAATCATTCTCTTCAGCCTTCACCTCTTTGGCTCCTACGGCTTGACCATTAAGCCTGCCTTGGCTTGCTCGGCATGCTATGTCTTGGTATCGGCAGTGTCACTGATTGTATATATAGTAAAGGGACCAAAACGGCTGAAATATATCATGTCCGCTTTCGTCATCTCGCTAATAATTATTCAAAGCGTGCGACTGCTGATCTTAGCTTTTATGGGGCTGCACGACCCCATGCTCACGACGGTCAACATAACTACTTGCTATATTCTTGTTCTTGTAGCCAGCGTTTCTATATTACCCCGAACCTCGCTCGTTTGCGCATGTATAAATATTTTAGCAATAGGATTATGCCTATATCTTACACAAAACAAAATGTATGGTCAGCTGCTTATTATATTTGGTTTTACGAGTGTTGCCTCTACCATTTTTTGTTTCGTTGCCGACAAGTTGTTGCGTGAACAGCAAGTAGAGTTGAACGATTATACTAACACCATCAACCAGGTGTTGCATGTGTTTAATATGAACAAGACCGAGCTGATGGCTCTCCTGAAGCTGGCAAAAGCCAAAAATGCCGACACCGTATATGACAAGGAGCTGATGGAGCAGCTCGACCACAAGACGTTGCGCAACATCATAAAAGTGGCAAACCAAATAGAACACCTGCAGGCCTGCCACCGCAAAGACATGCACGAGCGCTTCCCCATGCTCACGCCAGCCGAGCTTGATGTCTGCCGACTTGTGGAGCAAGGTCTTACGCTAAAGGAGGTTGCCAATGCCTTGGATAAGAGTGTGTCAAACGTGAGCACGGTGAGGGGCAACATCCGCAAGAAGTTGGGACTGGCGCAGGATGATGATCTTAGACGCGCTCTGTTGGATAGCAAGAGTTAGAAGTATGCCACTTGTATAATTGGTTATTGAATTTTAGAAAATAAATACCAACTGCTAAATTCTTCTTTGTTCCTTATAACCAAACTGCAAAGACAATCATTTTCTTAAACCCACGTCCCCATGTTTCCACAAAACCAGCCTTGTAAAACACGTTTGCGATGATGCGACCTGCGAAGTATAATATATTATTAAATTGATAAAAAAATCCTAACTACTCATATTCAAGCAGTTAGGATTGTTCTGTGTGCGCCTGAAAGGACTCGAACCTTCACGTCGCGAGACACTAGATCCTAAGTCTAGCGCGTCTACCAATTCCGCCACAAGCGCATTTCGGTTGCAAAATTACTTAGAAAAGGTGAGATGTGCAAATTTTTCATCAAAAAATCACAACGCCACAATGCTGTATAATGTGAAAACGGCGTGCAGAAACTCGTCTCTATCATACATTCGGGATAGGTTGATGATGCAACAATCTTCGGGTTTGGCGTTAAAAAAGATGCGACACATACCGTTATTTATGTCGTTATCAGTATAGGCCCCTTCCTCATCATGAGCGATATATAGGAGGTTGTCTTCCTGTTTATAGGCGAAGGGCGTATCTATCAGCATGTTGTTATAACGTATAAAGTCGGTGGCCAGCATCAGTTCGTGGCCCTCGTCGTCAACAAAGGTGCAATATTCTTGTTCTTTTAGTTCGGCGTTGAGCCGATTGTGAAGGAAGGTGTGCCAAGCATCGAGGATGGCTTGGCAGCTGCTTTGCAGACGCGGATAGATACGTCGCACCAGGCTATCATGGCCCAACACCTGTAGGGTGGGTTTCTTATCATTGCCTTTCTGTGCGGCCTCATCGTTAGTGCCAAAGCTCATGATGCCTTTTATCTTACTGAACGGCATGTGCAAATCGAGCGACAGCGTGCCATCGGCCCTCTGCTCTTGGCACACAAAGCCTTGCTCGTACACCATCACGCTGCTACAGCCCTTGCGGTTGAACAGCAACCGCAAGGGGTTATAGCGCCCTGTGGGCACGGCGTAGCCATTGATAAATGGGCCCAAGCCAAAGTCGGGCGCTTGGTGAGGTGCTATGCGATATTGCTCGCTATTATTCATTGTTTATATTGTTTTATTCAACATACGGAGCCTGTGCACCGTTCTGATAAGCGCCAACCTTTTCGCCCAACTTCCTATCGCCAGTCATGCGATAGAGAGTACCAGTATCGAAGTCGTTCTTCTTATAAAACGTTCCTACATAGGCCAAGCCATCATTGGGCATCCATAGTGTGCCCTCTTTAAACATATCGTTTAAGAAGGTGCCCTCATAGCAGTTACCATTTCTATAAGTCAGCGTAGCTTTTGATGAGTCTTCACGCTTGCCATGGAACATGCTTCCTTGATATTTTGAGCGGCCATCCTTATCATCGTCACGATAATAGAACACGCCTTTACCTGCTGGTTCGTCGTTATCATTCACAGTGCCCATCCACCAGCCCTTGGTGCCATCGGCACATACAACCGATACTGTATCATTAATTTCATGGGTTTCGACAGTCTCAATCGTATCGGGTGCTGTCTTTTCACCTGTTGTCATTCTGCCACGGGGTACGGCGTTAAAGGCGATGATGGCTGCCACGGCCACTACTGCACCTATTACCATTTTGCTCTTATTCGATTTCTTTTCTTCCTCATCTATAGGTGAAGAGGGCACGGGCACAACCTTGGGCTTGGGTGTAACCTGAGGCTTGGGTTGCGGTGTGACCTTTGGCTGAGCTGTAGGCTGGGGCTTAGGTTGAGGTTTGGGTTGAGGTTTGGGTTGAGGCTGTGGCGTAACCTGAGGAATAACCTGTTCCTGAGGTGTAACCTGAGGCTTTACCACACCAATCACATCAACCTCGGCAATGGTAGTTGCTTCATTCAGTTCGTCATAGCTGCCACCGTGTAGGCTGCACTGCGCAAGGGCGTTGAGCAGCTGGTCGATGGTTTTATAGCGGTCTTTCTTTAGCGGAGCCATTGCCTTTCTTACACAGGCGGCCACCTGTGGGGGCACGCCATGTTGCTTCATCTCGCCGATGGGGAACCCGTCGTTCAATATCTCTGATGCCTCGGGCGGACGCTGTCCCGTAAGCATCTTATAGAGTGTTCCGCCCAGCGCATACACATCCATCATAGTGGGAAAGCCTTTGCCCTCGCGATAGCTGGCTTGCTCAAGCGGAGCATAGCCAGGTGTGCCAGCACCCACCTTGGTGCTCGACTCGGGTTCGCCATTGGCAGCATATTGCTTTGACAGTCCAAAGTCGATGAGCACCACCGTGCCATCGTCTTTCACCATGGCGTTAGCGGGCTTCACGTCAAGGTGCAGCATGCCCTTGCTGTGCATAAAGCTCAGGGCGCTGCCTAACTGCTGAGTGTAACCCAAGGCTGTAGCGGCATCAAGGCAATGGTGTGGCGACTTGATGATGACGCTGTCAAGACTTTGTCCAGAGATATACTCCATGGCATAATATACCGTGCCGTTAGCTTGAAACGACTCCAGCACCCGCACAATATTCTTGTGCTGCAAGGTGCTCAGGTTGCGGGCTTCGCGCTCAAACTTCTCGCGATAATATTCAAACAGTCCGTCGCGCGAGGTGCTACCACTGGTTACCGATGTGTTGTCGCGGCCATTCACCTCTTTCATAAAAAACTCTTTTATGGCCACATACATGTTGCTGTCGAGGGTGCCCAAGGCGCCTCGCATCTCTACCTTTGCGCGATAGGTAATGCCGAAGGAGCCTTGTCCCAACACACTTGTTATTTTATAGTCGTATGCCTCGCCGTGCAATATAATGCCTTCGGGCAAGGCCAAGTTGTTGCTTGTCATATCCTTATATTTTATTTCTGTTTATCTTATTATTATAGTTGTTCTTTTACACTGTCGCTGCTCCCCACCGTGTCAGTCTGTTCTTCTTGATTGTCTGGAGGCATACACCCAACGATGTATTCGCCTATACCGATAGCCAGCAAGTCGAGAAAGAAGGCCACAAACAGTATGCGCAGAAACGAACGTAGCTGCTCGCGTAGGGGTACAAGTACAATCATCAGCGCGAACAATACAATCAGCAGTGTGTTTAATATCTTTAATACTGTCATAAGCTTGTGTTATTAAAGCCTTTAGACAAGGCCATTGTAATATCGTTACTCATTATATAAATGTATCAGTTACCATGTACGTATATTGAATTTTCGCTTGTCGTTAAATACCTTCTTATAACGTTTTACATCTTGATCATTCGAATATAGATCAATTTGTAATGGGTATTGACAATTATAGCGAGTGCTACTAAGATAATTAGCAAGCTTTGGGTCGAAGATTTTAAATTTATTCTTTTCTCGTTGATGCCCTATAACTATTGAATATAGTTGCTTGGAAAATCTAAATACATCGGCAGGCAGTTTTCCTGAAGGCATGAGGCCGTCTGGAAAGATGACCTCAGATAACTTTGGACAATATTCAAATATATCTGCTGGCATTTTTTTTAATTCATACTCAAACACGAAACTCTCTAAATAGTCGCAATGATAAAATGCCAAATTGTTTATAGTATGTATACGATGGGTATTAAAATCCTTTATTTTTGAATAGGCAAATGCATAATAACCTATCTCCTGAACATTACCATAAAGATATATATATGGAATCTTTGAATTAAAGAAAGCGCCATCAGCAATTTTCTTTACTTGTTTAGGTGTCTCATATTGATGTACATCAGGATAATCTTTGCCAGCAGGAAACATTATTAGTTCTGAGCCATCAGCATTGAAGAGCACCCCATCAATCGATTTAAAATCTTTGTTCTCTTTATCAACAAAGATATTTTCAAGCATGCTTTCATGCAAGTCTTTCGGAAGATTGTAGTTACTAAGATCTGCTTCAATAAAATTTATTACCTTAACATCTTTTCCTATATACAGGTTCTTTATCGTATAGCCCAAGGCAGCGGTTTCAAGTATCGTGATATCGTTGGGCAAGATTAGGGTATCGGCTTTAATACCGTCAACCCATTGCAAATGGAAGCCTGCGCCATGGATATGGTCTTTGGCGTTACTTTCTTCGTATGAGTCGGTTACCCAAACGTCACTGAGGTCGAGTGTCTTGAAGGAGTGGTTACGCAACGCCTTCAAGCCATTATAGCCAAAGTTTCCTGTTAATTTCAAGCTGGTGGCAGGTGTCTTTTCATTTAAATACTTAATTACACCCTTCGAATTATACACGTCCACTGTTCCGTCAGCCATAATTCTGTAGCCATCAGTAGGGGTTGCTGTTGATGGCTGTGCAGACGGAGTGGTTGCTGCCGACGGCTTTACAGGCTCAGCCTCATGGCTCAGCTTTTTCTTGGAAGCCTTCTTCTTTGGCTTTTTCTTCTCAGCGGTTTTCTTCCCCTCCGATTGTTTCTTTGCATGGTTGCCCTTATACGGACATTCAGTAAGCTTTCTTCCGCACACGCGACAGCGTGGGGCGATGGCTTGTGCCAAGGCCGACGACACTGTCAGCAGTAGTGCGAAGAGCATAAACATTAAACGTTTTAGCATCATATCATTGTTTTTTTATTCTACATTTCTGATAAACCAAATAAGCAAGAATTAGATTACTTTCTCATGAAACGTGTGAAGCCCAGCTTCTCGGCCAGGTCGGCACCATACATAGAGCATGCTCCTTCCGTTGCTTTGTCGTAGAGCCCTTTTATCGTTTCGGCACTCACGTTGTTGATGTTGGGGGTAAAGGTACCCTTCTGCAATAATATAGTTTCTTTGCCAGGGAGAACCAGTGAGGTAGTAAAGTGGAACTCGATAGCCAAGCCATACAAGGCGTCGATATCCATGTCGCCAGGCTTCTTCAGCTGCCACACCACAGGATATTTGCCGTTCATTTTTGTCGTCACGCGACAGTCGACCTTTATGCACGGCACCTTTTTAAGCAGTGTGGGATCAGTGTCGGTGCCTGCTATTCCTGCTTCGTTTATGCCATCAATGATAGTGTTGTTCAAGCCAAAGATACCATTAAAGCCGGCATAGAAGATATTGTTGGCCTCACTAAACACTTGATACTCCAGTGACGACTTTTCTATTAAGTTTTCTTTAAAGCTGCGCATATTTGCGCCCAGCAAAGGATACTTGGTGTTCATGCTAAGCTGGTATCTTACATCTTCGGGTAAGTCGTCATATTCGGTCAGAGCGCTGAAGTCGATGTTTACTGTAGATGTATAATTGTGCAGATAGTGGTCGCGCAGATAATCTATCATCTTGACAAGCGCCTCGCTACTACCACCCTGTACAGTGTCGGGCATTGCTTGCAGCAGCTTATCGTGTGCATCCAACCACACGCTATCATAGCGCGCGCGTATCTCGTCAGAGTGTGCTCCATTTTCGCCCCATCGCTGCAGATACATGCTCAGATATTCGGGGGCATTGTCAGAGAAGTTGGCCTGCATATACATCACCTCTTCCAAACGTTTACCGTCGGGGCACGACTTCATATACAGCTCACAAGCCGCTATGTTGCGCGCTTCAGTAACATAGCTGAAGGCTTGGCGCTCGCGCATGTATGATGTGTTCATTACGAGAATGGCCAGCACAATAAGCACAACAGGTATGCCCACAAACATAGCAATGCGCTTGAGGTTGATGTTTGAGGAGGGCTGCTTGATGGGGGTGGTGGGTTCAGCGGGCTTTATGGGCCTCGTGGGCCTTATGGGCTGTGTGGGTTCTGCAGGCTGTTCAGGCACATTGTCAGGGTCAAGAACAGTTACTTCGTCCTCAAGCTCTTCAGGTAGACTAGGTTGTGTAAACTGATAGGCTTGCGCCAATTCGCTGGCCAAAGCTGCCACCGTAGGCGTGCGTCGAGCCACCATCGGCTCCATCGCATGTTCGATGGCCGACACCGTGCGCTGCGATACCCCATAGCGGTGCAGCTCGTCGGTGGGTAGCCCCTCGTTTAGCACCTGTGAGGCTTCGGGCGGACGCTGGCCCGTGAGCATCTTAAACAGCGTGGCGCCCAGGGCATATACATCCATTGTGGCGGGAAAGGCAGTGCGGTTTTCGCCATTATAGTGGGCCTGCTCAATAGGGGCGTAGCCAGGTGTGCCAGCGCCAATGGTAGAGCTCGACTCGGGGTTGCCATTGCTGTCAAACTGCTTGGCCAGTCCAAAGTCGATGATGGCGGTAGTGCCATCGTCTTTCATCATGATATTGCCGGGCTTCAAGTCGAGGTGCAGCATATGCTGAGCATGCAGATAGCTCATGGCATCGGTAACGTGTTTGAAGAGGCGTAGCGCCTCGGGCTCGGTGAGATGTCCCTTCTTTTTGATGTAGCCGTCAAGGCTGCCTCCACCGAGATACTCCATCGAGTAGTACGACGTATTGTTTTGGTTAAAGGCTTCGAGCACCTGTACCACGCCAGGGTGCTTTATCGCTGCCAGTCGGCGCGCCTCACGTTCAAACTTCTTTCGGTAGTCGTTCCACAGTCCGTTTTTGGTTGAGGCGGTCACGGCCGAGCCTTCGCGCCCATTAACGTCGTGCATGAAAAACTCTTTTATGCACACGTGCACTTTGCCATCGAGGGCTCCTGCGCCCGACAGTATGGTGGCCAAATAAGTGATGCCGAAGGTGCCGCTACCCAGCGTGCGCTCTATGCGGTATGTGTAGGCACTGCCCTTGAGCATTATGCCTGATGAAAGGTCGGTTTTCATAATTAATTGGTAATATAAGTTTCGCATGCCTTTGGCATGCTGTTAGTTGACAAGTTGACGAGTAGACGAGCTGCTACCCATACTTATCAAAGTTGTTACAAAGAGTTTGTATTGTAAAAGCTAACAGCTCGTCCGCTCGTCCGCTCGGCTTTGCCGCTTGCCTAAGCAAACAGCTCGTCCGCTCGTCAACTCGTTAACTCGTCAACTAAAAAATTAATCGTCAACACTGAAGAGAGGATCGTCGGGCATCAGCATGAAAGGCTTCTGCTCAAACTCTTTCTGCAGAGTTGCGGGCACATACTTTTTGTCTACCACCAGGCGGAACATATATTCGTTAAACCAGCGGTTAGTCATAATGATGCAGCCACCCTGACCATGACTGGCGCCCCAGCTGTTTTCTACCTTCCACTTCAGGGGGTTGCCCTGGACGTCGAGGTCGACAGCGCTGAGCGTCATGGCGTGTGTAGAGCCGCTATCAAAGGTGTTGATACGCTCGGCCTTGTTCATACCAAAGGTGGTAGAGAAGAGCGAAGCATAGTCGAAGTTTTCGGTGTCGAGGTATCCGCGTGTGCGGTCGAGCTGCTTACCCACATCATACGAGCTATACATCTTGCGGCCATCTTTCAGCGAGGCAATGGCCAGCTGTGCTATCTCCTCCATGGGTAGGTTCAGATATTTCCAGTTTTGGCCGTCGTAGGTGTGGCGGTCATACTCCACCTCGTAGGTTTTGTGATAAGGGTGGCGTGGGTCGTTCATCACCATGATGAAGGTGCCTTGAAGCTGTCGGCCCACTGTGGCATCATAAAACTGCTTCGGGGTATAGGTCTTGGCTTCGCCCATCACCTTGCCGTCTTTGTTGCGGAAGGCATATGTAAACTCTTTCACGGGCTCGCCCAGCGTTATCGACAGCATGTGGTAGATGGTGCCCAGCATTTGTGTCTTGCGGTCGGCAATGGCTGCTGCCTTCTTGCCGTCGGCCACCATCTTACGCAGTTCGAGGCCGAACTCGCGCAACTTTGACGATACCAGTGCCGACATGCGCGAAGTGTTTTCGGCCGAGAAGGTTTCGGGCTGCACGCTCTTGGGCACCAAGCCATACTTGCCAGCCAGGTCGCTCACACCGCAGAAGGTGCCACCATCGTTGATAGGATGCTGGAAGAAGAACTGCACGCTGTGGTCGTTGATGGGCTTCTTGGCGGTGTCGATAACGCCTTGCAACATCAGGTTGGCCTTCTCCAGCTGGTCGAAGAAGAACAGATAGTCGTGCGAAAACTCTACGGCCAGTGTGTCAGCATGTGCCTTGGCAAAGTCGGCACGCAGCACGTTCAGGCCAGAGAACATCCAGCAGCGTCCTGAACTCTTTTGGTCGTGAATATTCTGCTTAGGGGTTTCAACGCTGAAGTGGGTATCGATGGGGCCCTGGTTAGCAAAGTTTTTAGCCAGGTCGTCGATCTTGTTTGAGGCAATGGCGTTAAACAGCGCCTTGTCGTTAGTGCCTGTTTTCTGCGCCTGTTGCATTTTTTGCAGCATTTGGGCCGAGATGCCTCCGCCCTTGGTCTGAGCGAAAGCGCCACCTGCAGTCAAAAGGCAGAGGGCCAACGCCAATGTTGTTTGTCTTTTCATATCGTATATCTTTATTTTATGGTTTTTTGTTTTTTACTTTCTCTATTGTCTTTATTCTACACGCCAATCGTCAATCGTTCCTGTTTTAGATGAGAAACTAACGCCTATACAATGCACGGTGCGCGTGTCGGCTACATAAGGCGTAGCATAACCTTTATCCTTTATTTGGTCTAAGGCTTGCTGAGCCGTACCATCGAGTTTAAACTCAAATATATAAATATCTTTCGGGGTTTCGATAATACAGTCGGCTCTACCCTCGCTCTGTTGCTTTTCAGTAAGCACGAGATAAGTGCTAATGATGCGGAAGATGAGGTAGAATGTATAATGAAAATAGCGTTCACGTTCGGCCTCGGTGTCTTTGCGTCGCATGGAATAGGGTATGCTGGCAAAGAAGGCAGTAAGCTGTTTCTTCAGCATTTCGAGGTCGGAAGCAGCAAGCGAGCGTACCAGTTGTGCCATCTCAGATAGTACAGGCAAACGGCTCTGAAGATAATTATTAGCAATGGCCGTAGCAAACCCACGCTTTACCTCATTGTTAGGAAGGTCAAGCAGATAAGTGTTGGTTAGTGGGTCATAATCTTTTATCGTCAGATAGCCGCTTTGATATATCATGGGCAATGGGCGCTCTATATCGGCACGATAGTCAACAAAGTCGGAAGTGTCATAATACTTGCCAGTCAGTTCGTTAAGATTTTCCTGAGTGTGGTTGAGCAAACGTATCAGATAGGTAGGTGTGCCTGATGCAAACCAGAAGTCGCGTAGGGCGCCACTGCTGAAAGCGTTTAGCACGCTGAACGGATTATAGATATCGGTCATAGCCTCGCTAAAGTGGTAGCCATCGTAGTGGCGTTTTAGCAGTTGGCGCATTTCGTTTGTTGATACCTTAAACTTGCTGGCCATTTTATCCATCTGAGCATGAAAAGTGTGCTCCATCTCGCTGGTTGTGATACCGCAAAGTGTTTCGTAATGAACGTTCATACTGATGTCGGCAGGCTGGTTGAAGCCACTAAACACGCTTACCTGAGAGAATTTTGTTACGCCTGTAAGCAGCACAAACTGTAGGTCGGCATCGGCAGCCTTAAACGTTGAATAAAAGCCTTTCAGTATATTGCGGTTATATTCTTCAATCAGTATTTCGTTGCCATTGCCATCTATCGTTTTATAGTTGGTATCCAGCACATCAAGCAGTGGCTTGTCATATTCGTCAATCAGCACCACGCAGCGTTTGCCTGTTTGTTTATGCACATGTGCTAATAGTTGGGCAAAACGCTCACCCACACTAAATCGGGCATCGCCCTCAAAGCCATATTGTTTTTCCCAGTTTTCAACATACGCATCAAGCATGTTCTGTAGCGTTGTGCCAATGGTGAAGTCGTTGCTATTAAAATCGACATGAAACACGGGATATGTGTGCCAATCTTTTTCTAACGTATCTATGGCCAGGCCTTGAAACAATTCCTTCTCGCCCTTGAAATAATATTCAAGTGTCGACACAAGCAAACTTTTTCCAAACCGTCGAGGACGGCTCAGAAAATAAATCTTGCCTTCTGTTACCAGGCGGTGTATGAGTGCCGTTTTATCTACATAAACGTATCCACCTTCTATAACAGACTTAAAGTCTTGAACGCCGATAGGAAATTTCATAAGCTATTCTCGGTTAAATGAATGTTTGAGAAATAGGTGCTATTACCTTATAATAATATGCAAAGATAGCGCAAAAAAACCGAATAAGCGCAACAAAAACTAATTTATTCGTTCTTATGAGCGAAAGGTTTTTATCTTATTTGAAGACAATACAAAAATAAACATTTGTTTTTATTGCCTAAGTTTGATGATATAATAATTTAACTATCAGTAGCCGTAGGTATGCAAAGCATCATTAAATACGGTTTGTTTTCTTGAAAAAGCTGGTCGTAAGTATGGTTATTTCAGTAATTATGTGTATATTTGTTGCCTGTAAATAATTAGATTATAGCAATATAAATCGTATCAACATTGTTTATGTACACACCGCCGTTTACCATATCAGCAGAAGCCATCAACAAGATTGCCGATATCTCTCGACTTATAGAGCGATATGCCATTCGTATGGAGCAAGAAGACGCGCTGTTGCTGCGCAAGGCCAATAAGATAAAAACCATTCATAGTTCGCTTGCCATTGAGGGCAACACCCTTGGCGAAGATCAGGTGAGAGACATTATGAATGGCAAGACCATTGTTGCCCCATTGCGACAAATACAGGAGGTGAAAAACGCTATTGCCACATACGAACAGTTTCAGCATCTCGATGCTTTTAAAGAGAACGACTTGCTGCGCGCTCATGCTATCATGATGCAAGCACTTGTTGACAATGCTGGGCGATATCGGCGAGGTGGTGTGGGCGTATTCTCTGAGTCGGGTTGTGTACATATAGCGCCTCCTGCCGAGCGTGTACCCTATCTTATGTCCGACCTTTTCGATTGGCTAAATCATAGCCACGACCATCTGTTGGTACGTTCGTGCGTGTTCCACTACGAGTTTGAGTTTATCCACCCCTTTGCTGATGGCAACGGTCGTATGGGGCGTTTATGGCAGTCGCTTATATTAAGTAAGTTGCATCCCATATTTGAACACTTACCTGTTGAAAATATGGTGTATGCAAACCAGCAGCAATATTATGATGCCATAACAGCCAGTAATAATGCTGCAAACTCAAGTGCGTTTATCGATTTTATGCTGGGCGAGATCTTAAAAACGCTCGAAACACACAAGAAAGATTACAAACCAACAGTTCCTAATAAAGTTCCTAATAAAGTTCCTAATAAAGTTCCTAATAAAGTTCCTAATAAATTATTGCAAGCTTTCCCTGAAATACAGGATATGGCATGGCGCATATACCTGTTGCTCGTTGCCGATGGTCATCTTACCATCATGCAAATGGCCGAAGCCTTAAGTATTAGCGACCGTATGGTGCGGAAACACCTCGCCACACTCAAGCAGAAGAGGCTGATTGCTCGTGTTGGCAGCAACAAGACGGGATATTGGGAGGTTATGAAGAGGTGATCACTTAACATTGTTTTACACTTTGCTTGTTTTATTAGGTATTAATTGGTAAAAACCTAATTGAAAATTCAGACGATATTTTGAAATTCAGAAGACGAGGCCGCGTTCGTGCCCCTTCTGGGCGATTAGGCACACAAAGCGTATAATTATCTGTATCACAAAATATTACACGGTTCACCACCCCACTCCACTCGAAAAAAACGACGAAAAAATGGATGATGCGTTGTAAAACCCATGCTTTCACCTCCTGATATGCTGGGTTTCACCTTCTGAAACCCTTGGTTTCACAAGGTAAAACCATGGGTTTTGCAACCTTTTTTCCGATTTTTCGGGCGCGAAAAGCGCGTTTTTCACAATCTGTAACACTGATGAATATTCGTTAACACCTCTTTTGCAAATTTTGAATAACCTTGAAATGTTAACAAATTCACACTTATTAACAGCAGATACGTAAGCGTATCCGCGATGCTAGTATATACACGTCAAAAAAATATCGCTCAAGTT
>ENA-ORSO01001579-ORSO01001579.1-human-gut-metagenome-genome-assembly--contig:-NODE-1579-length-13101-cov-108.851909_pt1 | contig 13101 bp, 11 predicted proteins | sample MGYA00241902_ERZ509168 | MGnify/ENA primary metagenome ERZ509168 (study PRJEB26280, sample SAMEA2338806) | human gut metagenome | biome: human gut; feature: human-associated habitat; material... | reverse complement strand
AATACAGTCTTTAAGTATGGAGTCTTATCTACGTAGTAACGATTCTTTTCTCTAACCTCAGCAAAGGTATCACCTGTTACTGGTAAGGCTAAGAAGTGTTTTTTGCTCATTATTGGTTCCTGTTACTTTTTCTTAATTTCTTACATGATTATATGTTATTTGCACTACTTTATTAGGCTTTTACATACAAATATTGCCAATTTTGAGGATGTAGAACAAATATTTCTCAATTTTAGTTTTTCTAAAATAAAAAATCCCAGATAGCTTTATTACCTACCTAGGATTTTATTTGAAACTTATCTTTTAAATGAGTTGATGGATTACCTGTTATTTACTCATATCATGACAATTCATCATTTCATCAGATTTTGATAAATCATAAGGCATTGAATTCATGCTCATTGGGTCATGTTCCATATTCATCGACATATGGCGCATATTTAAAGTTTCTATTACTTTTGGTGTATCAGTCATGCCTAAGGCAGGATCTAGCATACCAAAGACCATGGCAGCATGTGAGGTTACAAGATAAATGCTCAAAAGCACGATCTTTACAGCCATCTTAGCACGCTTGTTTGCTTTTCTAAAAATCAGATTTACCTGCAGTAAAGACATTAACACTAAAGGAATCACAGCTACCATAAATAAAAGAGCTGAAGCATAATCTATCCAGCCTTTCCAAAGATTTTGTTCATTTGCAGGAAGAACCAACTCTTTTATAAATAAAAAACCTAAAACAAGCATCACAATGCCTGAGATAAAAGTGCAGATAGAATTTAAACTATGCACTTTTAGTAATGGTTTTGAGCTAAAGAGAAGAACTATTTCAGTAATAGCAATAGTCTCTGCAATTACCATTGGCACTACCATGAAGAAAATCAAGTTATATGGAGAATTGGCCATTAAAAGCGACATATATTGAGTCATTAACATTTATGAATACCTTTCAATTCAATGAAAACACATAAAGTTTGTTTTGAGTTTGCTACTCTAGAGGCTTAATTCTAGCAAATAAACTGCATGCAATTGCGACGAAACTTATCATTACGTTTATTACATTAAACGCGGTTACTTTGTAATTATCTAGTGCAGACTTTTATAATCACTTGGAAGTAAATGCTGTTGACCGAACTTTTATCCTCAAAAATAGCGAAAATTTGCAAATAATGTTAAACTTTTGACATTGAATTTAATTAAAAGGAGTTTTGCTATATGTCAATGCCAGAACGTTACCACCCAGAATGCCCACCAGATGCACATAAAGTTATTAGACCTCCTGTAAAAGAGGTATTTGCTACACTTTGCGTCAAGGTTGAAGATTCTGAAGAGAAGAACGGCATGGCAAACGTTGTAGAAATACTCTCTTTAATGAGCAAAAAGCCTTTAATCTTATGCTCAGATAAGATGCGCAAGCTAATCTGCGACTACACTAAAGACAGTGAAGTAAAACCTGAATTCTTAAGAGTTCATGAAGACGGAAAAGCTTCAATCAGCTATGAGAATGGAGCTATTGGTCCTACTACAGATTTTTATGATTTTGCAGGCAATTCTCTGAACTATAAAGATTTCTTAAAGACCTTAGAGAAAAAATGTATTGTAAGTGTAGATATGTTATCAATGTTTACCTTACGTTCAATCTCTACTGTATATCCTTGGGATGAACTTTTAGCAAATCAGTTCTTATGTCAGTATTTAGAGGCTTCAAAAACTCTGACTGATGACGACATTGCTCTGCTTACAGATGTACGTTATGGCAGGTTTGATGCACTCAACGTTGAAGAGAAGAGTGCTACTGCTTATAAATTCTTAAGACTAGAACGTAAACTTTTCTTACAGTATCCAACTGAAGATGACTAAACTATTATCTAAGACCGCCACTTTGGCGGTCTCTTTAATTCAAAAGCCTTCAATTACTCCAAACGATCTTGGTTGTCAGGATTTAGTAAGAGCAAGACTTGAGAATGTTAACTTCAAGTGCTTAACTTTAAAAGACAGTAGCACTGAAAATCTTTTAGCTCTCCATGGTGAAGGTTCCCCTTTCTTTTTATTTTTAGGTCACACAGATGTCGTAAGTCCTGGTGATGAAAGTGCCTGGGCAGTGCCTCCATTTGAAGCTTTAATAGATGATAAAGGTGTTTTACATGGCAGAGGATCACAGGACATGAAAGGATCTGATGCTGCTATGACCGAAGCTCTAGTAAGCTTTGTAGAACACAATCCTCATCACAAAGGCACTGTAGGTATTCTTTTGACCTCTAACGAAGAAGGTGATGCTAAAGGTGGTACTCCTTTTGTAGTTGAGTACCTAAAAAAGAAGAACCTCATTCCTGATTACTGCCTTGTAGGCGAGCCATCTTGCTCTAATACTTTTGGCGACACCATTAAAAACGGCAGACGCGGTTCGCTTACCGCTCATATCACTGTAAACGGAATTCAGGGGCATGTAGCCTATCCTGACAGATGCGATAATGCTGCTCATCATGCTGGAGTTTTAATCTCACGATTATTCTCTAAAAAGTGGGATGAAGGTTCTAAGTTCTTTCCTCCAAGCTCTTTTCAGGTAACCAACATTAAGTGCGGTACCGGTGCTGAAAACGTAGTACCTGGCAGTTGCTATATTATGTGTAACTGGAGATTTAATGATGCCTTATCAAAAGACAAGATCTCAATTGAGGTAGAAAAAATCATAAGAGAGTTAGAGCTTAACTGTGAGATTAGATATGTTCTAAACGGTGAACCATTTATTACTAAAGGCGGTGAACTTTTAGATTCTCTTGAAAAATCAATAGTTGAAGTTACAGGTAACAAAGCTTTGTTATCTACAGCAGGTGGCACCTCAGATGGTCGCTTTGTAGCTCCATTAGGCACTAAAGTAGTTGAATTTGGACCTGTATCAAACTTAATTCATAAAGTAAATGAATCTGTTGAATTAGATTCATTAGACAAGCTTCATGAGGTTTATGTTAAGACTTTAAACGATCTGTTCAGATAAGATATGAAGTTAGGCTTTTAGAGCCTAATTTTCTTTACAGACAAACTAAAATTGATTAGAAGACGTGCTCTTTAAAGGCTTTAATCATGGTCTTAGTAAGAGAAATTACGGGATCAGCAATTTCAAGCTCCTCGCGTTTTTTCCATAAAGCTTGAGCTAATTCATTCTCATCACGCACAATCGTACGTGAGCCGTCAACTTCAGCTACATATCCTAGCAGCAGATTACTATCAATTCCCCATGGTTGAGAGCCATAGTACCTCAGGTTTTTAATCTTAAGGCCGACTTCCTCTGAAACCTCACGAGCACAAGTCTGCTCTGGAGTTTCTCCTATTTCACAAAAACCTGCAATCAAAGCTACACCTCTGTATGGTCTATCTTTATATTGAGTAACTACGATGTTATCGCCATCAGTTACAGCAACAATTACCGCAGGAGCAATCTTAGGATAGATCGTGTTACCACAATGAGGACATACTAAAGCTCGCTCTGTTTTAGAGTGCTCTGTTCTACAGCCACAGAAGCCACAGAACTTATTAGACATGTACCATTGGAATAACTGATAAGCAGTAAAGCCTGCAAAGCATACAGTACGAGGATTGTCTGAGCGTAAGACTCTTTTGGTCATATAAGAAAAACCATCAAGATATGGGCAATTCTCACCTGTATATAGAAAATAAGCTCTATCATCAATCTTAAAAAGATAGGTAAGTTCGTTCTGATTGAATGATGATGCTTTGGGTAAAGATAATGGAGAGTTCTCTCCATCACCAGATACTAATACATTATTACCGTCAAAGACGAAGACTTCATCATTATCTTGAGAATCTCTTTTTAAAGAGAACTCGTTATAAAACTGATGTGGGAATAAATCTTGGATCATAGTTTACTCTGCAGATATTTCTCTGCATCTAAGGCTGCCTTACACCCCTGTCCTGCTGAGGTAATGGCCTGACGATAAATTCTGTCGGCACAGTCACCTGCAGCAAAGACACCAGCAACTGAGGTTGAGGTCTCTGAGGTAAAACCAGTTTTTACAGTACCGTCATCATAAAGTTCAATCTGTCCTGCAAATGGCTTAGTTGAAGGTTCATGACCTATAGCCATGAAGACTCCTGAAAGAGCAATATCTCTATTCTCTCCATTAACCTGAACCTTAACCCCATTTACAAGATTACCATCGCCTAAGATCTCTTTGATGTTGGCATTTAAGACAAACTCAACCTTACCTTCAATCTCGAGTTTTCTTAATCTGTCGACTAGAACTTTCTCTGCTCTAAACTCTGCTCTTCTGTGAATTAAATAAACTTTTGAGCACAGGTTAGCTAAATACAAAGCTTCAATGAAAGCAGCTGATCCTCCACCTACAACAGCAACTTCTTTACCTCTAAAGAAAAAGCCATCACAGGTTGCACAGGCAGATACGCCCTTGCCCTTATATTTAGTCTCAGACTCTAACCCTAAATATCTTGCTTTAGCGCCGGTTGCAATGATCACTGTTTTTGCTTTTAAAACTGTACCTGATGAGAGATAAACTTCTTTTACATTTTTTGAAAAGTCAGTTTTTACAACTTCATCATAAATAAACTTTGTGCCGAGTTTTTCTGCATGCTTTGACATATCCTGCATGAGAGAAAAACCGTCAGGAGCATCAAAACGTGATGGCCAGTTTTCAATTTCAGGTGTGGTTGTAAGCTGTCCACCGACCTCAGAGCCACAGACTAAAACAGGCTCTAATTGGGCTCTACAGGCATAGATGGCAGCAGTATAGCCGGCTGGACCTGAACCTATGATAAGAGTATTTAAAATCTCACTCATTTAGCTAAAAGCTCCTTATAGTGTTCTTTAGCATAAGACACTGCATACTTTACCCATGGTTCATTAAAAGAGATCAGATACTCAAGGGCAAAATCAACAGGGAAAGCATCTATGCACTCATCAGCTTTTTTTGAAAAAGAAATATGCCAAGGTTCAAAGGCAATAGTTCCTTTTCCGTTAAAAGGACGTTTAAAACCGAATTTATTGAGGTTTTGAGAAAGATACTGACCTAATTTGTAGAAGTAATTACCCTTTTGATATTCTCTTGCGGTAAGTTCTAACTGTTTACCCTCAGGTAAGAGGTTTACAGCATAGATATCAAAATCAGTACCAAAATGGTGACGGGAAAAACCAGGAATTGATGAAAATCTTATGATTTCTAAAACCTTCTGCTCATCACTTAATGAGCTGATATCCATAGGATTTTCATTTGCATCTAAGACAGGTCTTTTTCCTTTGAACTTGTCATCAAAGATTTTAAACTGCTTATAAAAGCTTCTGTAGGCAGAAGCTATACGCAGTTCAAAACCTTTATCAAAGGCATCTGAGAATAAATCTGGTAATGCCTTTGCTGCATCCCTGTCACACATGAGCACACTCATGCGTCTAGGATCATCTTTAATATTTACTAATTTACTGTCATCAAGACCAATTAACTGTTCTTTAGTTGCCATATGTTTCTATAATCTTTGAAGCTTCCTCTTTAAGATCTGAGCTTCCGTGTTCCTTCACATCATCAATGATCTTTAAAGCTTCTTCTGTATCGCCAGTCTCAAAATACAGTCTAGCCAAGTTTAATTCATCAACATAGTACTGATGCTGTTTCGCATTTAAACCTTCATAGTCATCTGTATTTTCAGCATTATCTAAATTGTTGTCATCTGCTACATCGTCCCTCTGTGAAGAAATAGGACCGATGGTATCTGCTACATTCTCTAAAGAATGATCTTCAGTATCATCAGGAGCTGATGATTTATCTTCAACTGGTTCATTCAATGCTAAATCGTCCTCAGGGATACTCTTAGGATCAACTGCATTTGCTGAACTCATCATAGAAGCAATCTCATCATCTGTGAAGGCTTTTTCGTTATCATGAGGTAAATCGTCATGAACACCGCCACTTAGCATGTTCATAATATCCTCATCAGCACCTGAGTCATATTGAGCTTTTGATGCACTCAATCTTTGCTCCAGATCATCTAAAGCTTTTGCATCTTCTGCTTGAGACTCTGAAGATTCGACATTTTCAGCAGGAGAATCATTCTCTTTACTCTCAAGAGCATCATCATTTGCATCAGTTGCGACATCAGCTTGCTCTATAGTCTCTTCTAAATTATCTGATAGATTGTCATCATTTTGAGGAGTGTCTTCAACAGTATCAGAAGCTGTTGTAGCACTAGGATCTTTGCCTTTACCTACAATATCGAAGTCGTCATCAGGAACTGCCCAGGATACAACGCCATTTTCATCTTTGCTGTTGTCATCATGTGGATCTGGATTAAAGATAGCCTGCTCTGACTTATCCTGAATATCACCAATATCATTAGTGTCATCATTTTCGCTCTTAGCAACATTTGTGGTGTCAGCAGTATCTTCGTCTGCTGATGTAACCGTAGCTTCTTCTACAGGAGTTTCATCAAAAGAATCATCCTGCTCTGGCACTTCAAATTCAGGCTCTACAGCTTCATTATCGAGGTAAGCAGCCTCATCAGTATCAACAGGTGCAGCATCTACAGTCTCTGCATTTTCAGGTTCTACAGCATCTGTATGAGGCTCTGCATCTTCATCGATAGTGTGTTCTGATTTTTGCTTCTCTTCATCTTCAGGAATAGCATCAAATGTTTCCACACCATCTGCTATTTCTTCAGGAGACTCTGCCTCTTCTGGAGCATCAACAACATTGTCATTACCAATTAGGAGATCTTCTAAATTAAGATCATCATTTAAGACCTCATCAACATTCTTTCCTACAGAATTGTTTTTAGGGACTTCATCATCAGAGATCTCTTCAGCATCTGCTTCAGGAATATTGTCTTCTTTACGGTCATTGTTTTCAAATTCTGCATCAGTTTCAGCTTTTTCATCTTCAGTATTGTCAGAATTCTTATTATCAGACATTGACTCTAAGAATGCTTTTTCTTCACCTGAGAGTTGCTCTTGAGGATCTTCTGATGAAACGGGCTCTTTCTTTGAAGGCTCTGCAGCATCTTCTGTCTTATTTGTAGCATCAAGAGGATCTGCAACATCTGATGCATCAGCATCAACGTTATCAGATATTTCAGATTGTGAAGGCTCAGCTTTAATATCTAAAGTCTCAGGATCTACGTGATTTTCTTCTAAAATCTTATCTGAGTTATCTTTTAGGTGATTTAACAGTTCATCTTCACTGACATCTTCAACTTTTACATCATCTGCAATGATGTCGTCTGTTGCTGGAGATTCTTCTTTTGATTCAGTCTCATCTGAAGGTGTACTCTCAGCAGTATTTTCCTGTTCTGCCACAGTCTCTTTATCAGCATCATCTACAATTGAATCAATGTCTGCATTGTCTGTTACATCTGTTGCTACATCTGAAGTTTCACTTTCTTTTGCACTATCAGCATTTTCATAAGCCTTATTCATGGCCTCTGTGATCGCTTCTTCTTCAGACTTTGGGGCGGTATCTTCAGCCTCCCTATTTTCCTTTGAAGATGTTTTCTCGGTTACAGACTCTTGTGCTGTTGCATCTGCTACAGGATCTTCTTCAGATTTAGGAGCATTGGCTTTATCTTCAGTCTTTTCTTCAGCTTCTTTTTGCTCATTTAAAGCAGCGCTCCAGGCGTCAGCCATAGTCTCTTCTTCAGATTTAGAAGCATTAGCTTTATCTTCAGTCTTTTCTTCAGCTTCTTTTTGCTCATTTAAAGCAGCGCTCCAGGCGTCAGCCATAGTCTCTTCTTCAGATTTAGAAGCATTAGCTTTATCTTCAGTCTTTTCTTCAGCTTCTTTTTGCTCATTTAAAGCTGCGCTCCAGGCATCAGCCATAGCTTCTTCTTCAGATTTAGAAGTATTATTTTTTTCTTCACTCTTCTCTTCAGCTTCCTTTTGCTCATTTAAAGCTGCGCTCCAGGCATCAGCCATAGCCTCATCATCAGACTTAGCTTTATCATCATCTTTCTTTTCAGAGTTTTCCTGTTCGTTTAAAGCAGCTTCCCAAGCTGATGCCATATCATCTTGTGAAGTATCTTTATTCTCATCTTTATCAAGATCAACGTTCTTTTCAGAACCAGTCTGCTCATCTAGAGCTTTTGACCACTCATCCATTACATCCTTGTCATCTTTTATCTCATCAGATGAGTTAGTTGTTGCTGCATTATCCCAAGCCTCTTGAGCAGGATCTTTTTCAGTTGCAGTTGCATCAGCACCAGTGTTATCTGCTGTTGCACTGTTATCAGGAATTTCTGTAGCATTTGAAGCTGATTCTTCAGCGTCAGCCTGCTTTTTCTCATTTAAAGCAGCTTCAACATCTGATGCTGAATCAGATGGTGAATTTATAGAGTTATTGTTCTTGTCCAGTTCTTTTTGAGGAATATCCGTGGTATCTGGCTCTTCATCGCCAGATACGGGAGCTTCAAGATCGATAGAACCGTTCTCATCTGATAATAAGGTATCATCTGATGAGTAATCATCCTCAACATCAAAGTCATCGGTCATCTTAGCGCTAGCACGAGACTTTAACTTGATAATTAAGAAGACAATCATCAGTACTAAAGCTAATAAGCCAGCACCGAATAAGATCATCATGACAGGCTTATCAAGATCAACTACAGAGGTAGGTGTACTTACTGAGAATTTAGACAGCTGTAGCTGCATATCCTCAATCTTCTCATCATTAGCAAGTAACATCTCTCTCATTCTGTCATTATCTTGAGAGATCTTTGAAATATTACCTTTAATCTCAATAATGTCTTGCTGAAGACCTGAAATAATATTGTCATACTGAGAAGCAAGTGTAGAAACACTGTCTGCTGCTGTTTTAGCAGTAGCTGCAGATGTTTTCTTCATTCTGTCCATAGCTTCAGCTAACTGTTGCTCTAAGACTTTAGTTTTCTCATCAATAGCTTTCTTATTGCCATCGAGCATGATCCTGATAGATTGAGCATCTACAGCAGCAGCTGCAAGATCAGCACTCATTGCTTTAGTAGCTTCTGCCTTTTTGTTATTGTCTGCACTGCCCTCATTATTACCGTTTGGTACGGTCTCTTCTGTAACCTGACTTTTATCAAGATCAGCGCCACGGGTATTCTCTGGCATTGCTACGGATAAATCTTTTTTAACCGCTTCTTCCTGTAACTTTTTAATCTTAGTCTCGGTGGCGGTGTACTGAGGAATATCGTTATCAGACAGTGACTGCATTGGCTTTGAAGCTTGTGTTGCAGGAGCAGGAGTTGCTGTGTTGTTTAAGGTTGCCTGAGTATTTACAGTAGCAGGAGCATTACCTAAAGGAGGTAAAGTCATACTGCCCTGAGCTAAAAGTCTTGAACCTGTATCGGTTGTTTCTCGTGCAATTTCAGTTACAGGAGGAATAGTAATAGTAGTTCTTAAAAGGTTGTTGACGTTACCACGACCGAATGCGCCACGATTATGTCTGTAAATTGAGGCTACAATCTGGAATTCATTAACACTTCTATCCAGAGGTAAGTAGCGGTGGGCTACAGACCAAATGGTATCACCTGATGCAACGCTATAGGTCCTAGCTGGGGTCTGCTGAACAGAAGTTGCATTGCTTTCAGTCTGAGGTTGTCTTGTTGCTGTAGCCGCTGGTGCTCTGGTTGCAGTTGCATTTACACTAGCTTGTCTGTTTTGTCTAGGAACTGCACGTCTTACAGGAGCTCTAATAGCTGGTTGTACAGGCTGTACTTGAGGAACAGTATCCTCAACTTCAGGACCTTGAATAGTAATAGTAAAAGTACCATCTTCATCAGCTGACATTGCCGAAAAAGGTAATAAAAAAGATAAAGCTACAGATAAAAGTGCTTTTTTGTAAGCGTGCATAACTAACAACCCCTATTTATATGCATTATTTTACTCAAAATGAGATCTGTCAAAATAAGGTCAGATCCCATTTTTGGAAAAGTTATGCATAAAGTGTGCACATTTTACAGATTAGAGAGATTTTGCAATCAATTTTGCAATTTCAACACAAGAAATAGCTTCACCTCTTCTAGTGTTATCCATCATAATCACAAAGCTGTAAGATTTTGAACCAGGTTTGTCCTGCTTTAATCTTGTGAGCATTACAGTTCTCTCGTTGATAATATCTGCTACAGGAGATAAAACATCATCCTCTGAGGCTACAGTTACATACTCTGAAGCATCAAAAGCCTGTTTAACCTCTTCTAATGTAGCCTTATCCTCAAGATCAACATTAACTACCATAGTGTGACCGTAGAATACAGGAACCTGAATGCAGGTAATATCAAAACCACGCTCGAAACGGCCTAAAATTCTTGATACTTCATTACTGATAGCATTTTCATGGTCTGAATATCCATTATCCTCAAGCAGTCCCATTCTAGTGTGCAGATTGAATGCTAATTGAGCTGGAAATCCCTGATGCTCTGCTGCCATACCGTTTAATAATAAGGTTGACTCATGAGCTAGAGTTTCAGTACCTAACCGACCAAATTCTGAAACAGATTCCATTGAGGTTACAGTAGCTCTTGCAATGCCATACTCATCATGAAGAACAGATAAAGCCAGGCACAGCTGTACAGATGGAGCTAAAGCAGGAATAACCAGTCTGTTTTCAATTGCCTTTTTAATATCAAAAGGATTGATTTCAGGTACGATGGTTACAGTCTTATCATCACCATTGAATAAATGGCTATCATCAATAACGATACAGCCTTTCTCTCTTGCTGCATTAATCCAGTGCTGAGATTCATCCTGAGTAGTTAAAAATAAAGCTACATCAGCTTTTGAAAAATCAAACTCTTCAACTGGCTGAACAAAGTAGTTCTGGCCTTTAATCTGAACGGCATCATATTCACCTGTCAATGGTGATAATGGGAAAACTTCGCCTAAAGAGAGATCCTGTTCTTCAATGGTTTCAATCACAAGTTTACCAATATCAGTATCATAACCGTAAATAGCTAGCTTCATTGCCACAGTATCGCTCCTAAAAACATTGCTTTATGTTTACTGTTTTAAGATTATTTCTCTTTTAGGAATAAACATAACTAAAAAAAACTTTGTACATTCTCTATCGTACCGTACATGTCAAGTACCTTTAAAGAACATGGCGTTACTTTTCATCGCGTTACTTTACAAAAATTCTCTAAGATAACTTTAGACATAACATTTAAGTCTTAAAGCAGACTTTAAAGTAACATTAATTCGTAGAGAACTACATACTCGATTTTACCACAATGTCTCATAGATAAACGTATGTTCTAATAGAGATTAGAGCTAATAAGTAAGGGGTAAAAATTGCGTTTTTAGAATCTAAAATTTTAATGATATAAAGAGAATTTTAATGATTCCTGTAGAAAAATAGCTTTCTACATAAAGTTTCTGCCATTGTCATTTGGAGCTTTAGGATAGACTTTGGTTTTACGGCGGAAAGTATATGGATTCTGCCTGCCGTTAGAACCATACTTGCCGTTCTTTTTAATACGTGTTTTTCTGATGACAGATGACACCACGCCAAAGAGTTCACACTCATCAACATGAGTTAAGTTAATATCAGGAATAGAATCATCAGCACAGACTAATCTTGGTTCTCTGCCATCTAGAAACTGTCTTAAAAGAAAAGTGCCGTTGATACTCATCACTACATAGTCGCCGTTTTCAATGAGCAGGCTTCTGTCAACAATGACCACATCGCCTTCTAAAATGCCGTCTTCATGCATAACGTTAGAGCTCATTCTGAAAAGGTAAACAGAAGGTAAATTCATATAAAGATAGGTGTTAAGATCCTGTCCTTTAAAGGGACCTTCCTGAAGCTCAACATCACTTCTAATTAAAGATTTCTTCATGTCAGATTTGAACCATTATTATGCACAAAAAAAAGAGGAGTAAGCACTAAAAAGGATACATCTACGTTAACAACCTGTATTTAGACAGGTGCAAAAATATGGACTAAAAATGTTAACGGAGTACGATTTTACAGTTAATTACTTGATTATTTTTAAAAATATTGCACTCATCACGAAAAATTTAAGATTTTTTGTATTATATTACAAGAAGTAAGTAAATATGAGCAGATTTTAATCTGTCGGTTCTAGCTTCAAAAGAAGGACACTATTATGGCATTAACTCGCGCAGAAATAGCTGAAAGGCTGATTATCAAGGTAGGTCTTCCTAAGGCTACAGCTCAAGAATTCGTCGACAAATTTTTTGAAGAGATCGCAAGAAAGCTTGAAAAAGGTGAAATGGTAAAGCTTACAGGCTTTGGTAACTTTGAGCTTAAGCTAAAGAGCGCAAGACCTGGAAGAAACCCTAAGACCGGTCAGGAAGTTACTATTTCAGAAAGAAGAGTAACCACATTTAGAGCAGGTCAGAAGCTAAGAAATCGTATCGACTTTAAAAAAGAATAAATTTTTTTAGTGCAGGTGTCATATATATCACTGATATTTGATATTATGAACCTAAAACGACAATTTTTTTATAAAAACAACTTAGGATATTGAACTATGGAAAAGTTTACATATACCGTCAAAGACAGAGACGGTGTTCATGCACGTCCTGCAGGAGCAATTTTAAAGGCTATCAGTGGCTACAAGTCAAAGATCACTTTAATTTATCAGGATCGTTCAGTAGATCTTAAAGCTGGTATCTTCGGTTTATTAGGTCTTGGTATCCGTTATCAGGACGAAATTTATGTTCACGTTGAAGGTGAAGATGAGAAAGACGCTATCGTTGGTGTAAAGCGTGCTTTTGAAGAGTTCCTGTAGTAGGTATCCAGATCTTCGTCAAGATAAGCCCTGCCCTGTGCAGGGTTTTGTTTTTCTTTTATTGCCCTTTTGGGGTTGATTGACTTCTTGATACATCAAAGCTGTCTTTTGTCTAGCAGCGCGGTTTATATATGGACCCACTTAAACTTGCAAGAGATTTTGATAACTTTTCATAACGTAGTAAATGCAGCTATATATCCGGTCTCTTGTTGAGTATGCCTACTCTGACCTCTATGGTGTTTGCGACTGTATTCCTTAATTAACTTCTCGGCATTTATTGCCTTTAACCGCGTCAGGTTTAGTACAGTCCGGTTTTACCTGTTATGCCAAATTTATCTTTCTCTGTGCATTTCCCTA
>ENA-ORSO01001550-ORSO01001550.1-human-gut-metagenome-genome-assembly--contig:-NODE-1550-length-13253-cov-2.150023_pt1 | contig 13253 bp, 15 predicted proteins | sample MGYA00241902_ERZ509168 | MGnify/ENA primary metagenome ERZ509168 (study PRJEB26280, sample SAMEA2338806) | human gut metagenome | biome: human gut; feature: human-associated habitat; material: faeces... | reverse complement strand
CTGTGATTTGTCTTTTGCCAATCTTTATGCCTGGAGAATGCTTTATCGCACGGAGGTGGCGGAGTGGGGCGGTTTTCTGGTGTTTCGTTTTTACGCGGATGGACATTTGGCTTATCTTATGCCTGTGGGTGAGGGAGATTGGTGTGCCATTCTGCAGGCTTTGAAAGAAGATGCGTGTCGGTTGTCTCATCCTCTTTTGCTGTTAGGCGTTTGTGAGGATTTGATGCCGCAGGTGGAAGAGTGCATGGGGGAAGACTGCCGTGTGAATGCCAACCGGGACCATGCGGATTATATCTATTTGCGCGAGTCGTTGGCTGCGTTGTCCGGTAAAAAGTTACAGGCCAAACGTAATCATGTGAATCGTTTTAAAGCCTTGTATCCGGATTATCGTTATGAGGAATTGACGGACGAATGGGTCCCGGCCTGCCTGGATTTGACTCGCCGTTGGGTGGAGTCGCGTCAGGACGAAGCGGAGAAAAGGGCGGTGGCTGCGGAGTCGGAAGCCATTCAACGTGCATTGGCGCATCGGGAAGAACTGGATCTGAGGGGAGGTGTATTGCTGGTTGGGGAACAGATCGCGGCATTTACTTACGGGGCTCCGATTTGTCGTGATACCTTTGACGTGTGCGTGGAAAAAGCCGATGTGGAGTTTGAGGGGGCTTATACGGTCATCAATAAGGAGTTCGTTTCACGGTTGCCGGAACAATATAAATATGTGAATCGGGAAGAAGACTTGGGAGTGGAGGGTTTGCGTAAGGCTAAACTGTCTTATCAACCGGAGATGTTGCTGATGAAATACAGTGTGTGGTCGTCTTGTACGGTGAAGGCGGAGATTGAAGAGTGCGGGCTGACACCGGAGCTGCATTTGATAAAATGGCAGACCCGTGCATTGTGGAGCTTGTGTTTCGGCGATACGGAAGAGTTTATGAAACTTTATTTTACCCGGAAATATACGCCTGAAAGAAACAGTTGTCTCGTAAGGGACGGGCGTGTGGTCGCGGCTCTACAACGTTTGCCATACCGGATGATGTTTGGAGGCGGCGTCGTTCCTGTGGCTTATGTTTCAGGGGTTTGCACGCAGCCGGAATGCCGAGGCAAGGGGCTGATGACGGAACTGATGGGGCAGGCTCACCGTAAAATGTATGCCGACGGGTGTTTATTCAGTCTTTTGATTCCGGCTGATGAAGGTTTGTTTGCTTTTTACCATCGTTTTGGTTATTATACTTGCCCTGAGGTGGCATTGTCGGAGTGGGAAGTATCATACGATACCGATAAAGTGGTATGTGAAGTTTATACCACTATGCATGAAGTTGAACCAGTGTTGGGGGATTTGCAGTCTTATTTGGATGCTTTTTTACGTCGTGTTCCTTATGCTGTGTTGCATGATGAGGCAGACTTGTATACTGTATGTGCAGATTTGTTCCTTGGGAACGGTTGTGTCGTGGTGGCGCGTGAAGACGAACGGTGTGTCGGGCTGATTTGGGCCGTTCCGCGTGAAGATAAACTATGGGTTTTGGAGTGTTTTTCCGTTTCGGCAGTCGTTGAAAATATTCTGTATAAGCAGGTGCGGGAGGCATTCGGCTTTGCCGGGAATGTCGCAATGATTCGTCAGAAAAACCGGGTGCAGTTGCGTGTGATACATGCGTATGAGGTCTTGCAGTTGTATGCGCGGCAACATGCGGATACGGCCGGTCGGGTACGTGTTGTAGGAGATGAGGATATCACGGAGAATAACGGAGTTTACGTGTGGGAAAAAGGATTGTGCCGGAAAGAAGGACGAAATGAATGTTGTTGCTCGGAGAGCGGTGGGACTTGTCGTAGCGTACATATTCGGGAGTTGCCGGATATGTTCTTGGAAGGGGGCGCCCCTTATCTGAGTTTGATGATGAATTGATTATAGTCGGTCTTCCGTGAGAAAACGTTCCAGCTCTTCTGCAGACAGGCGGAGATGGAATGTGTCTTTGTAGGCTACGGAGATATTGCCGGTTTCTTCGGAAACGATGACGGCCAGGGCATCGGTTTCCTGCGATATGCCTTTGGCGGCACGGTGGCGCAGGCCTAATTCTTTCGGGATGTCCATGCTGTGGGATACAGGCAGGATGCAGCCTGCTGCTTTGATGCGCTTTTTGCTGATAATCATGGCACCGTCATGCAGCGGACTGTTTTTGAAAAAGATGTTCTCGATAAGCCGTTGATTGATGTTGGCATCGATGAGTTCGCCGGAACGTATGATATCGTTGAGGGGCAAGTTGCGTTCGATGACAATCAATGCCCCGACCTTTTGTTTGCTCATGCTCATGCAGGCCATGACGATAGGCATGATGTCGTCCTTGTTTGTTTTTTTATTGTCTTTCTTGTTGCGCCGGATGAGTTTGAGGAGACTTTCCACTTGCCGGTGTGTACCGATCGTGAAAAAGAAGTTGCGGATTTCTTCTTGGAACAGGATAATCAGTGCCAGTGTACCGACGCTGACCAGTTTGTCGAGAATGGAACCCAAAAGTTTCATTTCCAGTATTTGGGAGACAAACAACCAGAATACGACGAAAATCAGCACGCCGAAGAATACGTTCAGTGAACGCGACTCTTTCATGACCTTGTAGCAGTAGAACAGCATCAGTGCGACAAGGAAGATGTCGATAAAGTCTTTCAGTCCGAATTCTAATGGCATGGAAATGTTTTTTTATTTCTGTTCGTTCATTTGATTGAATATTCTCACGGCTTCCACACAAGCTTTTACGTCATGCACACGCAAAATGTCTACCCCTTTGGTCAAGGCGATAGTGTTCAATACGGTAGTTCCGTTCAGCGCTTCTTCGGGGCTGCTGTCGAGCAGTTTGTATATCATTGATTTGCGCGAGATGCCTACTAATAAAGGCAGTTCGAATAGCTTGAAGTCTTCCAAATGCTTAAACAACTCGTAGTTGTGGGCCAAAGTTTTTCCGAATCCGAATCCCGGGTCTATAATGATGTCTTTGACACCTCGGGAGTGCAGGTCTTGCACCTTGAGAGCAAAGTATTGCATGATTTCCATGCGGAGATGGTCATAATGTATATGCTGCTGCATGTCTTGGGGAGTGCCTTGCATGTGCATCATGATATAGGGGACGTCCAGACGAGCTACGGTGTCGAACATCCGTTCGTCCATTTGTCCGCCCGAAATGTCATTGATGAGAGCTACGCCGTATTCTTCCACACACATAGAGGCCACGTCTGCCCGGAATGTATCGACGGAAACGATGGCCTCGGGGGCGACTTCGCGGATGGCTTCGAGACCTTTCCGAAGGCGTGCCATTTCTTCCTTTGTGCTGACGTGTTCCGCATTGGGACGCGAGGAATAGGCACCGATGTCGATCATGTCGGCTCCCTCCGTAATAATCTGTTCCACTCGGTTTACGATGTCGGATGTAGTTTCCTTGCGGCTTCCGGCATAAAAGGAGTCGGGCGTGACGTTCAGGATTCCCATGACTTTCGGTGTAGAAAGGTCCATCAGTTGTCCGTTGACTCTTATGGTACGTTCTATATGTCCTTCCATTGTTTTTGCAGTATTTACATGCAAATGTACGCAGAATAATCCGGTTTTTCGTGCTTCTTGGATTATATTTATATAATATAGGTGGCATCTCGGTAAAATATTTCAAGCAAGTTTGATATTTTGCTCTCGATTTACATTATATTTGTGGGGTAAAATACAGAATTATGAAGATAGCAGAACTTTATGGACTTTATAAACTTATTCTTCTTTCTTTTCTTCTTCCGGTTCGTCGAAATTTAGAAGATTTTTGTCTAATAATAAGTTATACCATTGGATCATTTTCCGCATATCTGAAACGTAAACGCGATCCGCATCATATTCCGGGATGACAGATTCTATATAATTCGTGATAACGGTGGATGATTCTTTGTGATTGATAGCTGGTTTACCCTCTTCTTTTTCATATATACGTTTGAACACGGTTTTCAGCGGCATGTCTTCATCTTCCGTGTAAATTGAAATATCTTCGAGGGCGATAATTTTAGCATTAGAATATGCAGGAAAGCGTTTCCCGTCAAGTAATGATTCTACAATCAAGGCATTTGCGGTGTTATTGATTAATTTGAATAACCCGGGTTTTCCTGATATGGATAAAATTTCTTTCAACATATTGCTTTCTTTTTGTGTTTTGTTATTGGTGGGCAAAAGTACGAATCAATGTTTAAAAGTAAAAGCAATAAAATATTTATTTTTTTAATTTCAATCCACTCTACCCGACTAATTGATGCCTCGTTGTTTTTTGATTTTCTCGTAAGCCTCGTTAATGGTCATGAATTTTTTCTCGGCAGCCTTACGAATATCTTCTCCCATGTATCCTACTTTGTCCGGGTGGTTTTCGATAGCCATTTTCCGGTAAGCTTTTTTCACTTCCTCGTCGGTAGCGGAGGTAGTGATACCTAGAATACTATAAGCAGAATCCAAATCGTCATAGTACATGGCTTTGATTGATTGGTACGTGGTTGAATCAAGTCCCAGTAAATCAGCTATTTTATCCAGCAGGAAAATTTCGTGTTTACATACTGTTCCGTCGGCTTTGGCCAGTCCGAACAGGAAATATAATAATTGTGTACGGGAATAGACGTTCATGTTCATGCGGATCTGGGTACAAACTTGATCCACTTCGATGTCTTTGTTCAATAGGTCCTTGATAATCGTCAAGGCCTCTCGTTCTCCTTCCAGCCCGAAATTATCCCGGAAAAATTTTTTCACGTAGTCCAGTTCATTGCGGGTCACTTTTCCGTCGGCTTTCATCAAGGCCGTTGCCAAGACGACAAGGCTCAGCAAAAAGTCACCTCTTCCCGTGGGACGGGTACCTGGATCGTTCGCCGGGCTAGATGTTACAATTGTTGCCGTGTCGAATGTGGAACCGATGAAATAACCGAACAGGGCTCCGATGGGACCTCCCATGACAAAACCTAAACCTGCTCCTATCCATTTTCCGTATTTTGCCATATTATGCTTGTTTTGAATGAATATTGTTTAATTGATGAATGATGGAAAGGATTTGTTTTATTACCTTGTCATCATTATTGTTGTAAATTACGAAATTCGATTTCGATTGTTTTATTTCATCGGGCATTTGATTGTTGATACGTTCAATCACTTTCTCCCGGGTGGTTGCGTCTCTTGAGATCACTCGTTCCACGCGGGTTTCCAAGTCTGTCTAGATTAGAATAATGTAATCAAAAAGGTTTTCGAGTTTTGCTTCGAACAGGATGGCCGATTCGAAGAACAGAAACGGGCGTCGTTGTGCCGAACACCATGTTATGAAATCCCGTGTTACGGCAGGATGAACAATGCCATTTACTTGCTTGATCACTTCTTTATCATTGAATATGATTGTTGCCAACCGTTTTTTATCCAGGTTCCCGTCGGACTGGTAGATGTCTTTGCCTAATAGCTCGGTTAAATGTTTTTTGATTTCTTCATCTCGGTTGATTAGCTCGGAGGCCTTGGAATCACTAATATACACGGGGTACCCCAATGTCTCGATAATTTTAGCTATCGTGGATTTTCCACTTCCGATGCCTCCTGTCAAACCAATTTTTAGCATGGGATTATTTTTTCTTTTCGATAAGATACTCGACGGTTTCCGGGGTGAATACCAGGTCTTTTATGTGACGGGGAGAACGCTCAATCTGGATTTTCAAGGATGCCGGATTGTTTTTGATTTGGTTGTAATCCACGTAGAAATAGAAACAGGTGTCGGAAACTACTTCATAACGACTTAAACCTACATCAAATGTCACGTCTATGGCGTGAGGGAATAGGCGGATCAAGAGTGAGTCCGGGAGATTTTTAACGACGAGGGGTACTGTTTTTTTAGATTCCGTGAATCGTTCCACTTCAACTTTGACTTTTGCGCTGCTTTCATTGATCTGGGTCCCGTAGATTTCCTCAAATGACACGGTTTTGGTCACGTCTTTTGAGAGGTTTTTTAAAGAGATCGGTTCCGTGTACACCGCTTTTAGCGTGTCGAGAATGGAGGCCGGTCCGCTGATGTCCACGTAATCGGGGGTAACGGAAATATCGTTTTTCAACATGTATTGCCGTTTCAACGTGTAATCGACCTGGGGAATTACCAGAACTCTTTTACTTTCGAACCGGGAGAACTGAAACGTGATGCTTTCCGGTTTAATGGAAATTAGCTGGATGTCCGTGTTCAACTGGGCGCTGATCCTGTCTTTTATTTCTGACGTGTTTACCGTGTATTCTAACTGGTCTTTTTTGTCCAGTAACGAGTTTACGTTAAGCACGATTGGTAGAAAAGAGGTGCTGATGCTGTAACGCAGCAAGGCGAAACCGTGGGCCTTTATAGCCAACGTCATCTCTTTGGGTGGTTCGGAAACGAATAGTTTCCCTTTAGGGAAGTCCGTGTATTTTATCGGGTAGGTGATTTCCGTGGTATATTCTTTATTCAATGCGTTTAAAAACCATAGCACTGTCGCAATGATAACGCATATCCCGTACGTGACTACATTGCGTTTGATGTGTAATTCATGGGATGCACCGAAATAACTGAGTATTTTACCGATAAGACCACGCATATAACGAAAAGTTTATAATGTTTGTAAAGCTTTTAAGGTTCATAAAGTTCGTTTCGTTACCTTGTGAACTTTATGAACCTTATGAACTTTATAAACTATTTACTAGCCGGAACGTCCGTCATGTCTTTCACGATGGCTTCTTTGCTTACTTTTAATCTGGCTTGACTTTCTACTTCAATGATAACGGTAAAGTCGTTGATCTCGACAATTTTTCCGAAGATTCCCCCGGTTGTCATGACTTTGTCGCCTTTTTTCAATTCATCCCGGTATTTTTTCAATTCTTTTTGTCTTTTCATCTGGGGTCTGATCATGAAGAACCAGAATACAACGACAATAAGAATAAGAGGTAAGAATTGCATGAAAGCGTTACCTTGTGTAGCAGTTTGTTGTAATGTTAACATGAAAATTGTGTTCATAAATTTACTTTTTTATTTATTCTTGATATTTGCGATTATTTTTAGTTCAATCACTTTTTCCGGAACGTTTGCAAAGATATTAATTACTTTGTATTGTTTACCATATCTGCCCGAAGAGTTAAATTCAACCTCGATTTTTCCTTCTCCTCCTGGCGGGATCGGTTTTTTGTCATACTTGGGGGTGGTACAGCCGCAACTGGCCTCCACGTTGAGAATAACAAGACTTTGGGTCCCCGTGTTTTTGAAACGGAACGTGTGCGTGACGATTTCTCCTTCTTGCAGGTCTCCAAAGTTGAATGATTTTTGCGGGAATTCAATTTTGGCGATCGTGTTAGAATCATTCACGCTGATTGGGATATTTACTTCCTGTTCGTTTTGTTTTTTACTTTTGCTTTCACATGAGCAGATGAGCATGATCCCTAAAAAGATGTAAAATAGTCCCTTCAGCATATGCAATTAATTTGACAACGAAAATACGACATAATATTTAAAAAATAAGATGCCTCATAGAATAATTTTTATCCTTGATGTATTGCATGGTTTCAATGCCTATATCGAGATGTTGCCGGACGAAATTTTGTGTGACGATTTTGTCTGATTCAGACGTTTTTATCCCGTCGGAAATCATGGGCCTGTCTGATATTAATAGTAAGGCTCCCGTCGGTATACGGTTGGCGAATCCGACGGTGAAAATCGTGGCGGTTTCCATATCCACGGCCAGCGCTCGTGTTTTTATCAGGTATTCTTTGAAATTTTCGTCGAATTCCCATACTCGTCTATTGGTGGTGTACACCACTCCCGTGTAATATTGCCTGTCATGATTTGTGATTATTTTTGAACAGGCTTTCTGAACGCTGAAAGAAGGTAGGGAAGGGACTTCTTTCGGCATGTAGTCGTTGGATGTTCCCTCGCCTTTAATGGCGGCAATGGGGAGGATGTAGTCCCCCTCATGGTGTTTGGTTTTCAGCCCCCCGCATTTCCCGATGAATAACACGGCTTCCGGTTCTATGGCGGAAAGTAAGTCCAAAATAGTGGCGGCGTTGGCGCTACCCATTCCGAAGTTAATCATGGTGATCCCATCGTGTGAAACGTTGGGCATATTTTTATTCTCGCCGATGATAGGAGCATTGTATTTTTCAGCGAATAAGTCCAGGTAGTAATCAAAATTGGTCAGAATGATGTGTTTTGAAAAATCTTCCAAGGCCCGTCCCGTGTACCGGGGCAGCCAATCCTCCACTATATCTTTTTTTGTTTTCATGCTCATAATATGTCGGTTGGGAAATTTGAGAATGGAGTATCCCATTTCCTTTTTTTTCGTTATTTATCATTACTTTTGCAGCCTTAAAAGTAAGATATTATTGCCGAATGACAAAAAAATAGCGATCGAAAATTTTTGTGAAATGGTAGAAAAGCTAAAAGAAATTAGGATTGAGGATTACACGTATGATTTGCCAGACGAGCGGATTGCCAAGTTTCCCTTGGAAAACCGGGAGGCGTCGAAGTTGTTGATTTATGACGAGGGGCGGATTGACGAGAGGTATTTTTACGAGGTGCCAGAAATTCTTGATGCCGGAAAGATGTTAGTGTTTAACAACACGAAGGTGATCTATGCCCGGATTCTTTTCCAGAAGGTCACGGGAGCCGTAATCGAGGTTTTCTGCTTGGAACCTTACCAGCCCTCTGACTATGTGCAGAGCTTTGCCGCTTACGGAAAGTGCGAGTGGAAATGTATGGTCGGAAATCTGAAGAAATGGAAAGAGGGAACGATTTTTTGTCATTACCGATTTGAGGGGAAAGAGTATCAGTTGGCTGCGACGCAAAAACTTCGGGAAGAGAATGATGTTATCGTGGAATTTACCTGGGATGCCCCGGGCAGTTTCAGCGAAGTGTTGGAGTGTTGCGGGCGTATCCCGATTCCGCCATACCTAAACCGTGAATCGGAAGAGAATGACAAGATTCGCTATCAAACGGTGTATTCCAAGAACGAAGGATCTGTGGCTGCCCCGACAGCTGGGTTGCATTTCAGCATTCCCGTGTTGAAATCCTTGCGGGAAAAAAGGATAACGATTGAGGAACTGACCTTGCACGTGGGGGCCGGGACGTTCCGTCCCGTGAAAAGCGAGACGATTGGGGGACACGATATGCACACGGAACATATTTCCGTTCGACGGGGAGTCGTGGAGCATCTGTGTACTCACCCGGAAAATATTATTGCCGTGGGAACGACATCCGTCCGTACGCTAGAAAGCCTTTACTGGATGGGAGTGAAACGAATTTTGGGCGATGAGGATTTCAGTTCTCTGGGACAGTGGGAGGCTTACGACTTGCCTTCTGGTTACTCGTTGAAAGAATCTATGACAGCCTTGTTGGGGTGGTTCGATGAACGAGATGTCGAATTGTTGAAGGCGAAGACCACGATCATTATTGTTCCCGGCTATTCGTACCGGGTGATCACAGCGATGTTTACCAATTTCCATCAGCCGCAGAGTACGTTATTATTGTTGGTTGCGGCGGCTATCGGGGAAGATTGGCACAAAGTGTATGATTACGCCTTGGCTCACGATTTTCGTTTTTTGAGTTATGGTGATAGTAGTTTGTTGAAAGTAAGAAAAGATAAAAAGTGATTGCGTGAAAAGTTTGAACTTACCTCCTTTCGAGTACAAGGTGAAAAAGCAGAACGGGCAAATCTGGATTTTCGATATGATTCGGAAAAGGTACGTCGTTTTGACCCCGGAAGAGTGGGTAAGGCAGCATTTTATTCATTTCCTGATCGAGGGTAAAGGTTATCCCGCCCAGTTGATTGCTGTCGAGAAAGAGATTCAAGTATGCGGCATGAAAAGACGTTTTGATCTGGTGTGTTATGACAGGCAAGCGAATCCTTACTTGATTGTGGAGTGTAAAGCGCCTTCCGTGGCATTGTCGCAAGTCGTCTTCGATCAGGCATTCCAGTATAATTTGTCCATTGCAGCTCGTTTTATTGCGATAACGAACGGATGTTTGCATTTTTGTGGAGAGATTTCCGGGGATGGAAAATTTCAAATGTTAGCCGAAATTCCGAATTTTTGCGGGTAAACAGGATTTTTATCGGAAAAATAGAACATGCCCCCGGCATCACCTAAGCGATGCCGATGGGAATGTAACATGTTCTTTCACATACAATTTGCAACCATAGAGGCGGACTCTGAATTTCTAAAGGCTACACGATCCTTCTATATCATTAAACCAACGTTTAATATTACTCAAATATAAACAAATTTCGCCAAATTCTCACAAATCATTTCTTTTTTTGAATCTGTGTATTAACAATTCACAAGTTATTTAAAAATTATTATATTTGCTAGACATGGATGAAATGAATTTTTATTAAACGTTCGTTTAATGATTCTTCTACAAAGGAATATTTGACGCTTGTACTTATCTTAAAACTGTATTTTCGGAATATGTGTTGGTATGTCCTAACATAAATCAATACTTTTATCGGGGCTTAGAATAGATAAAAGCTTGAAATTGCCTCTATGTTGACCTGTTGTTGGTTTGTTCCGTGCGGATGTGTACTATCTTTCTTTTACTAATCATCTGTTAAAATGGCGGTGATAATCGGGCGACTAGGCGGTAATGGCGCCTAATTGTCTGCCAATAACCACCCAATCGTCAGGTGATTTCCATGAAAAGCCCAACAAGAAGATGCTCTCACATTATATGAAACCGGAACGGGAGAGTATCTAAAAATGATTTTAGATATTCTCCCGTTCTAAGTATGCCGGAAATATTTTTACGATTATAGTTTCGTGTCTTCCTTGAAATAGTTATCTAACAAGCGGAAGGCCGCAGCAAAAGAACTTTCCTCGTTATGCTGCACTTTTTTTTCAGCCTCTTTTATTTGTTCTTTCTGGCTCTGGTAGAAACGATTCCTCAGTTGTTCGTCAATGGTTTCGTACATCCAGTATTTGGCTTGTTCGCTGCGTCGGATGTCGAAATATTTGCTTTGTTGGGTTTCGCTGCAATAGTGCAGTATGTTTTCCCATATTTCTTTGATCCCGGCTTTCTCGTAAGCGGAACAGGTCATGACTTGCGGCTCCACGCCTGATTCGTGGGGGGGAAAGAGATGAAGAGCATTTTGTAACTGAACTTTAGCGAGTTCGGCACGGGTGATGTTGTTCCCGTCAGCCTTGTTAATGATGATGCTATCGGCCATTTCCATGATGCCTCGCTTGATGCCTTGCAATTCATCCCCGGCTCCGGCAATTTGTACCAGCAAGAAAAAATCGACCATGGAATGCACTGCGGTTTCACTTTGGCCGACCCCGACGGTTTCAATCAAGGTGATGTCAAATCCGGCAGCCTCGCAGAGTAACATGGCCTCTCTCGTTTTGCGGGCAACGCCACCTAGCGAGCCGGCCGATGGGGAAGGGCGGATGTAGGCGTGCGGGTCACAGGCTAACTCTTCCATACGGGTTTTGTCTCCAAGAATACTCCCTTTTGAACGTTCGCTACTCGGGTCGATGGCAAGTACGGCAATTTTGTGTCCTTGTCCGGTGAGGAATTTCCCGAACGCCTCGATGAAAGTACTTTTCCCGGCTCCGGGTACTCCCGTGATCCCGATACGGACGGATTTACCCGTGTTCGGGAGACAACGGTTGATCACTTCCTGTGCCATGGCTTGGTGGTCAACGCGGGCGCTTTCCACGAGGGTAATGGCTTGGCTTAAAATGTTAATATCCCCGCGAAGAATACCTGCTACGTACTCGTCTGCAGTAAGCGTCTTTTTCCTCAGTTGCTTCAATCTTTCTGCGATTGCCGGGTTCACGGGATCCGGCTGTTCGATACCCTTGTTGACGGCCAGTCCTTCATAACAAGCTTCGTTTTCAGGATGTTCTATATTTTGTTGCATAGCGTTTTAAATTAATCTTCGACAAAGATAGAGTTAATGTGGGGAAGTTACAAGTGATGGGGTATATCTTCTTTTGGTGATCGTTCGTCAGAAAAGGAATAAATTTTTATGGGTTATGCAAAAAAATGAAATTTGAATAGTGTGAAAGGCTATTTTTTGTGTTATAAAGATGAAAATATAAATATTAATGAATAAAGCAGAATGGAATGAAACTTAAAATTTATGCTTATGAAGGAAATACAGATTCTTTTGAAAAAAAATGTTGTTATTATTTGTAACAACGAGTTTTGCTATTCCTCTTTGTGCGCAAGAGGAGGAATCTATTCCGATTTATACCATTGGAATTGAATTTCGAGATAGAGATGGGGGTAAAATTTATTCTACGGTTGATTTTATGGCTACAAGTAATGATGAGAGTGTTTGTCAGGTTAGAAGTGGAGATCTGCATCATGCGCAATATGACTTAGGCTGGATTGAAGTTGTTGTTGGGCAAGGTGTTGCTGTAATAACTATAATGGCTAGATATGATGGTTATGTTGGAATCGGGAACATATTAATTGCTTATCCAGAACCAACTGGAGGAATAAAAACGACTGTTCGTATTAAAATAGATCAGTCAGAAACAAAAAGTTTATTAGCATTTGATAAATTAAATTTTGTTTGTCCTAATGATTGGATTTTTATAAAAAACGATTCAATGCGACTTGTTGAGTGTTAGATAACCAAGTAATAATTCCATTTTGTTTTGTTCTATGGATAATTATAAGATTTTATTGATTGCTCGTTACGAGGGAAAATTACTCTGTCGTAATTTTGTATTTCTATTATTGTGTGGCTTTATGTCATTGGGGATTGTCGTGTTTCATGTCTTTCTCCAGAGTGATTGGCGGGTATTTGAGTACTCGGTGAATTTACCTTCCGGGATGCCATACGCTAATGCTTATCTTTGGGGGATCATGCAGTCGTTTCTTGTGATTTTTGTTGTGGGAGATTTTGTTTATCGGGATAACATTGAAAAGACAAATGATGTGTTTCTGGCACGGGATTTCAGTAATTTGGAATATTTGACAGGAAAGCTTGTTGGGGTGGTGTTCGTGCTGTTGGGATTCCTGACTGGTTGGTTATATTGGTTACCACATCAAGTGGCGCGAGAGACAAGGAACGATTGGGTTACTATCCAGAAAAAGTACGACGCATATCCTAAAGTAAAGATTGCGCAACATGAAATCAGGTATGATATTCGTGGTGAAAAGATATTAGCTCGTAGCGTGATTTCTGTCCGAAATAGTAATTCATTCCGGGTGGATTCTGTGATTTTTTGAATTCTTCTTTGGAAGTGACAGGAGTCACAGCCGGAAACCAAACGT
>ENA-ORSO01001548-ORSO01001548.1-human-gut-metagenome-genome-assembly--contig:-NODE-1548-length-13263-cov-19.223274_pt1 | contig 13263 bp, 8 predicted proteins | sample MGYA00241902_ERZ509168 | MGnify/ENA primary metagenome ERZ509168 (study PRJEB26280, sample SAMEA2338806) | human gut metagenome | biome: human gut; feature: human-associated habitat; material: faeces... | reverse complement strand
TATCTGTCATTAGCTTTCAATCTGAAAGTGGATTTTACTTTTTCAGTGCCCTCCCAACGGGGAGGGGGTGGGCTTTATGTTTGGGTGCTGGAAAAATATTAAAGAATGTTTATCGGGGGGGGGTAAAATGCTTAAAAAACACGAAATGATAACGGCTTGTAACGCTATTGTAACACATTATACATACCTTTGTTGGTTGATGATTAACTTATTATAAGTTATAAGATAAAAATTGATGATCACTCAAGCAAGGCTAAAAAGCGAACAAACAATAGTACTGATGCGATAAAATCGCACGGTTATTAAACTTGTCAAATTGGTAGCGAGGTATGAAGTCGATAACTTGAGCAAAGATATATTTGCCGATGTTCATAATTTTGCAGTTTTGGCTGCAAAATTACTCAATCAATTTCAAATCACAAAAACGAAGAACGCTTGTAAATAATTAAATATCAAACATATAAATATAGTTTAGCGAATAATATCGCATCACTAGTAAACAAAATAAATAAACAAAGATCAATAGCAAGCAACGTATCAATAACGTTAAAAGCAAGCAAAAGAAATTATCATGACACACTCTGCCTTAACACTGTAGCGACAGGGATAAACGTAAACATACCGCATGATACCAATTTTGCAAGAAGCTGATTACTATTATGTTAAAAAGAAGTAAGAACAACACGCTTAGAGTAGTGGCTCTGAGCACCGTCGTTGCCTTCGCTGGCGTGAAGGGCACCCCATTGTGTGCCCAAACCTCTGCCGCGCCAGCGAAAAGTGGCAACAGCGCCCTCTTGCAAAATCTCAGGGGCGTAAACATCACTAAAGGAAACATGTACCAGTATGTCACTACTGGCAACCCTGGCGACCTCAGCCTCACCATGAGCGACAACGAGGCCAGCAAAGTATTTGTACTCTACAACAAAGGCACAGGCAAGTTTCTCAACGTAGGTGGCTACTGGGGCAGCTCGGCTGTGCTCAGCGATGTGCCATGCCCGCTGTGGTTGCAGATACGCAACAATGAAAAGCATATGGTACAACTAAGCTCTACCATTTATGAACACTACCCCCTGAACAAAGGCGAGGTAATAACAGAAACCCGCACAAACAACCAAACCAATTGGATAAACAAATACAACGACTTCAAGACCTACGTAAACGGCAATGAAGGCAAGCTGTATATAGGTAGCGAACAGGGCATAACCCGCACACTCGCCATCTACAATAAGGTGCAGATACTTAAGAGCAATGGCACGCTGAAAAGCACGTTGCGGTTTGAAAGCACTAACGATAAGGTAAATGCTGGCACAGGATCGACCTCGGCCACCGAAACCTTCACAGGCGATGGCACACACCGTTTCATATCTTCCACCTCGCTCAGCAATCTGAACCTGACCGATGGCGATGTGTTAGAGGCCCATCTCGACCTCACCCCATGCACTTCAAACCTTGAAAACGTGTTCTCTATAGGAACAAAGATAGGCGAATGGTCTGGAACAGACGTTTACAACCTGCATATCTATTACACTCCAAGCACCAAAATTCTGTTGCTGCGTGGCTGCTTTAACAGCACACAAAAAGACGATTATACCAACGAAGAAATTGTTATCAACAATCCCACCGATGTAGTGTTTAAGCTCACAAAAGATGGCTTTTACGTAAACAACGTAATGATGCCACGCTATTATAGCTACACAATACCCTACACTGCCGGGAAAGAGGGGCATATAGCAAAGTTTAAGTTTGAAGGAGGCCATTATGCTACAAACGAAAAGGGCGACCTCATCCTCGACGATAATGGGAAGCCCTACTCCTTTGATGTCAAAAACACCGACAATTACATCTACGCAGATGCACCTGACGATGCCGAGCCTTCTCTATTTTTCTCGCGCCGATTAAACCTCAAATCGGCCACTTCTACCAATAAAGAAGGCAACTACATTGGCTGGGTACCAGCCACAGCCAACAAAGCAGCCGTAGCCTACGACAAGATATCCGATGTATATACCGACCGCGACATCTCAGGAGCCGATTATCAATTCAAGCCCGAGCAAGAGCGCTGGAGGCTGATTGCCACAGGTGCCAATGGCGAGTATAAGTTGGCCCTCGACATGACCGCCAACCTTGAAAACGGAAGCATCGATACCCAAAATGGTGGTGCCAAATCAGGCCGCTTCTACCTTACCGCCTCAACCAGCATCATTAAGGGTCCCTCAAAATATTATTTCGAAAACGGGGCCTACAAAGAGCCCACCGAGGCCGACAAGCAGTACTGCTATTACAGCACCCTTAATACCGATGGCACCCGCACCTATACTGAAAAGTATAGCAACGACCTTTTCAACGTGATCATGACCGCCACCGATCCCACCGACGACAAGGGCCTATGGCGCATCGTCTCGGTAAAAGACTACATACAGCTGCTCAAACAGCAGAAAAGTCTCTTGCGCGATGCCGTCGACCTCACCGCCCTCTTGGCCGACCCCAACTTCACCAGAAAAGATCTCGACCTGAAAGATTGGAAACTCACCGAGACCCTACAGTCGAACGACAACTCCTATCATAAGGCCCTCGTGCGCATAGGTTATGATGGCAATTATAAGACGAAGCCCGAAGACGACACGTATAAACATGGTGCCTCTTACAATTTCTACGGCTCTACCGACCGCGGATACAACGACGATGATGTTGCCAACCACAGCCGCTACATGTGTGCCTCTATACAAAACGGTGGCTATGGCCAGATGTATCAAAGCGTGCAAATCACCCGCAACGGATGGTATATTGTGCGCTGCCAGGGCCTGAGCACCGTCAAGGCTCGCCTCTTTGCCCGCGTGGGAGGAAAAGAAGGAAAACAATACTTCTCACCCTTGCGCAAGATTACCAAAGAATATTATCGCGACAGCTTGCAAATAATGAATGCCAAGGATGCCTACTGGCCCTACGACCAGTGCATGCCCATGTATAATGCGGCTGTTGAGATGAACGACAGGCACGTTCAGCCCAACAAGGTAGAAAAGAACACTACACAGGTGCTGTTCTACATCGACGAGGCTTCTGAGACCGAACCCGTAACCGTAACCCTCGGCATCGACGTGCCACAAACCAACAGCCAGAAACTCCAGAACGGCTCGGCCACCTATTCGTCCGACTTCACCGCCTTCGACAACTTCCGCTTGCTGTATGGTGGCGAAGAGGCCAGCGAGCCCTACCTCGTGCTCGACGAAGACGACGAGACCCTCGACCACCTCGACAACACCATTCACCACTATCGCACCGATACCCAAACAGGTGTAAACAAGAAGTTGCTGCTGCACCGCACCTTCACACCAGGCAAGTGGAACAGCTTTATGCTGCCCGTAGGCCTTACCGAGGCACAGTTTAAGGATGCCTTTGGCAACGATGCACAGTTGGCCGAGCTCACAACTCTCACCGAGAACGAGATACACTTCAAGACCGTTACCGCCCCGAGCACCTACGGCGATGGCAACCTCGACGCCACCCAATACTGGCTCAAACCCATGACGGCCTACATCATCAAGATAGCCGATGCCAGCAAGACCCATGGCAACGTTACCGACATCTACGATGCCTACCTCTACCACTGGGCCGACAACGGCAAGACCTTCACCAAGAAGACCATCGGCGGTGCCGACAACAGCTACTACAGCATCGAGGGCATCAGCATGATTGAGGACATAGCACCCGTCACCGAAGACGACAACTTCACTCACTGGGACTTCAAAAAACAGCTCACCATCAGCAATGGCGCCAATGGACAGTATCACTACGTAGCCACCAGCAAGGCCGCCAGCTATAGCGATGGCACCATGACGCCCTACGGCATGTTCACCCGCAACTATGGCGTGAACGCCGATGGCACCAAGCACCTACTCAAGGGCCGCGCCCCCATGAGCGACGCATACATCTTGAGCGGTGGCAAACTGAAGTATACCGCTGGCGGTGGCGCCTCAAAGGGTTTCCGCTGCTGGTTCCAGTTTACCAAAAAGGCACAGGCAGGCGCCGCACCCATGCTCTACATCGATGGCATTGGCGACCCCACAGGCATTGAGGGCATACGCGCCAACGATGGCAACGGCACCCTCACAGGCCGCTACGCCCACGGCGTGTTCACCATCAACGGTCAGCGCGTGGCCGACGCCAGCGCCCTCTCATCACTGCCCCACGGCGTGTATATTGTAAATGGAAAGAAAGTGGTAAAGTAAAATATAATACAGCTTCGCAAGTATAGAATTTATCGGGAGTTAAAAGGAAGTTAACTCGCTTCGCGAGTGAAGTTAATTGACATATGCTATATTGAGCTTTAAAGCTATTGTCCGTTATCTTCCTGAACGACCGAAGGGAGTGATAATTTCTTTTTAAATTCCATTAACTTCAGAACTTGCGAAAGTTCAATAAAAGAACGTAATTATGAAAACATATATCAAGCCCACAACCCACGTGTGCTATATCGACCCCGATGAGTTGCTCACCATGGCTATACAAAGCAAAGCATTTGCGGGCAACGACCCCAGCGACAGTAGTAGTAGAGAAGAAATAGAGATTGACAATTCGGGATGGGACGGCTCATCTGACTGGGACCCCAACCTTGATGCCGACTAACGACAACACAACCCTATAAGGAGTCAAGTAGGACGGTGGCCTCCGTGCCCCGTCCTCCAGCAACCAAATTAGTGATATTGAAACAAGCAGTTTGGGTATGGGAGGACGGGGCACGGAGACCACCGTCCTACTTTGATGTGCCTTGCCGCTTTGGTTTTGAGGCACCACTTCTGCAAGACGAAACAGAGCAAACACAAGTAAGACGGGCAAACTCAAGTAGGACGGTGGCCTCCGCGCCCCGTCCTCCAACAACAAGCGAGGGTATTTACTCCCCTCTCCAGCGGGGAGGGGATGGGGGTGGGGCTGTTGGGGTGGGGCTTATACATTATTCGCCCCAGAGGTAACCATCAGTGTCGGGCGTCAGGCCCTCTTCTTCCAGTTCTTCTACGGTTTGGGGGTGTTTTCTGTTTATTGTTAACGAAGTTTGGGTAAGGAGGGTGTGCGACTGTATCTGCACCACCTCAATCACAGGTTTTTGATAATATCTTTTGTTCATATTGTTTCAGATTATAAAATAGAAGTTATCGGGAGTTAAAAGGAAGTTAACTCGCTACGCGAGTGAAGATAACGGACATTACTCAACCACCACCTTCTTCACTCTCTTTCCTACCTTTACGATGTTGATGCCCTTTTGCAGACCCTCAACACGTCTTCCCTTCAGGTCATAATATTCGGCCGAGGGGTTGTTCAGCCAGTCAATCACTTCTGCCGACTCGATACCCGTAGCCTCATCGCCAGTGCCAATGCTCAGCACGTCGGCCCGCTTGCTGCCCGCCGTAGTTGGCTGCAGATAGGCACGGAAGCCAGCCACCTTTACGCCATTTACGCCAGTGGCTGCCCCCTTGTAGTATTCAACCAGTCGGAACTGGTTCTTAGCTATGAAGTAGCAGTCGTCGGTAAGCTCGGTTGTGGAAAACGTACCCTTCAAGGGGTTAGCATTATCGTTAGAAGGGGCCGTAGACATCATGGCATATTCAGAATAAATGCTAATGTCCTTCTGACTGTCATCTTTCTTACGCACCACAAGCGGTGTGCCAGCAAGTATATGTCCACGCGGTATCTCAGTGAGCAGCACCTTATCGTCTTCCATCGTTTCAATTTTGTAGAAGAGGCACGTGTTTCTGTCCGACGGCTTGATAACAAAGGGCAAGCAGAGCGTTCCCCACGTCGATGCCATAGGTCGGGTGTAGGAGCCATCTTGCACAAAGCACGCTTCGTAAAGTTCAAACGCATTATCGTCAGACAATGTCAGCCCCACAATTTCCAGCGATGAGCCTGTAGCACCGATAATGTCAGAGCCATTCATTCCCACCTTCTTGGTAAAGTAGCCATCGGTATAGTTGGCTCGTTCCTTGTCTTTTTTTTGTATATCAGCAAAGGCGGTGGCGCCCTTCAGGTTGTCACAGTAGTTAAACATGTTGGTGCTGTTGCTGTATTTAACCCTGTAGGTAGAGAAGCGGTCGCTGACGTAGATGGTTTTCAGATTTTGGCAATTATCAAACAAGCTGCTCATTTCAGTCACCAACTTAGTATCGAAGCTTGAGAGGTCGAGCGATTCGAGCGCATAACATCTTTTAAACACCTGATCAAGCGCCTTCACGCCAGACGTGTTAAAGCCAGATAGATCGAGCTGAGCTATTTTGTTACATTCAAGGAACATTTCGCTCATGTCTGTCAGGTTGTTGGTCTTAAAGCTTGAGAGGTTTAGCGTCTCCATATTTTTACAGTTACTAAACATATCCCTCATATTCTCCACCTTCTCTGTATTAAAGCCCGAGAGGTCGAGCGCGCGCAGCTTCTCACACTTATAGAACATATAATCCATGCTGGTTACATCAGAGGTGTTGAGGTTTTCAAGGCCCTCGATGCTGGTAAGGTTGGTGCAAGAACCAAACCACAGCGAGCATGTAGTGGGACGCGCATCTCTGAAGTTGCGTTTAAACACCACCGTCTTGATGTCGGCCGACTTTGTTTGGTACCAGCCTGGGGTGTCGCTCCCCTCGTTCAAGAAATAGTCGGTATCGGCATCGGTCTTGGCGCTGCTGCACTGAAAGGTGAGCGTGCCTGTAGCCGCGTCAAATCGTACCCAAGCGGGTGCCACCGTAAAAAAGCCCCCTTCACCGATATGCGCATGGGTTTTACCAGAACCATAAATAGTATAATTTTTCAACTTTGTACAAGTTGAAAACATATAAGAATCTTTCGTCACGTTATCGGTAGTGAAGGACGAGCTTGCATAAATGGTTTCAAGAGCAGAGCACCCGCCAAACATAAAGGTCATATCGGTGGTTTTGCTCGTGTCAAACGAGGAGATATCGATCGTTTTCAGCGCAAAACAACCTGTAAACATAAAACTAGTATTCAAAATTTCTTTTGAATTGAAACTACTGAGGTCGAGGGCAGTAAGGCTTTTGCAACAAAAAAACATATATTCATAATCTGATATATTTTCAGTATTGAAACTACTGAGATTGAGGGCTGTGAGGCTCTCACAATCGCTAAACATAGACCCCATATAGTTGACCTTACTGGTGTTGAAACTTGACAAATTGAGCGATTTGAGGCTTTTACAATAATAAAACATATTACTCATGTTTGTTACGTTCTCAGTATTAAAGGTGCTCAAATCGAGGGTTTCAATACTCTCACAATTGCTAAACATATATTGCATATTTGTTACTTGAGAGGTATTAAGATACTCAAGATGTGTGATGGTTGTCAAACCCTTAAATCCCGAAAACCACCAAGAACAATCCTTGAGACGGGCATCTTTGAAGCTGGGATCAAATACCACTGTTTTAATCTTTGCTAACTCATTAGAAGCAATATTATAACGCCAATAAGGTGTACTATACGAAGGAATTGTGAAGTCGCCCTTCTGCCAGTTATCATCATAATAGATTGTTAACGTTTGGGTGTCGGTGTTCAGTCGGCCGTACATGGTTCTACGGGCTAATGCCGTTAGTGGCTGAAAGAGCATGAACATGAGCAAGAGAGGCAAGACGCTACGACGCAGCATAGCCTCAACAATCATAGGTTTGTAAGAACAGTTTTGTTTCATTGTTTATTTTGTTGTTAGTTATGGCGGGGAGGTTGGATTTGGGGAGGAAGTTATTATATGGAGGAAGTTAGCGGGAGTTAAAAGGAAGTTAACTCGCTGCGCGAGTGAAGGTAACGGACGTATGCCTTGCTGGTTTCTGATTATTGACGTGTGTCATATAGATTTCAGATTACAGACGTGAGCCCTTGCTGGTTTCTGATTACAGACGTGTGTCCCAACAGCAGAGGAACAAGACTATTCATCGTAACTTCGATTAACTCCTTAACGAATTGCTGAATTTCGGAAACAAAGATATAAAAAACAAGAATAATAAGGTGTAGCTTTCCTACCCCCAAGTGTAGCTTTCCTATGCTTTAGGTGTAGCTTTCCTATGTTTTTAGTGGGAAAGCTACAGCTTATAAAGAGAAAAACAACAGATAACGAGCCGCAACACCAGCAAGACAAACAGAGCATACTTCAAGTAGGACGGGGTCTCCGTGCCCCGTCCTCCAGCAACCAAAGAAACAGCCCCACCCCCATCCCCTCCCCGTTGGAGAGGGGAGTGAATACCCTCGCTTGTTGCTGGAGGACGGGGCACGGAGGCCAACAGCCCCACTATGATTTGCCTCGCCAATCACATAAATTCTTTACTTTTCACTCTTCACTTAACTACACCCCGTCCTACTAATTTTTACGCCATACTTCAGTAGGGCAAGCAGAGCATACTATAGTAGGACGGTGGTCTCCGTGCCCCGTCCTCCAGCAACCAAAGAAAGAGCCCCATCCCCTCCTCGTTAGAGAGGGGAGTGAATACCCTCGCTTCTTGTTGGAGGACGGGGCACGTAGACCAACAGCCCTACTATGGTTTGCGCCACAAGCCTCAAATATTGCATATTTATGCAATATCAAGACGACGCCACGAAGGGCATGAAATTACGGTTTGAAAGCATGGGTTTTAGCGTGTGAAACCAAGGGTTTCAGGGGCTGATATCAATGGTTTCAGGACGTAAAACCCTTGATATCTCAAACGAGGGGTGTCAAGAAGATCAACTGAAAATTATCGTCCCCTTTTTTCTTCAAACCGTAAGATTTTTAACAAATGTTTCGTTAAAAATCATCCCTACACTGCAATGAATATTTATGCAGCCCAAGCCCCTCCCCCTCCTCGTTAGGAGGGCACTGAAAAAGTCCCCATTTTTAAGGACTAAAACGGAAAAATGTTACGATTTATAACTTCTTTTTCAATAAATCGCCTTAATAAGGCTGTATTTGACAGAGAAAGAAGGATAAAACTACGATTTATCTGTCATTAGCTTTCAATCTGAAAGTGGATTTTACTTTTTCAGTGCCCTCCGTTAGAGAGGGGAGTGAATACCCTCGCTTCTTGTTGGAGGACGGGGCACGGAGACCAGAGGGCACTGAAAAAGTCCCCATTTTTAAGGACTAAAGCGGAAAAATATTACGATTTATAATTTCTTTTTCTATAAATCGCCTTAATAAGGCTGTATTTGACAGAAAAAGAAGGATAAAACTACAATTTATCTGTCATTAGCTTTCAATCTGAAAGTGGATTTTACTATTTCAGTGCCCTCCAAGTAGGACGGTGGCCTCCGTGCCACGTCCTCCAGCACCCAACGCTCAGCGCCCAGCACCCAACGCCGACACAAACGAAAGAAAAGAAAAAAGGACCATAAAAACAACATATTATATTGTATAATAACAATGTTGTCTTTATGGTCCTTATTGTTAACCAGTATTATGGTGTGCTTTCTGTTTTTATGTGCCTAACAACACGAGACGTTGTTCAACATAAGTTTTACTACAGCAGCATGCCCTTAGGGAAGAGTAGACAAACGTTTTTGATAATATTCTTTCACATCATTCCAATGATAGAAGGGCCATTGGTCTGTTTTTACAGGAACATGAACATCATTTTCATTGTGCATAAACTTAACCAATATGTCTCTTGCCTTGTTCTCAAAGAATACGATCTGAACATTTGAAGCCATGGGAGTGGCCTTGAAGTCGCACCAGTGCTTATACACCTCGGCGGGGCCAGCTACAGCAACATCAAAATTCTCAATCTGAAGTAAAGCCAATAAAGGAATTACATTTCCATCATGGCCAAAGCGCAAGGTGGCTGCGATAGAACGATCTTTAATAGCAGCGTCGGCCGACTCAAGGATATTTTCTACTAACGACTTTGCATTTGCCATCACAATACCATTGCTTGCCAAAGGATTGGCATTACCCATATAAAAACGATAGTTTACGCATTGCCACAAATCGAACATCTCTTTAGCGGTAAAAAGATCAAAGAATGAAACTGGAGTTTCCATATCTTGCATATCAACAGCAATCCAATACAATCCCCACATCAATTCGCTCGGATTAACCTCACAACGAATAAAGTCGGCGTTAGAAAATAAGGCGCTTACAAGACGGTCAGGGTGAACCTGAGCTTCTTCAAACTTACGATATTCTTCTACCCAAGGACCTTTCTTGCCATGAGTGAAAGCATTAGAACGAGCAGAATGATAATTGAGATAAGACATATACTTCTCACTCATTTCATAGCTCATATCAAGCTGCGGATTTAATTGCTTAAGACGGTCACCAAAAGCAACCATACTCATAGCACAACGGTATACTACAGTGGAACGAGCTGAAACATGACGCTTTCCACGGAATACCTCGGGAAAGTTTTTCGACATGCGCTCAGCAATACCTTGATGCTGACGAACACCCAGTGGAGTTAAATCGCCAGCTCGGCCCTGAGCCTCTTCCCAAACCATATTCAATCGCTTCAATACATCATGCCCCAATGGTGTCAATCCGTTTACGGTTTCAGCCTTTTCCATCAGCTGGATAATCCATTGATAATCTCTATCAGCTAAAAGATAACGAGAACCGTGACGGCCATAATGACTTACGTAAAAAGGCTTGTAACCCTTAGGAGCAGGTGTTTGTTTGGTCTCAACCGTTGGATAAGCCAAATAAACTCCGCCAGCCTTATTAAGGTCAGCACTAATTTCTTCAAATGTAGTTTGAGCATTAACGCCCAAACAAAAAATAGCCAATACAACGGCTAAGGTTTTTAATCTGTTATTATTCATATTACATTATGTGTGATTAGTAATGTCGGTGATATGGGTTTAAATGTAAGCTATTAGACATATCTTAAAATCTAAATTCCTTTGGAAGGTAAATATAAAATACATCAATGAGGTATGCATTATAATTAAATAGCAAGCACAAAATTAAACAAATTAATCGAGATTACAATACGTTTACATCAATATTTCATTTATGCTACAAGAAGAGCATTAACTTCAATGGTCAATAAATATGAGAAATTATCTATTCTGAAGTGCTGGAGTTCGGGGAGCAGAGGCCACGGCCCTACTTGGATGATACATCCGTTTAGATAAAATTAATACGCGCAATTATGTATTATTAAATTGTAAAAAACCCAACAATATTATTTGAGCCAGTAAAAGAAAGGAAAAGGAAGGAAAAGTAAAAGGAAAAGAAGACAAAAGTAAAGGGAAGGGAATATAAAAGGAAGGAAAAGTAAAATAAGAAAAAAGAGGAATACCCAATAAGGATATTCCTCTTTACAATATGATGAATAAAAATTATTCAGCCTTTGCCTCTTCAGCTACAGGAGCCTCTGCTACAGGAGCTTCAGCCTTAGGAGCAGCTTTGCGGCTACGACGAGTCTTCTTAGCACCAGCCTTGGGAGTCTTAGCCATGTTCTCATCGAAGTCAACGAGCTCGATGAAAGCAATAGGAGCAGCGTCACCACGACGGGTACCCAACTTGATTACGCGAGTATAGCCACCAGGACGGTCGCCTACCTTCTCTGCTACTACCTTGAAAAGCTCGGTAACAGCAAATTTGTTCTGCAGATAACGGAAAACTACACGACGTGAGTTTGTAGTATCTTCTTTAGAGCGAGTAATCAGGGGCTCTACGTAGGTCTTCAAGGCCTTAGCCTTTGCGAGAGTCGTAGTGATTCTTTTGTGCAGGATCAGCGACGAAGCCATGTTTGAAAGCATAGCCGCACGATGCGATGCAGTACGACCCAGATGGTTGAATTTTTTATTGTGTCTCATTTTTAATTGTCTTTATCTAATTTATACTTAGAAATGTCGGTTCCAAACGACAGATTCAGACTCTCGAGCAAATCATCAAGCTCTGAAAGCGATTTCTTACCAAAGTTACGGAACTTCAAAAGGTCGGTCTTGTTGAACTGAACGAGGTCACCAAGTGTTTCCACATCAGCAGCCTTCAAGCAGTTAAGGGCACGAACACTAAGGTTCATATCAACTAGCTTGGTCTTCAACAATTGACGCATATGCAAGATTTCCTCATCAAACTCCTGGTTGGTCTCTTGATCAGTTGTTTCAAGCGTGATCTTTTCGTCAGAGAACAACATGAAGTGCTGAATAAGAATCTTTGCAGCCTCTTTCAAAGCGTCCTTCGGGTGAATGGAACCATCCGTTGAAACCTCGATAACGAGTTTGTCGTAGTCGGTCTTCTGCTCAACACGATAAGGCTCTACCGAATATTTCACATTACGGATTGGGGTGTAGATAGAATCGATTGGAAGTACGTTGACATCAGTGCAGTACTCACGATTTTCATCAGCAGGAACGTAGCCACGTCCTTTGTTGATGTTGAGGTCAATCTGCATTGACGCTTTTGCATCTAAATGACAAATCACCAAATCAGGGTTTAACACTTCAAATCCAGTCAGAAACTTGCCAATATCACCAGCTTTGAATTCGGTTGAATTCTCAACAGTGATACTAACTTTTTCGTTCTCGAATTCTTCTACTACTTGCTTGAATCTTACTTGCTTCAAATTCAAGATAATGTTGGTCACATCTTCTTTTACGCCAGGAACAGATGAAAACTCATGTTCCACACCACCAATACGGATAGTGTTGATGGCATAACCCTCCAAAGAGGAAAGAAGAATGCGGCGCAAAGCATTACCGATGGTAACACCGAAGCCGGGCTCAAGAGGACGGAATTCGAACTTACCGAACTTGTCATTGGCCTCCAACATTACAACTTTGTCGGGTTTTTGAAATGCTAATATCGCCATTAATTTAATGATTATTTAGAGTACAACTCAACGATTAACTGTTCCTTAATGTTCTCAGGAATGTCTGCACGCTCAGGTTTGTGCAAGAACTTACCACTCTTTGTGGCGTCGTCCCATTCCATCCAGGGGAACTTGCTGTGGTTGAATCCTGCAAGTGCATTTTCGATAACCTCGAGAGACTTAGACTTCTCACGAACACCGATAACCATGCCAGGTTTAACAGCGAATGAAGGAATGTTTACAACCTTTCCATCAACAACGATATGCTTGTGACCTACGAGCTGACGAGCTGCAGCACGAGTAGGAGCGATACCAAGACGGAAAACTACATTATCAAGACGGCACTCGAGGTTCTGGAGCAACACTTCACCAGTGATGCCAGCAGCCTTAGCAGCCTTGGCAAACATATTACGGAACTGACGCTCGAGCACACCATAAGTGTACTTAGCTTTCTGCTTCTCTGCCAACATGACACCGTACTCAG
>ENA-ORSO01001544-ORSO01001544.1-human-gut-metagenome-genome-assembly--contig:-NODE-1544-length-13292-cov-5.975901_pt1 | contig 13292 bp, 11 predicted proteins | sample MGYA00241902_ERZ509168 | MGnify/ENA primary metagenome ERZ509168 (study PRJEB26280, sample SAMEA2338806) | human gut metagenome | biome: human gut; feature: human-associated habitat; material: faeces... | reverse complement strand
TGCGCTCCATCGCACGCTGAAGCTTGCGCACGGCACGGTGATCCGTGTCCGCGCTCGGCGCGATCTGCACTTTGGCAATTGTCCCGTCCTCAGTCGCATAGGTGAGCGACCCGAGTCCCGGATCAATGGCCATGCGCAGATCCTTGCCGGCGTAGGCGTGCTTCAGAGGGCTTGTTCCTTCGGCAACAAGTTGCAGGAGAAAGCGCTCCTTGCCCTTGCGCATTTCACGCACGATCCGACAGTACTTCACTTTTCTGGGCTTTGTGGGATCCGTCGGATCCTGCAAAGCCCGGGTGAGCCAGTCGTCGCGCTTGTCAACGCGAACACGGTACACGTGCTTGCAGACGGTTACGCACTGCTGATCTGCTTTCCAGATGATGCCGGTGCGATTGGTCTTCCCTTCGATCGAATGCAGTCCGCGTCGAGAGCTGATGAACCTCGGAGAGCCGCCGTTGTAGAGGTGGCGTTCCACCGAGATCCACGCTCTCGAAGCGAGTTTTTGACCCTCGTTGATGCCGAGCAGGTGGCCGCGTCCCGAAGCCTTGCGGTGCTTGGCGACGTCGGCATGAAAGTCGTACTCGCTCAAGCGGAACCGCACGCGAAGATCACGGAAGGCTTTTGTCCTTTCACTGCTCTTCGGCATGGCTCTTGCGGTCTGCCACTCGGCCGTGGCGCGCATTTTCAGAACACGATCCCATCCACCACCCATGACGGCGTTCTGAAGGTTGCAGCCGAAGCTGAAACTCTTCCGCAGCCGACGGCGGTCTTGATCTCCGGTGATGATCGGAAGACTGATGATGAAGGATTTCGTGCTCATGGGAGTACCTTAGCACAGGGGGTGGAAAGACACACGCCTTTCATCGGGGACAACCAAATAGATCGGAAGAGAGAGGTTTGCCGCATTCCTCCGTCCGAATGAATTCGGAGGCTTCCTGCGGCTGTTTCTGTGAGAAGAAGTCCCATCCAGTCGCGATCGATGATCTGCTTCAGAGCAACAAGCGTCACCAGCACTGCGACGAGCATGACAACACCGTTCATGACTCACCTCTCACTTGATATTTTGCATTTCATTCCCACTCCGCCGGCATTGCCTCGGGTGCAAAGCGCATTTCCATTACGACAGCGTCCTGCACGACTTCCTTGATTTGCTCAAGCCGAACGTCCAACGCTTCCACGACCTCGGGCGCCCTGGCGAGGTCATCGACCGTGATCACCAGCACCTGCGCCCCGTACTCATTCCGGGTCGACGACCAGCGCTGCACGGCATCAAGTCCCGTGAGCAGCTTCTCGATCGGCTCGACAACGGCGGCATCCACGCCCTTCGTCAGATACGGTTCGGCCTTGGGCGAAATCTTGATGATGATTTCGTTGGGCTCAGTCGAGGGCAGCCCCCAATGGAAGGCGGCCTTGCTCTCGTCCATGTCCCGTCCGTTGGCAGTCGTCTTGAGAATGCCTTCAGGCGTGAGGCCGAATTCGAGCGTCGTTTCGTAGGCATCCTCGCCGACCCGTTTCACAGCGCCCTCCTTCTCCAGCGCTTCGACGTACTGCCGCAGATCGCGGTTGAGCGCATCAACCGAACCCGGCACCGGTCCCTTGCCGGTATCGACAAAAGAGACCCCGGTCTCAAACTTTCCGCCGGGGAACCCATGGTTGACGAAGCTGCCCTTGAGCGTCAATTCGGCGCCGGCCCAGGCCAACCGGAGGTCACGGACTGTCCCCTCCACATTTCCCTGCATCGAAGCGGCGAAAATATCCGTCATGCTGCCGTCGGGACAGATGCCGGGCAGGTCCGCCATATCCGAGCCCAGTACGAAATGCGCTGAGAGGCACGGCAGCCAGACATTCGGAGGCGTGTACAGGCCGGCATCAAACCGCAGGTCGAAAACCGGCAGCTCCGAATCGTTGATGTTGACGTCCCGAATGTCGAACTTGAACTCGGTCGCATTACGCAGGCGACCTGCCTCCTTCTCAGGCGTCACCGTGAGACTGTAGCTCAAGGGCCCCATGCCGAGCGGCATGAGCTCGCCCTTGACAAAATCACCTGCGGACGAATAGGAAAAGGCAAACTTGAGGGGCGACTCTGCATAGACGTACTCGAAGGTCTTCTCAGCACTCTTGACATGACCACCCTCCCATCGGCTTTCGGAGGCCCCCAGCCGTCCGGAGACAGTCAGCCCCGTCAACGCACGGCGCGCGCGATCAAAGCCTATGTCAGCCGTGACACGGCCGTCGCCGATCGTCTCCTTTTCATCCGACGCACCGCGCCAGACAACCTCAGCCTCTTCCGGACTCATCAAGGGACTGAAGACGAACCGAATCCGAGGATCAGCCTTGACGAGAATCGCAGCATCCGGATCCGAATTCGCTACGGGCTCGAAGCTGACCGAAGGCCGGAGACCCGGTCTGAAGCGACCGTTCATAACCAGAAAGGATTCGGTCAGGCCGTCTTCCGTGCGAAATCCCAGGCGCAGCACCAGATCGCGCTGCAGAAGACCGCCGTCCCGGCGCTCGAGCTCAAGCGCGAACAAACCCATGCCGCGCTCGAGGCGGCTGTCCGTCATCCGGTCGAACGCCTGAAGCTGCCACCAAAGGAGGCCTCCGAACGCGGCACCGCCGCAAAGAACGGTGCCGGCAGCCAGCCGCATGCAGGTTTTCCTGTTGAAGTTCATCGTCATTTGATATTTCTCCTCATTGCAGCCTTTTGACTAGCAGCCACACGCTGCAGACGACCAGAATGGTTCCGAGCATGAGGAAGACCGCACGGAGCAGCCCGCGCGTCAGAAGCGGCGCATGAGGCTTGCCCGTCGGATCGCACAGCCAGTTCCAGTCACGGATCGCACCGATGATGCAGAGGCTTCCGAACAGCAGGCATATGACGTCGTTCCATTCTACGAACAGTTTCTCGACAAAGGCGTTCACGACCCGCTCTCTTGATTTGATGACGACGGGCATTTGACGATTGAGCCGGACTTGTTAATGCAGAACCAGTCGCCGTCCTCCCATCGATGATATTCTCCTTCCGACCCGGGCACTGCCGCAGGATGACCGCTCAAGGTCACCCTGGCAACGCCGTTCGCAAAAGGCAGACCAAAGGCAAATCGGGGCGCGATGCGAACGACGCCGTATGCATCGGCATAGCCGATGCGACCATGGTCATCCACGACTCGATAGAGCCCGTCGGAGACGGGATCGGGGCCATTGTCGAAGACAAACGGAGCGACCGCCCCCGCGAGTAGAAGCCATGCCCATTGCCGGACCTTCATGACGCGCCCTCCTTTGTCCGCAGATATACAGCTAATCCCACCAGAAATACCAGATTTTGGACTGCCGGAGCGTATCCGCGAGTGCCCCGACGGACTCATGATTCTGATCCATGTCGGGACAGAACGCATACTGCTCAAGTGCAGTCTGCACGGCAAGCTCCCGGCCGATCGGTTTCGGAAGCGCGAAGTCGAGCTCGTCATGAGTCATGACGGCTGGCACGGCACCGAATTTTTCGAACCAGTACCTGGCGACCGCCATGAGCTGCGGCGTATCCGGACAGTCATTCCAGTTGCCGAACGGCAGATGGGCAAACACCTCCCAAGGATGCCGGACCGGAATTCTCGCGAGGATGACCGGATGCGTCATGTCCGTCTCGCTGTTCCAATATCCGGAGAACCGATGGTTGTTGAAGCCGCCCTCCATGCGGCCGACGACTTCCGTGTCCCAATCCTTGGAATCGTCCTCCGCTTCTGCGCGGCGCTCTGCCATGCCGTCCTCCAGAACCATCCTGCCGTCGGGCAGGGGTGCGGCGAGCTGCGATTGCCGGTAGGCGGCTACCGCATCCGGATCAAAGGCATGATCGTCATCTCCCTCATGAGCCGGATCGGAATTGAGCATGAGGCATTCCCAGAGTGTTTCGTCGACTGCAATGAGCATGGGAACGAATCCTTCGTGCGCTGCATTTTTCCCGGCATACTCGTAAGCGCACACGATCGGATCATCGTCCGCCATCGACGGGAAATAGGTGCACTCGCAGTCGAGATACGCCATCAGCGCCTCGGCCGTTTCGGAAGGCGCAAGCGTCGAGTCGTCAAAGCGCTGTCCGGCCCAATTCTCGTACCGCCGCTCGATGATCCGGGCCATTTCTCGATAATAGTCTTCATCAAACGGAAGGAACAGATACGCTTCGTCCTTAATCTCATCCGAAAAGTTCCTCTCCACGCCTATTCTGGAAACGGCATGGATGTCGACATCCATCGTATAGTGCGGCGTGTACTCGTGAAGGGCACCGTAGTAGTAGCAGGCAAAGTCCGCGCCGCGCTCGTTGAAGATTGAAGCATGCAGTTCGCCCTTGAGCTTGTCTCGGAGCCATTCGCGCAGGCACGCCTCGGCCGGATTCGTCCTCACGGCCTCAACAATATCGGGCCAGCGTCTGTAGAATGACTCGCTCATGAGGTCGTGCTCGATGCACCAGCGCAGATAAATCGCCAGATGACTGAAGGCATTGAGTTCGTCGACAGGGAGACACTTCTCACGAATGCTCTCCAGATGAGGAGCGGCCTCGTCGAGCAGAATCTCATTCTGCTCGAAGGACACCTTGAGCGTCGGTTGGTCCGGAAGCGCCACGCCCGGACTGCGGGTGATGCGATGCCTGTCGCCTTGGGAAAAGCCGATCGTCTCGCCATCATTGAGAGTGACGTCCGAACCGATCACATAGCCCGCCAGACTGACAAGAAATTCCCTGACCGCCAGCGGATCGGCATCCGCATCGAGCACCTCCAGCTCCTCCTTGCCGAAGACGTCCATGCCGTAGGTATACCCGCAGACGCCGCCTTCTCTTCGATGGAGCCCGAACCAAATCCAGTTGTTGAGCGGGAGTTCGCCTTCCTTCATGACGCCCGCCATGTCGGCATAAAACGACGGCTCAAAGACAACGCTCGACGTGTATACGCCGAGGACACCCGGTTGACGACAGCAGGCGGCAGCGAGCTTCACGAAGAACTGCCCGCGCAGACGTACGTCCGTCTCCTTTCCCAGCACGGTTACCATGATGTGGGCGGCATGGCTTTGTGCGGCTTTGACGGCATCGGGCCACATGTAGTTGTTTTCGGCATTGTCCTCCGCCTCTCCCCCCGGCACCGGGCCGTGCATCAGGCTCACTGCGGCGATCATGTCGCCCGCCTCGAACACCAGCGAATCCCCGTTGTCCTTCCTGTCGTCCTTGTCCTCCTCGGGAACGTCGATGTCCCATTCGGCCTTCAGATCGGCGATCAGCCTGCCCTTGTCCCAATGCGCCTTCTCAAGCAGCACGAAGCCGAGGAAGACGCCCTTCCGGTCAACGGGCTTCCCGTCGTTCTTACAACGGGCCTCAACCGCTTTTTCACATTCGCGGATGACGCACGGCGCATCCTCATCCTCAGGATCGAGCTGAGCCCAGGTTCTGGCATAAGGAATGGCCTTTTCCTCCTCTCCCGTCAGGTACTGGTAGCCGTAGGCCATGCGCATGTGCCACTCCGCCCTGTCGAGGCCTTCCTCGCGGACCGATTCCAGTACGCCGATGGCGCGCCTCAGGGCTTCCCGAGCCTTGTCACGCGGACAGCCGTACTGCCCGTCGCCGAGAACCGCATAGTTCTCGAGCGCACGCGCCAGAGCATAGGCATGCCGGTAGTCCCGATATTGCGTTGGAACGCCATCGAGCGCACGAATGCAGCGCGTGTATTCGTCATCGTCATTCCATTTTTGAATCCGGGCATGGAAGGCTTCCGCCATCTCGGGACGATAGTCGAGCGGTTCATCATCGTCATCCTCGCCGGCATCCGCCCGATCGTCGGGAGACTTGAGCGGAACGGATCCCACTTCGCGGCGAAAGACGTGAAAGCTCGCCGCCGGCACGTCCGATGCCTCAAGAAACGCCCGGGCTTCGAACAACACGGGCTGCAGATCCCAGGCCATGAAGTCGACATAGCCGAAATGCACGCCGGTAGCGCCGCCGACCATCCTGACGACATCGGGTCCGCACGCCTTTTCGAGCTTCGCCTCCAACGCCTCACGGAAAGCAAAGATCCTCTGCGTCCGATTCTCGCCCGTAAAGCCATCGAGCGAAAAGGCGATGAATCCCGCCGTCACGCCATCGGAATGAAGTGCATCCATCGTCTCATCGTCCGCACTCATATAGCCATTGATGAGAGGCGGGCAGGCCGTGGAACCGGCGATGACGTCAAGACGCCAGTCGGCGTCGGGGTCCGGATCAGGCTCGCGCGTGTAGCCGACATAACTGTTCTCAAGCAGCGTCTCGGCGTCGAGCGCCAGGTCCTTGCCGAGCTCCCGCAGTTTGTCCGGCAGATCGCTCAGAAGAAAACCCGGCACCGCCCTGGGCGCATCAAGGAGCTCGAAGTCGTTGATCCAGCGCATGTGCGGAATTTCGCCGAGCAGCTGGTCGGTGAGCGTCGTGAGCATCCACCAGGCACGTCCCTCCTCCTTTGCCTTCAGATCCGCAAGCCTGGCGCAGAAGACGGAGAGCTTGAACGCATCGTCGTCGGGCTCAAGCCAGGCCTGCACGTCTTCACCGCCGATCCTGACGCCGCCGGCATGAAGCTCATTGCCCGACGTCCCACGACGACCAAGCGTGATCTCCCAGTGCCTCAGGACGGATGCGGGCGCATGGCTTCGGAAGTAGACGAGCTCGAAGAGCTTCATCCGGTTGCCTTCAGGCGTCAGAATGAGCTCATGCTTGACGCCATTGAAGCCGACCTCGAACGAAACGTCCTCAAACGCAAGCCGGAGAATGCGCTCGATGCGATCGACGATCTCTTCGCCTCTCTCATGCGTCTTGTCAGCATCCATCATGGCGCGGATCTCCGCCTCCTCGCCTTCGAAGGCCGTCCAGGCCTTCTGCGTGCGCTCCCTGAAGGGAACCCGGAAGAACGGCAACGTCACGCGCTTGAGACAGTCCTCCATGAATTCTTTGGCATCCTCGTCCTCGGGTTTGGCTTCGTGCGCCCGTCGGAACCGTGAAAGCGCGCGCCCTTCCTGGTCGAGATAGTAGTAGGCATAGCCCAGGCGGAAGTTCCACAGATAGGTTGCACCAAGTGCCTCCTCGTGCGGCTCAAGAAGCTCAATCGCCCGGTGGAGCATGCGGCGCCCTTCGGGCGTGTTCGGATCCGCCTCGTTGTTGTAGGCGCGAGCCAGCTCGCTTGCAAGTTCCGGCGTTCGTCCGTCTTCTCCGAGCGCTTCAAGCGCCTCGATGATTTTGGGAAACTGTCCGGCTTCGTGCCATTTCCGGCATTTTTCGAGTAGCGTCATGCTCCCTCCCGACAACAAGCGGCAAATTGGTCGTTCAGGCGAACGTTCTCCGGACATGAGCAGTACTTGACGGGCTCATCCCAAAGGCGGTCGCCGAATGCTTCGCGCTGCGGATTTCGTCTTCATGGTGTCAAACGAAAGACAATGCAATTCGATTTTTTATCACACAACTTTTCTCCCATGCAAGACGGGGCTAACCCGAATAGGTCAACTGAAGCATCTTCGAAAACAAAAGTGCCGCGCTGACGGGTTGCCCCGTCTCGCGCGGCGACTGCAAGGCAGGAATAAGGTCTCGGACTGCTCCTGCCCTTATTCATCAGGCGCCCCGAAGGTCAATAACCCTCAGAACGACCAGCGTGCACCCAGATTGAACCTGTACGACGTCTCGACCTTGGCCCCTTCGGTGGCTTTAAGGTCTGCATAGAGATGCAGGTTCTTCGTGGCATTGAAGTTCGCGCCGACACCGTATTCAAGCCAGGTGTCACCGAGCTCTTCGAAGATGCGCTTCGTCTGACCGCCCTTCGTGAACGTCGACTCGGCGTCACCCTGCCAGTCATGGAGGATCGAAGCGCGAACATAGGTGTTGCCGCGATTGTTCGGGCACTTCAGACCAAGCACGAAACCGACTCTACCGATGAGCGTATCGACGGCCTCATGCTCGACGGCAACGCCCATGGACGTCGTGTAGTCGGCATCGAGCACGCGACCGTACATCATTAAAAGAGGGGAGCTCCGAGCGAGCTCCCCTCTTTCAACATTGCATTCAAACCGAATTACTGCTCGAAGTGCAACTCGATGCGCCGGTTTTGTTGACGACCTTCCTCAGTGCCGTTGTCGTACTTGAACGACTCGCCCCTACCCTCTGCGGCCAGTTGCCCTTCTCCGCCAGATAGGCCTTGACAGCTTCGGCACGGCGCAGGGAGAGCCTCAGGTTGTAGGCATCGGTTCCCATGCTGTCCGTCCATCCCACCACTGTCACGCGATCCTCTCCATGGTTGGCTTTGATGACTGTCAGGGCCTTGTCCAGAGCGGCCTTGCCTTCCCGACGAAGCGTCGACTTGTCAAAATCGAAGTACACGTCATGAAGTTCGATGACCGGCACATTGGCGCAGTCCTTGTAGAAGGCCTCTTCATAGAACTGATGGCGCAACTCATCATTGCTCATGAGCCCTTCAAGATCCTCTGTCTTCACGCAACCCGGGAGGCGGGCGAGCGCTTCAACAGCAGCCTTCTCTTCGGGCGTATAGGCCGCAGAGACCACGTGCACGCATGACCTCGGATTGGCCTTGAGGAAGGCCTGAATCGCTTCGGCGGGCTTATGCTTTCCTTCGGTCTGCACATCGAAGTCGCCGTCTGTGACGATGAACAGAGATTGAGTCCCGGATACCGGCGTTGAAAGGAAGTCAAAACCTCGCTGTCCCAGCCACGTCGGACGACCGAATGCCTCCAGATCCTCAACAAGCTTTTCATCAACGAGCTTGAGCATCGTTTCCTTGTCCCGCTGCCCACCCGCAGCCATGACCGTGAAGGGCGCCAGCGAATAGAGCCCCGACGTCATGTCCGTCTTTTCCAGGGCGTAACCCGCTGCATCCTTCACAAAGGCTTTGGCGAGCGAGACGCGCCGAAGCTTGTCGAGCGCATCATTGGCCGGCGGCACCGGACGCACGCGGGCCTGAAACTTGCCCTCTTCGATCAGTTGATCGTAGGCCTTACCGGCCTCGTCCTTCATCTCTCCGACAGTGCGCTGCATGGAACCCGACACATCCACCATGAAGGTGAAGCCGTCTGCCGCCTTGCCGCACTCTTCAATGCGAACCGTCTCGGCGGCCTGAACGGCCGTCACCGTCAGGTTCAAGCAAGCGAGCGTCGCCAAGACCGTTTTCTTGATTTCAAACATCTTCAACCTCCTCTCAAAACGCGTACTTGAAGCCGACGCTCACGTCATAGTCTTCGCTGAAGTCGTTGCCCTTTTCACGTTCGAACTTCGCGTAGAGGCGCCAGTCGCGGGCAAGCTGCCAATCGGCATTGACGCCGTAGTAGAAGCGCGTGCCGTCGATGTCACGAGCACTGACCTTGAGGCTGTCGCCTTCCACACCGGTGTAGGTGATGTCCTGATCGCCGCCGATGAATTCATGCTTCGCGCCGCCGATCAAGGCAATTTGGAAGTAGCGCTTGTCCAAGTCGTTGATTGAACCGTAGTTGAACTTCTTGCCAAGCACCACACCGGCACGCCCCGTCAGGTAGTCCGCATCACCCTGATCTACCTTGAGACCGGTGGAGGTGGTGTAGTCCGCACCCTTCGCACGGAAGTAGCTCAACTGAAGTTGCGGTTCGAGAAACCAATGATTGAACCACTGACGATCATCAACGTTTTCACCAAACGAAAACATATGACCCACTTCAACGCTGGCACCGAAACCCCAGGTACCGTAATCGGCCTTGGACTTGTCCATGCCGGTATTGTCAAAACCGTCGAGTTCCTGTTCATAGCGACCTGCCTGCAGCACGAAGTCGGCATAGGAGCCCTTGTCGTGCATCCACGTGGCATACGTATTCCTGAAGCGTACCCGTGGTATAGCCGACACCAAGCCCCTTCTGATCGGCGTCACTGTAGCGGAACGCACCACCAAAGAGCCAGGCGCTTTCTTCATCAGCCTTCACAAGGTGGTCAAGACCCAGATTCAAGCCATAGATTTCCTGTTTGAAGCCGGGTAGCCCGGATCCACTAAGACGATTCTGCTTGGCAAACGCCTTGGCCCAAAGACCGTCCTGCGCACCATAGCGAACTTCGCCAAGACGAGTGCGGAGATCTTCAAGATCGGCATCATAAGCGAGAGCCATCGACGCAGAGTTGGCTACTGTGATATTGTCCTGAACTTCAGGCGGGATAATGGGTTTATCAGGGTCGACCGGAGGATTAACTGGAGGATCATCGACCCATTTATCAACCTTAACAAGGTGCCAGTTACCCTTACCAACACCTGTATTCGTTAATTGTTTACGCCCTTCCTCGGTTGTCAGTAAATCCTCTTCACCTTCGGGTACAAATACGAGATTCCAGACCGACACCCAGCCACGACCAGAGAAATCACTGCCGCCCGTGGAGTTAGTAAGTGTCATGTTACTGTCATCACCTTGACTGACAAGCCAGTTGTAGCTATATCGCTTTTGCGGATCGAGCTTGCCCATGTCGCCGATGAACTTAATTTGTGCAGTGTGAGTTCCTTCTGCCTTATTTGTCACGATGATTTGGTCAGTTAGACGGTCCTCTTCGTCTTCATTTTCTTTTTCTTCAACAAGATTCATGTCGAAGATCATGCGGCCATCGTTGCCCTTGAGATAATCCCATACCTTTACAGTTTGATAAGGGCTTTGTTCGAAAAACTTGTTGTAGTAATCCGGACGGCTGAGATTAATTGATCCACCTGATGCAAGATCGATGTTATAGACTTGACTTTCCCTTTTGTTATACCAGTAATCTTTATCACGATCTAGGTTTTCTAATACATTCCAAGTTGCACCGTTCTCGAGTGTCAAATAAATGAAGCCGTCACGTGAGCCATTGTATCTAATAGACTCCATAGCTCCGGAAATAAATGAATCTTTACCCGAGAGTATCAAATTGACAAACCCAGACCATTCTGTTTTCGTTAAACCCTCAATTTGCACAACATTCTGTGATCTTCTATTATCAATGTAGATTCCGCCAAACTCTCCAGAATATCTCCTAGTATTGTTACTATGCAGAGCAATAAAATGATTTAAAGCTGGATTATACCCTACAGGGGTTTTAACTATTAATCCATTATTAAAGTTTGCAGATCCACAATGCGAACTACTTGCAATCTGAGTATCAGCTAAATATGTACCAGCAGACACACCATAAATATCAATCTTTTGATCTTCAGAAAAGTCAATCTTTTCTTTTAATTTGGATTGAATCAAGACCGGTGCATTGGCCTCAAGTTTAGATCCACCAACAACAGAAATGCCACTATATCGGCCATTGTTTTGTGAAGAATTAACACTGAGATTGATGTTTGTTGAACCGTTAAGCGTTACTTTGGAATGTTCCCCTGAATATTTGGCAACTGCCTCATCCTGACCCACGATAATGCCATGTATAGGAACAAGTGTTTTTCGTTGAAGACCACTGCCATCCCCAGAAACCGTAATATTTAACGTGACATCTTCGCCTGTCGTAAAATGACTTCCCTTGGCAACATAAATACCTGCCGCATGATCTTCCCACGCTCCTGTCAATGACTTGTCGTTAACCTTCATATTTTTCACATCTAGATTGATATTCATATCTCCTTGAATATCAATAGTGCCGTCATCAAAAGCTAATAAGCCGATTGCCCAATCACTATCTTTAGATGTGTTTGTGTTAGAAGACCAATCAGAGGTTACATTGATAGCATGTTGTTTACTGTCGTGTAAGCCACCAAAAACCAAACGGCCGCCGCCATTTGAATTATTGTTGAACATGCTACCGGCAGCCGCACCAATAACTGAATTACCATGAACGTTGACAGTTGACGCCCCGTGCATCGTCATGGTGGTGCCATTATTTAAACCGTCCATCCCGACCCCGGTATAAAGGGTTCCACTAACTAAGCCTACGCCCATGTTAGTCGTGTTTTGAACGTTTATGAGCAGATCTTTATGAAATTCCAGATTAACACTTCCTTCTCGGCTATTGTTAATCCAAACACCGTAAGCGCTCCAACTGGGATCTGAGGTCATACTGTCTTGCTTCAAGGTGATATTCACATTTCCGTTGAAATCAAACTCAACGGGGGTAGAACTAGTACCACCAGTGAATCCAATACCAGTAGGACTGACATCATTCTTTGTGTAACTGATCTCTAAATCCTGATTATATTCAGTCTCATTAACGCCAGGTTGAAAAATAGCCGCAGAAGCAGAATTCGTTATGGCCACACATACTGCAAGTGTTAACTTTTTAACAGCAAAATGTGTGCATTTGTAATGTGTGTGTGTGTGCAAATCATAATTTCCTCTTATTAATGAACATACGAGTACAGCTTTAGGGAAAGTGCCTTGACATCCTCCCTCGGCTAAATCCGTGTTCTTGAGAAACGGAAGTTCTTGTTCAAGGCACCGCTTCTGCAGTTCTATCGCCTTGTTTCACACGAAACGCCGACACCCGGCAGCTTGAGCGAGGATTCGCTTTTGCTCCCGGGTAGGCATCAGTTCGAACTTGTAGGCGATATTGGATTTCATGGCTTCAATCCTACACCGTATTTTTCGAGAACGCATGCTTCGCACGACTTTGTGCGAAGAGGATTTGAGCGCCTATCATCCCGTCGATTGAAATCGCGGTTTTTCTCGGCTCGACTTTATAAACATTCAAAGAGCCGATCTTCATTTGTCTACCGGTCCCCTTTGAATCCCCAACAGGATCCTGAACTCCCTGCTCAATTTCACCTCGTGGAGCACGGACTCATCCCGGCACCAGGCCACATCTTCCTTTCCAAGGCGCCACGGCACCTTCCTGAGATAGTCAGCGCCGAGGAGCGCAGTCGCACGTGGGATGTTCATCAAGTCAACGAGGCCGAGCTCATAGTCCTTCCAATGGATTGGCTTTCCAAGAAGCAATCCGGGCGTGTAGTGACGACGGCAATAGGGTTGGGTATGGCCCCTCATAGACCACCGTTGCGCGAGCTCGTGCAGTGGTTGGTGCCAGTTCCTTCATGGCCTTGTAGCGCGCCAATACGCCCTCCGGGAAGTCCACAGTAAGGACGCATGTCTGCATGATCGGGAAGCAGGAGACGAGCAAGCCGTGACTCTCGTCGTCCGAGCCTATAGAATCTTCGAACCACATCAAAATCAAGAACAACCAGCATTTGCGAAAAGGCCCTCATGCAGTTCGGCTTTCCCCGAGATCGACAGCTTCGCTACGCCGACTTCACCAGGCTTCGTCCCGCCCAAAAGCGCGGGCGCGCAGCCATGTATCTGAAGCTCGCCACGCTCTATAC
>ENA-ORSO01001543-ORSO01001543.1-human-gut-metagenome-genome-assembly--contig:-NODE-1543-length-13299-cov-2.554817_pt1 | contig 13299 bp, 7 predicted proteins | sample MGYA00241902_ERZ509168 | MGnify/ENA primary metagenome ERZ509168 (study PRJEB26280, sample SAMEA2338806) | human gut metagenome | biome: human gut; feature: human-associated habitat; material: faeces... | reverse complement strand
GACGAAAGATCTCCCGGCTTGCTTCAAGGTTTGCGGACAGCACCGTTACCGGGAAGATGCCGCCGTATGGGCTTTCCGTCGTGCCAATAAACTCGCTACCGTACGTTGGGGAGCGACTAAAGATCGTATGAAAGCATCTATCGCCCATTTTACGGAGAAAGGGCAGACAGAACTTCCTTTCGTAGAGAGCCGTTACAAAGAGATTCTTACCCAACAAGGTGAGGAGGCCGCAAAAGAATACCTAACCGGATATACCGCCGATTTCGCCGGAGCCACGATGCTACGCTGGAGAGAAATGGGAGACTCATTCTGGACCCAATTCGAAAGAGGCTTCTAATCACCACATCCGATAGTAAAGACGAGGCACGCCCCGTCTCTACAATAATAATATAAACTTAAATTCATATACAATGAGAACATTCATTCTATCATGCGCCTTAGCGTTAGGCTCCTTGAGCACATTCGCTCAAGGCTACCAATTTACGGATGTAGTAAAGGTACCCGCCACGCCAGTCAAGAATCAAGCATCCACGGGAACCTGCTGGTGTTTCGCCACGACCTCTTTCATGGAGTCCGAATTACTCCGTATGGGAAAAGGGACGTACGATCTCTCCGAGATGTTTATCGTCCGCCAGAAATACATGAACCAGTTGCAGGATAATTATGTCCGCCAAGGTAGAGGTAATATCGGTCAAGGAAGTCTCTCCCACACCTTCATGAACGCTTTCAACCAAGTAGGTATCGTTCCTGAAGAGGTGTACTCGGGTATCAACTACGATTCCGACCGGCACAATCATGCCGAGATGGTAAAATACATCAAGGCGATCGCAACGACCGCCGTGGATATGAAAAAACGGAGCCCGGAATATTACAAACTAATCGATAACCTATTCGATACCTACCTAGGCAAGCTTCCGGAGAAATTCACCTATCAAGGCAAGGAATATACCCCGAAGACATTCGCCGCCTCCCTAGGGTTGAATATGGACGATTATATCGAGCTGACAAGCTTCACGCATCATCCGTATTACCAGAAATTCGAGGTAGAGGTTCCCGATAACTGGGAGCATGCGCAAATGTATAACCTACCATTGAATGAAATGATGGAAGTAGCGGATTATGCGTTGAATAACGGTTACACGGTATGCTGGGATGGCGACGTGAGCGAGAAAGGCTTCTCTTTCAAGAATGGCGTGGCGATCAACCCGGAGGTAAAGAAGGTGGAAGATTACTCGACTACCGACCGTGCCCGCTTCGAGAAAATGGACGAGAAGGAACGTCTGGAGGAAGTCTACAAATTCGAGAAACCTTTCCCGGAAGTAAACGTCACCCCGCAGGTCCGTCAAGAAGGCTTCGAGGCGTTCGTCACGACCGATGACCATTTGATGCACCTTACCGGCATCGCCAAGGATCAGAACGGAACGAAATATTATATCACGAAGAACTCTTGGGGAACCGAGCGTAATACATTCGGAGGCTACTTGAACATGTCCGATAGTTTTGTCCGTGCCAAGACGATCTATATCATGGTACATAAGGATGCGATACCAAAGGCAATCAAGTCTAAATTAGGCATTTAGAACTTCCCTATCGTATAGGATATTACAATGCCCATCGTAAGGTTGTTAGAATAGGCATTCAAAGCACCTTACAATGGGCATTATTAGCTCCTTAGAATGGGCATCCGCGGAAATCACGGATGCCCATCTCTTTTTTCTCTCATCGAACGAGCCTCAACTCTTCAATCAACCTTGGGCATTTACCCCATTTATCGATCATGAAAAGGACATAGCGGATATCTACGCCGATGCAACGTTGCAAATCCGGTTCAAAAGCGATATCACCACTCATCGCCTCCCAGTTACCGTCGAAAGCAAGTCCGATCAAACGGGCGTTTTTATCGAATACCGGGCTACCGGAATTACCACCAGTGATATCATTGTTCGAGAGGAAGCACAGCTGCAATTCCCCTTTTTCATTCGCGTAAGGTCCGAAATCACGGCTACGAACCAGATCCAGTATCTCCGGTTGTACCCAGAACTCATCGCTCGTCGGGTCCTCTTTCTCTAGGATACCTTTATCCGTTGAGTAATAATTGTACCATGCGGCATCATAAGGACGATACCCTCCGATAGAACCATAGCTTAAACGCATCGTGAAATTAGCGTCGGAAGACAAAGCTTTCTCCGGATACATCTCCTTCAAGCCCGCGAAATACAAACGTTCTCCCTTAGCGATATCATACTCCGCATCGCCCATCAACTGCTGTAACTGGAAGATAGACACCAATACGGACAAGCTCAGTTCCGCCGCCGGATCTTTTCTCAATTTCTCATATTGCTTCGGATTTCTCAACATCTCGGCGATCTTGTCGTACGACAATAAGGAAGTCTTCTTAAATACATCCGCCGCATATTTCTCATAATTTCCTTTATACTTCTTATCAATGCTCGTATAAATATCCGGCAAGAACTCCGAAGATACACGTTCTTTAGCGATCTTCATCATCGCGGCCAATACCTTCTGATCCAAAGACGGTTCGTAATCCTTGAAGAACGGTTGGATACGATCCTCTAAAAAGACAGTAATCTCTTCCGGAGTAGCTCCGTTTATATCCACCGATTGCACCATACGAGCCAAACGAATAATCTCCGCTCCACTGGAAAACGCCTCATTCAAATAGGTCAACGCCTCCCTATACTTATTGGTCGAGGTATATCCTTTTTCCAACAAATTCAAGACCTCGCCATATTTAGCGCCCCGGGCTTGATCTTTCGCTACCCAATCAGCAAAAGCCGTCTCTTCCGCACGTTTACGTTCGATCACGTTTAGATTCGCCAATCCTTTATTCATACCGATCGAGTTCTTCCAATAATTGGAGCTTCCCGCATATTTGGAGGCATATTTGATACGTACGGCGTCGCTAGCCGACATAGCCTCTTTCCAGATGCCCTGCTTGATACCGCGCACCTCGATACGGGGCTTATTACTATTCTCGATACGCTGTTGCACGCCCCAAGAACACAAATAACGATCCGTGCTTCCCGGAAAACCGATTGTCATGGCATAATCCTTATCTTGATAACCTTGCATAGACACCTCCGCTACATATCTCGGGGTATAAGGCTTATTATCTGCGTTGTATTCCGCCGGTTTATTATCTGCGTTGGCGTACACACGGAACACGGAAAAATCACCGGTATGGCGGGGCCACATCCAGTTGTCCGTATCCCCACCGAACTTACCGATAGAGCTAGGCGGAGCGAACACCATGCGCACGTCACGAAATACGTCATATACGACCAAGAAATACTTGTTATTGTTATAGAAAGGAACCACGTCGGCTGCCTGGAACTCACTATTACCCACAGAGTCACAAATCACACGACCGATAGAATCGGCGGCGGATAAACGCTGGAACTCGTCCTCTATACCGGCGATCTGGCTGTTAATACGATCGCTGACGTCTACCGTCTCTTTCAGATAACGTACCGACAAACCCGGGACCGGCAACTCCTCTTGCTTGCTTTGGGATACAAAACCATCCTTCAAATAATCATGTTCCACGCTGCTCAATTGCTGGATAGAACCGAAACCACAATGGTGGTTCGTAAAGATCAAGCCCTCGTCCGAAACCGTAATACCCGTGCATCCGCCACCGAAGATTACCACGGCGTTCGCCACGCAAGGATCCGTCTCACTATACAACTGATCATAGGATGGGGTAAAACCCAACTCGGCCATTCTCGCCAAATTCTGCTTATTCAATTCCTTCAGCACCCACATGCCCTCATCGGCATATAACTGGCCGGAAGCGGCTAAAAGCAACAAAGCCGCCCACACTCTTTTCATCAACTTCATTCTTCTCTTATTAGTCTAAATTATTCGATTAGTAACTTAATGTTTTTTACCTCGACACGGGCCGACAACCATTCTGTAATCTTTTTACGCTCAACCTCTTTCACCTTCGTCTTACTCTTCAGATAAACCAGCATGACCGTATCCGGTTTCGCCGTCTCGGTATTCACGATATAGGTATGCGAGCAAGAAGCCTCTACTACAAAGGGGAACAACACTTTCATTTCCGGGATCAACTCGGATGTCAAACGCCTATAACTCTGATATTTGTCAACCTGCCGTTTTAAAGAATCGATCTGGATGGTTTGCACACGCAGCACCTCTTCGCTATTCTTATACAAATCCTGCATCAACAGGCTCTTCAGCTCGTTGATATCCGTCGCTTCCTGGCCAAAGCCCTGCTGTACGATCAAATGGACATTTTTCAATCCGTATTTTGGCATCTTGGCTTTTGCGTTCGCGATCATCTCGTCTGGTACGGTTTGTCCGATCAACACCACTTTTACCTCTTTCTTCTCGCTTGTATCCGTAATCACCTTACTCAATATTTGCGTATTCGGGAAACTCAGTTCTTCGGTGACGAACGTTCGTACCCTCTCATTAAAATAACTGCTACGGATTAAGTTATAACTCAAGAAAAGACTGGGTACGATCGTAAAGAATACGATAATACCGACATAGCGGGTCACGATCTTTTCCCGTTGTTTATCCAGGAATACTTTCTTCGGATACTTCAATAAACGTACCACCACATAAGTAGCCAAGCTAATAAATACCGTATTGATAAAATACAGATAGAAAGCGCCGAAAAAGTAATATAAATTACCACTCGCCAAACCGAATCCAGCCGTACAAAGCGGAGGCATCAACGCCGTGGCGATAGCCACACCCGGGATCACGTTTCCCTTGCTTTTCGTAGAGCTAGCGACAATTCCCGCCAGACCGCCAAAGAAAGCGATCAACACGTCGTATACCGTGGGCTGCGTACGGGCAAGCAACTCGCTTTGGGCCTCACTGATCGGTGATATAAGAAAATACAAGGTAGACGTTATTACGCTGAAGACCGTAGCCGTGGCAAAATTACGGAACGACCGCTTGATCAACTCGAAATCGGAGATACCCAATCCCAAGCCGAATCCCATGATCGGTCCCATCAGCGGCGAGATCAACATCGCGCCAATAATCACGGCCGTAGAGTTGGTATTTAACCCGAGAGAAGCGACAAACGTAGCGAAAATAAGTACCCATAAGTTCGTCCCCTTAAACTCTATCCCCTTTTTAATGGATTCTATCGTCTCCAGCTCATCTTCCTTTTCCTGCCGGACATCAAAATTACGGACGAAAAAATCCATAATCTGTTTATGTAGCAATCCTTTTTCCATGCGGTATTAATCTTGTCCCATATTTATGCAAAGATATTCCAATTGTTTGTTTTTCTAACTATTTAATAGCTTTTTTATGGTGAGATTACGTATATTTGCATTTACAATACAACAACAAGAGATCCTATTTGTATGAAACGATATCTAATGCTTTTATGCTTATTGTTTACGTCCTTTGTCGTTTCATCTCAAACGACAACGCCAGACTCGCTTAAAAGCGCCTTGCAAAAAGCAACCTCCGAACGCTCTAGACTGGAAATCCTTACCAATTTAATGGATATCTCACGAAACGATGACATATTAGTAAACGCTAAACAACTCTATCAGGAGGCCTTAAAAGCGAATGACAATTACTATAAGGAAGCGGCGTTGACCGAGATTCTCCGACGTTATATCAACACGGACCAAACCGATAGCGCAAATATCTACATCGCCAAGGCCGAACAGGAGCTAAAAGGAGAAGCCAGAGCCAGCCTCGTGTCGTTCATGAAAATGATACAAGATACGCGCGTCATATTCTACACATCCGGTGAACCGAGAAAGAAAGTCCTCATGAATTGCCTATTCAAGCTGGAAGAACCTGATAAATTGTCTCCCTACGAGAAAATAGCCTGCAATTATATACTTGGTATGGCTGTCAGCAACAGCATTATGGAAGAAAATATGCTTAAGGAGGACTTTAAGCAAGGAAGAGAATATTTCGACAATGTTCTGGCCGAGGCGGAAAAACTGCCCCTACGATATGCGTACAATTTCTTGCCTAACACCTATTTCATGCTATGCGCTTATGCGAGTAACCCTCAAGAACGAGGACAATATGCTACCCGTTACCTAAATACGATCTTAGGTTACTCTAACATCCCGGAGATGAGGAAACGTCCTTACGCAGTCAACAAACGTCAATTATTAAGCGCTTATTCAAACCTTGCCATTAGCGCCGAGGCTATTGGAAAGGATTTGGCGACCTCTTATTACCGTAAGTTCATGAATCTGCTGAAGGCTTATCCGGAATCAGCTAGCGCCGCCCCGGAGTATGAGCTCTACTACACCTCATCGAATTATTACCTAGGTATTAAGGACTATAAGAAATTCATTGAGTTCAGTGACTCTTTGATCAATTTCTCCAAACAGATACCGCTTTACAAGGAACATGTAATCGCCTATGTGTCCGCGAAAGCTGCCGCTTACGACAGCCTCCGGATGTACAAGGAAGCCTATGAGACATCCAAGGAATACGCTGTATTGCTAGACACCTTACGTATGCAAGAACTCAGGAAGAAAATGGAAAATCTGGAGATCGAGAAAGGGGCGAACGAGTTGGTGATCGAAAAGAGATCATTGGAATTGGAATTACAGAAAAGCAAGAAAGAGAATTACCTGTATATATCCTTATTGCTTCTAGCTTTATGCGCCGTGTTCTATATCTTTTTCCGGCTAGGCAAAATGAGATCCCTCTATCGGGCATTGCAGAAGTCTAACGAGCTGGTCTTGATAGCGAACCAGAAAGCACAAGAAAGCGAGGAGATGAAGACCGCCTTCATCCGGAATATGTCGCATGAGATACGGACTCCCTTAAACGCAATCAACGGTTTCTCGGAACTCATCACCAACGACGATATCTCCATGGACGAGAAACAGGCTTTCAGCCGTATTATCTATGAAAACTGTTACCACTTGACTTCCATGCTGAACAATCTCCTTGAGATCGCCCAGCTCGATAGCGGCAATGATTCCCTTCCTCTTGTTCCCACACGTATCCATGAGCTTTGTTTACATGAGATGCAACAGGTAAAGAAATATCAAGAGAAGCCGGAGATCAACTATGTGGTGGAAGGCGATAAGGAGAATGATATGATCTTGACCAACCGTGCTTATTTCAGTTTGATCATCTCGCATCTGCTGGCAAACGCGAATAAATTCACGGAGAAAGGAAGCATCACGCTTTCATACCATCTGGATAGCGGAGCCAATTTAGTGACCTTGTCGGTAACAGATACGGGTTGCGGCATCCCTCAAGACAAACAGGAATGGATATTCGAGCGTTTCACGAAGACCAATGATTTCATTCCCGGCTCTGGCCTGGGGCTTTACCTATGTCGCTTGATCGTTAACCGGCTAAACGGTAAGATAAAGACAGATCCGTCTTATACGAAAGGCTCACGCTTCGTTATCACAATGCCAATCGCCACGCCGTCCAAGCCCTCCGAACCTACCGATTAACGGAAGAAACGTCCTACGTACGGGAGTTCTCGTAAAGGTAAATCCCTTTTAACCATAAATGCGATGAATACGCCTAATAAGATCGTGCGGTATCCCAACCGGAGCCATTCAGACTGTATCGGCAGTGCCATGCCTGCCACGTATAACACCGTCGCCACTCCGAAATAAAGAAATGCGGATTTCAAGTCGTACTCGATCGGGAATTTCTTTTGTCCTACAAAATAGGATAAAAGCATCATCAATAAATTACAAAAGAACGATGCCCACGCACAAGCCATATAACCGTACGAGGGACCGAACAGCAAGATAATAGAGACCGTGGCCACACATCCGATCGTGGAGAAATAGGCGCCCCATCGTGTCTGGTCGATCAGCTTATACCATAAGGAGAGGTTGAAATAAATACCGAAGAACAACTCGCCCAGCATCACGATCGGCACTACCCGTAATCCGGGATAATAGGCCGGCCCGACAAAGTACTTCAAGATATCGATATAGAACATTACCCCGAGGAAGATAAACAAGGCGAATATGATGAAATATTTCATCGCTTCCGAGTAGGCTTTCTTATTATCATCGCTCTTGTTTTTAGCGAAAATAAACGGCTCATAGGCATACCGGAAAGCCTGCGTGAACATCACCATCACCACGGCGATCTTGAAGCATGCGCCGTATATACCCAATTGCTCGTTCGCGTACTCCTTATCATCAAACAAGAATGGAAACAGGATCTTATCTGCCGTCTGGTTAAAGATACCGGCAATACCTAGAATGAGGATCGGGAAGGAATAACGCAAGATTTGTTTCAATACCGTTCCGTCTACTTTCGCCCGTATGCCCGGCAAGATATCCGGGATCAAAAGCAATAAGGTTATCAGTGTCGTAAATACGTTCGCCACGAATACATAGCCTACCCCATAATCCGGACGATAGAACCAGCTTATCGCCTCCGGATAGTGCGTATGCAACCACGGACAAGTGATCAAGAAGAATATATTCAAGATAATATTCAAGAAAATACTCAGCAACTTAATCCCGGCGAAACGCCATGCTTTTCCCTTATACCGAAGATAAGCGAACGGAATGCAACAAAAAGCGTCTACCGCCACGATACCCGCCATCATCCCGATATACTCCGGATGGTCGCCATATCCCAAGCCGGCACTAATAGATGGTAACAAAGCGAAAACCGCTACGCTAAACAGCGCCGAACTTCCCAGCAAGCAATACAGCACGGAAGCATACACCCGCATCGGCTCTTGCTCCTCTTTCTTATTGATGAAACGGAAGAACCCCGTCTCCATGCCATAAGTAAGCAAGACCAGCAACAGGGCTGTCCAACCATATAAATTCGTCACGATCCCATAATCCCCTGTTCCGGCCAACACACGTGTGTACATCGGCACCAACATCCAATTCAGGAAACGCCCCACTATACTACTCAACCCATAAACCGCTGTCTCTTTAGCGAGCCGCTTCATTCCTCCTGCCATATCGTATCTGTCTAATCAAATAAAAAACCTTGTTCCCCCACCCGGCTACGTCCCAGATGGGTATAAGCTAAATCGGTGACCTCACGGCCACGGGGCGTGCGTTTGATAAAGCCCTCTTTGATCAAGAAAGGCTCGTACACTTCTTCTAGCGTTCCGGGGTCCTCGCCCAAAGCCGTGGCGATCGTCGTTAATCCGACCGGGCCTCCCTTGAATTTATCAATGATCGTCGTCAGCAACTTATTATCGATCTGATCCAAGCCATACCGGTCTATATTCAACGCCTCCAGAGAGAAGCAAGCGATCGCCTTATCGATATCTCCGTTCCCCTTCACTTGAGCGAAATCACGCACACGGCGCAATAAAGCGTTGGCGATACGAGGCGTACCCCGGCTACGGGAAGCGATCTCCCTTGCGGCGTTCAACTCACATTTTACATTCAAGATATTAGCACTACGGAGCACGATCTTCGTCAGCGTCTCCATATCATAATACTCCAAGTGCATATTGATACCGAAACGGGCACGCAGCGGACTAGTCAGCAAGCCGCTACGGGTCGTAGCGCCAATCAATGTAAACGGAGCCAAATCGATCTGTATCGAGCGAGCGCTTGGTCCTTTATCGATCACGATATCGATCCGGTAATCCTCCATAGCGGAATACAGGTATTCCTCCACGATCGGGCTCAACCGGTGAATCTCATCGATAAAAAGCACGTCGTTCTTCTCCAGCGAGGTCAATACCCCGGCCAGATCTCCCGGCTTATCCAGCACCGGCCCCGACGTGACCTTGAAACCAACCCCCAACTCGTTCGCTATAATATTCGACAACGTCGTCTTTCCCAACCCGGGAGGTCCATGCAAAAGCACATGATCCAGCGCCTCCTTACGCATGCGGGCAGCCATGACGAACACCTTCAGGTTCTCCACCACCTTCGCCTGCCCGCTGAAGTCACGGAGCGAAAGCGGCCGAAGCACGTTCTCGTACTCTCGTTCGTTTTCCGGCATCCGGGCATCCCTTATATCAAAATCATCTTCCATATTCACGTTCATTGACTTGCAAAGATAATGTTAAACAACACATTCACGAAAATAGATGTATAAAATATTTTTCTAACAGTGAGAAAAGCATATGTTTGCTAAAGGGACACCTTTAAAAACATACTACCATGAAACTTATACTCACAATCTCTGCGATGATCCTGTTCCTGATAACGGGATGCGAAAGTGGTAAGCAACCGGCTAACGACTTTTTAACCGTGGATATCACGGCAAATTATCCGAAGAAGGAACTGATTCTTCAAGACTTTTTGGATGTGGAATACATCCCATTAGAAACGAATGAGGAATTCATAACCTCAGCCAGCATGCAAGCCATCGGCAAAAATCTCATAATCCTTAGAAACAAGAACGGACAAGACGGAGATATATTTATCTTCGACCGGACCGGAAAAGGCCAGAGAAAAATCAACCGCAGCGGCCAAGGTAGCCAAGAATACACGAATATCGGGTCTATTGCCCTCGATGAGGAGAAAGGTGAGCTGTTTATCAACAACTACTATTCGAGCCAGTTTATCGTATACGACCTGTCCGGAAACTTTAAGCGAACTTTAAAGTACGATAAAGATTTTAATTTCAATAGCGGGAAGACATACAATTTCGATCAAGACAACTTAATCTGCTACGATGAGATTGGCAATTATAAAAATCTGAGAAAAAGCGCATTTTGGCTCCTGTCCAAACAAGACGGGAGCATTGTCAAGGAAATCGAACTCCCTTATGAGCATAAGATATCACCGTTTTTATCAAAAGGAATTTGGTCCGCAGGACCTCGTAATACCGAATTAATTTCCCAAAATGGAAGTTGGGTTTTAGTAGAGCCATCTACAGATACGATTTATAGTTATTCCCAAGATCACTCTATCAAACCCTTTATCGTAAGGGCTCCACCTATCCGCTCTATGGCCCCGGAAGTATTTCTTTATCCAAGTATTCTTACCGACCGGTATTATTTCATGCAAACAACAAAGAAACAATGGGATTTTGAGAAAGAAACCGGATTCCCCAGAACCGACTTGGTATATGATAAACAAGAGGACGCTATCTTTGAGTGTGTCGTATATAATAACGATTTCGTAGATCAGACACCCGTTGATATGTGGTACGAACACGGAATACTAAAGATCATCAATAACGATGGGATCGCTTTCATAAAGAAACTAGAAGCCAATGAGTTGGTGGAAGACTACGAGAAAGGTAAGCTGAAAGGCCGCTTGAATGAGATCGCAGCGGGATTGAATGAGGAATCCAACCCCGTGATTATGGTGGCTAAGTATAAGGAATAAAAACTTCTTACTTATTGTCTGTTTTTCCAGACTTGTTTTTTATTCGTACATGTTTTTCGGAAAACACGTACGTGAATTCCCAAAAACACGTACGTGAATCCGTGAAAACATGTACGTGTTTTTACGGAAATTCGACAAGCATATTTATCCATCTTACTGTCAGCAAGTTATAAATCTACTTCATAGTAAGATATTATTGTTGAAAATTTACTTCTAAAGATACGGTTCCTCTCCTATATTTTATGTAACTTTGCTTATAAGTCGCATAAAATATAGGACGATATGAACCAGACAATTTATCCCATCGGCATACAGAACTTCGAGAAGATTCGCAAGGACAGCTATCTCTATATTGACAAGACAGCCTTGGTCTATCAATTGGTTACTACCGGACAGTATTACTTCCTCAGCCGCCCCCGACGCTTCGGGAAAAGCCTGTTGCTGTCCACGCTGGAGGCCTACTTCCAAGGGAAAAAGGAGTTGTTCGAGGGACTGGCCATGGAGAAACTGGAAAAGGACTGGAAAGAATACCCGATCCTCCATTTTGACCTGAATATCTCCCAATACGACTCTCCGGATAGCTTATACAAGATATTAAACGACATCCTGTCCCGGTACGAAGACGAATATGGGACACGTCCCTCGGAAGTGACCCTGCCCCTCCGTTTCGCCGGAATCATCGACCGGGCCTACCGCAAAACCGGACAAAGGGCCGTGATCCTGATAGACGAGTACGACAAGCCCTTGCTACAGAACTTGCACGACAAGGAGATGCAAAACCGGCTCCGGAACATGCTCAAACCCTTCTACGGCGTATTGAAGACCATGGATAGGGCCATCCGTTTCGCCCTGCTCACAGGTGTGACCAAGTTCGGCAAGGTAAGCGTGTTCAGTGACCTCAACAACCTCATGGACCTGTCGATGGATAATCGGTACGTCGAGATATGCGGCATCACAGAGAAAGAGATACATGCCTATCTGGATGACGAAGTGAAGGAACTGGCTGATACCCAAATGACGACCTACGAGGAAACCTGCCTAAAACTCAAGCAACGCTATGACGGATACCATTTCACTGCCAAGTCCGAGGGTATATACAATCCATTCAGCCTATTGAATACCTTCGCTAAGATGGAATTCGGAGACTACTGGTTCGAGACCGGAACACCCTCCTACCTCGTGGAGCTGCTCAAGCACACCCATTACGACCTCTACGAGATGGCCAACACGGAGACTGACGCCGACGTGCTCAACAGCATCGACTCCGCCTCGAACAATCCCATACCCGTCATCTACCAAAGCGGATACCTGACCATCAAGGGCTATGATCCTGAGTTTGGCATTTATCGACTGGGGTTCCCGAACAAGGAGGTGGAAGAAGGTTTCGTCAAATACCTACTTCCTTTCTATACGAGCATACAAGCCTCTAAGACCCCCTTCGAGATCGGACAGTTCGTACGGGAGATACGGTCTGGCAATTACGACGCCTTCTTCCACCGCCTCCAAAGCTTCTTCGCCGACACACCCTACGAGGTGATCGCCGGGCAAAAGCCGGAACGAGACACGGAGCTGCATTACCGGAACGTCCTCTTCATCGTCTTCAAGCTGGTCGGCCTGTACACGCAAGTGGAGTACCATACCTCGAACGGGCGTATAGACCTCGTCTTGCAAACCGATCGCTATGTATATATCATGGAGTTCAAGCTCAACGGAACCGCCGAGGAGGCCCTGCGGCAAATCGAGGAGAAAGGCTACGCCCTACCCTTCGCCGGAGACAATCGGGAGGTCTTCAAGATCGGCGTGAACTTCTCTGCCGAGACCCGCAATATCGAGAAGTGGCTGGTTGGGTGAAAAAGTCATGTTTTTATCCAGATATACTTACTTTGCCGATACAGTATATATCCTATGCCCGGAGAAGATATACTTCAAGTGGCATCGAAGTATATCTTCTGACTATGCCTAAATTTACTTCACAGATTTTACTGTTATTTTCTAAGGTACTTCA
>ENA-ORSO01001538-ORSO01001538.1-human-gut-metagenome-genome-assembly--contig:-NODE-1538-length-13326-cov-2.152664_pt1 | contig 13326 bp, 10 predicted proteins | sample MGYA00241902_ERZ509168 | MGnify/ENA primary metagenome ERZ509168 (study PRJEB26280, sample SAMEA2338806) | human gut metagenome | biome: human gut; feature: human-associated habitat; material: faeces... | reverse complement strand
CATCTACAAAAATAACACTTTGACTGGTAATACGCAAGAAAAACGAATCAAATAGAACAGGGTAATAAGAAAAACAGAATGCGGTTCTTGCATAGGCTTACATTAAAGCACAACCCGATAGCAAATCAGTTGCCATCGGGTTTCTGCATCTCCACAAAGGGGCTTTCGTCCCAGTGGAACGCATCCGGACTATCCGGCACGGAAGGCCGGAAAGGCTGCACGTCTTCGCGAAGGTGGTCTACAAAAGGCAGACGAGCTTGTTTCATTCCTTCGATGACACACCGCGCTATCTGGTATGCCCCGTAAGGATTGAAATGGGTGTTGTCGGCCAAAGCCTTGTCCTGCCCCGGATAAGTACCGGCCGGATAATGCACGAAAGCTCTTTTACTTCCTTCCTCGCCCAAAGCCTCAAACAGGACGCGCGTCATTTCCTGCAAATCTATCAAAGGCACCTGCTCCCGTTCGGCCACCCAATGCACGGCATCGGGATAGTCGGCGTGTGTGGGCTGTATCTTCCCGTCCTTGAAAGCCCGGCGGCAGGTCGGGGTCACCAAAACAGGATGTCCGCCACGCTGCCGGACTTCGTCAATGAACGTTTTCAGGCTTGTGGCGAAGGAATAATAAGCTCCCCTGCCCGGTCCTTTTTGTTTCTGGTCGTTGTGCCCGAACTCCATGAACATGTAGTCACCCGGTTTCATTTGCGACAAGGCTTTCTTCAACCGTCCGGCACGGATGAAAGTGTCGGCACATTCGCCGCTCTCCGCATAATTGGCAAAGCAGACCTCCGCATCGAAGAAACGGGGAATCATCTGTCCCCAACTGGCCCACGGCTCTTCGTCCTGGTCCACCACGGTAGAGTTTCCGGTCAGGAACAGGGTCGGGACACGGTGGTCCGGTTCAATCCGGATGGCCGCACACTGCGGACGTTCGCCGTTGATTTCAATCGTCAGCTTGTCATCCCAGTTCAGTTTGGAGCGTTCGCGCGGTTTGATGCGCACCGCCTCGGAGTCGGAGATTTTCGGTGTACGTTTGTTGACTGTGAAAGTAAACGTGCGGAACTCCCCTTTCTTCGTCGGCACGCTTTCCAAAAACAAGCGGCGCGACTCCGCCCGCACCGTGGTAACGCCCGCTTCCTTGCAGTTGCCCAAGAGCACCGTGACGCGATAGTTCCCGTCGGGTACCTGCACGGAGACATAATAAGGGCGATCGCCGCCTTCGTCCGGCGAGGCGAGCAGGTCATAGCCGTACCCTTTCTCCGGCGTATAACGGTCTTCGGGAGACAGCCGGTGTTCGGCCAACGGTGCAGCAGACGACGTATCGCCCTCCTCCAACAGACGTTGCACCGGTACACGTTTTTCCGAAGTCAGTTGCCGCAGGTAACCGCCATCGGAGGCATGCAACACGGAAAATCCCGTGCCGCATGCCCATAGTCCTATTATAATAAGGTGGCGTCGCATCATTTCTTGGCATTAAGTTTCGGTTTCAACTCATCGGGCGAATCATTGGTGTACATGTTCACCTTGGGAGCTTCTTTGGTGAAAAGGTCTTTGACGCGCTGCAAATCCACCGTGTATTGCGGGCGGAAATCATCCGACTGCATGTAAGCGATGACGGCCTTGCGCATTTGAGCGATAACAGGCACCTCGCTGTCCGCATCCAACGGCATGGTGGTCATCATCAGCCGTCCGCCCTCCACGTTGGCTTCGAACAGCATACCAATCTTGCGGCTCAGGAACCATGTGTCGATGCTCTGTACGATCGGTTGGAAATCAGCCGGAAATTCCGTAAACTGCATGACCTGTTTGCGGTTCACCAAGTCCCACCACTGCATGTCGCTGTGGTAATCCGTGGGGAAGTTCCGGAAGAGCGGATGGTTACTTTCGATGTAAAGCCCTGTGGTGTGGGGCGGACGCATCTTGAACCAACTCGTGTTCCAGAACACGGGCGTGAACTGTTGCACGATGTCCTTTCCATAAGTAATCTTTCCGGCTGCCGTCACCAAAACCTTGCCTCCTGCTTTCAACATTTGTTCGGCTTTCTCGTCCAAGATGTCCGTGATGTACACGTCGCCGGTGTCCATACGGGCCAAATCATCCAACGTCGTCTGAGGATACACCCAAAAGTCCCAATGGTTCCTGCTTCGCACTTCTTCCTTGCGGCCATCGAGGTCATACGTTCCCTTCAGCATCACCTCGAATACCATTTGCCGAGGTGCACCAATCTTGTCCAAAGAAACCGTCACGCTGCCCAAACCGATATTGTTGCCCAAAGCCACATCACCGTTGTACAGAGTCCCTTCCGTATACGTTTTCCCGTACTTGTCGCAGATACGGTAGGACACTTCTGCATCACGAATCGCCGCTTTGCCATAATGGGCCACCTCAACCGCCGCCGTAAAAGCGTCCCGGTTCCAATAGGTGAACTTGGGAATGCGCGCCAACAGCACTGTCGGCGAACAGAACTCCCGGAAGTCTTCCGGTGAACAGTATTCCTTTTCGTCAAAAAAGACATCCGTCAATCCCACCAAGGCCGTGCCCTGCCCGGAGTAGTCGTTCAGGGCCAACAACTGGAATCCCGCATAATCCGGTGTACGCAACGTCCGTTCAATCTCATGTTTGTAGCACAGGGTTTGCAACTTGCCGGAGGCCATCATGAACTTGTGCGCCATTCCGCCCATGTGATTGTCGTTCAGTATATCGCGGAATATCTCGAAGTTTTTGGCTTTGTTCACCCCCGTGTACTTACTGATTTCATCGAAATTAGGGAATACGCACCATTGTCCGGTCTCGTGGGAGACGAAAGGCACACTCACCGTGTCGATTTTCGCTCGGAAGTCGGACATGCTCTCGGGTGCACGGCGCCGCCATTCGTCCAACCCGCGCACACCGGCTTTCACATGGTACATGCTCTTAGGCTGCCAAGCCCAACCGCCTCCGACCGACGCGCCGGTGTATACATGACGACTGTCCGTCTTCTTCCAATAGTCCACGAAATCGCTCACCCAAGCCACCCAGTTGCCCGCCGGTTCGTTGCCGCAGGCCATCATGCAAAACGAAGCATAATTGCCATACGCCTTGTTCATGCGCTGCGTTTCTTCCATCAAATAACGGTCGATATACATTCCGTTCCCCAGCTTCACCCCGTGGTTCGGCCAGCTCGGTCCTTCGGGCTGCAAATAGAATCCCACACGGTCGGCCGCCGCAAAGGCGACTTCGGGCGGACAGAAAGAATGGAAACGCATGTGGTTCAGCCCATAGCTCCGGCAAATGCGGAACACCCGTTCCCATGACTCCTCGTCCATCGGGGCATATCCTGTCAATGGGAAATCGCAGTTCTCCACCGTACCGCGCAACTGGGTGAGCCGACCGTTCACATAAAACATCTTTCCGTCTATCTTGAACTCACGCATCCCGAAAGTACGGGTCTGTTTGTCCGTCCCGTGTTCGGAAGAGACTTCTGCCGTCAATTCATACAATGCCGGATTGAATTCATCCCACAACTGCATTTTCTCGCCCATATCCAACACGACCTCTACTTCCGCCTGTCCTTTTTTTAGCTTCACCCGACGGGACACAACCGGTATCTCGTGCACCACATCGGTATTGAAACTCTTGGCCGACAACTTGACTTCGGCATCGGGACGTCCTTTGCCGCGATGTTGCTTCAAACGTATCCGCACGGTGGCCGTACGGTCGTGTATGTTCGGATAAACCTGTATGTCTTCGGCATACAGAAGAGGCGTGCTCCGCAATTCCATACGTCCCACCACGCCGTTCCAGTTTCCTTGTGTCTGGTCGGTCACGCTATGCGAGTCCGCTCCCACACAAACGCCGTCGATACGATTGCTGACGCGCAACGCCAAAGCGTTTTCCCCGCTTTTGACATAGTCCGTCACGTCATAACAATGAGGCACGCACAAGCTGTTGTCGCCCCCGACTTTCTTTCCGTTGACCCACAATTCCGTCTCGATATGCGGACGCTCAAGATACAATACGACGCGACGGTTCTTCCAATCAACCGGAACTTCCACCGTCCTTCGGTACCAGGCCGTCCCCACATAGTGGCGGTCGGGCGTCAGGAAAAACGGTAACTTGAAGTTCTCTTCCCGACGGTATTTCTCCATGTAAGGGTTATAAAAATAGGAACTATCGTAGAGCGACCCTGTCCACTGCGTTTCCACCGACGGCCTGTCGCCCTTCAAACGTTGCGGCATACTGCCGGGTAACAGGATACGGTCTTCCAAAGGCCGGTCGTACCACTTATCGGCTGTTCCCTTATCAGCCCTGTCGATTTGAAACTCCCACTGTCCCGCCAAGTCCAAACGACCCTGTGCGGACAGCTTCCCACCGTAAGTCAAAGCGAGCATGGCAAAAGCCGATGCCCAAATGTGATGTTTGTTCATGAAAATTAGGTTAATAAAACGATTATATTATTGAGTTAAAAACTTTATCATCTCGGCACCGGCCAATAAATAACAACCGATGGCAAAATCCTCGAAATCCGGCTTGCTGTCATATCCTACCGGCTGACCGTCTTTCGGTTCTTTACCGGTCCCTTGCACGTATCCCAGAAATCCGGCCGGATGAACCGCGTCGTGCATCAACGCATTCCATGCCTTTAATGCAGGTTCTCCAAAAACTTCGTCCGACAAGACCCCGTTGCGCATTCCCCATGCCATACCATATAGGAACAGCGCGGTACCGGTTGTTTCCGGACCTCCGTAATGAAATTCATCGGTCAGGCTGCAATTCCAGAAACCATCGCTCCGTTGGCATTTCTTCACCGAGAAAGCCATGGCAAGGAAATCATCCGTCAGCAATTTCTTGATGTCCGCAATCTCCTGCTTCTCGTCTCCGACAAACAAATCCTCCGCCCGTTCCATCTCATCTATCGTACGTGCCAACGCCGCCATAACCCAGCCATTTCCACGGCTCCAGTAGCAATTCTTCCCGTTCGGCTCCTTATAAGGCGGAATAAAATCGGCATCACGCCACCACAAACCGTCTATCGTATTAAACAGTCCGACCTGTCCGGCACAGTCGCGCGTATAGCCATACAGTTCCCTCATCGTACGGAAATAGCGAATGTCCTGCTTGACTACGCCCATTTTTGCATAGACGGGCATGGCCATTTGCAAGGCATCTATCCACGACCAATCCCCTCGTTCCGTACTGTTCACCACGTTATTGAGCATACGTTCCGTATTCCCCAAAACCTGGGCATCTTCATGCAGGCGATACAAATCAATATACACCTGCGCGCAACATTGGTTGTCGGCATTACGTGTATGCGAACCTCCACGGAATCCCCACAAATTCGCCACAGCCCAATCCATGGCATATTCCACATACCGAGGCTGTGGAGCAACTTCGTTCAAAGCCAACAGTCCCTCCATATACACACTGCGCGTCCAAATATTAGAGGGACGAACACCGTTTATCCGTATGGAATCCCCCGCCACAGGGTGCTGAGCCATGAAACGTTCGTTCACCAAAACCATCTGCTCTATCATAAGCTTTCTATCCGGCCGCCGGCCGGCCATAAGCCCGGTAACACAAGCTATAGAAAGGATTAACCACAGCGCTTTCTTCATTTAATATAGGTATTAATAAAAGCAAAGATAGTTTTTTTTCATCTTACCCTGAAAAAAATCCGGTTTTATTTTTAAAAAATATGTCCTACCTTTGCACGCGAAATCAAAAGCCGACATGGCTCAGTTGGTAGAGCATTTCATTCGTAATGAAAGGGTCCGGGGTTCGAGTCCCCGTGTCGGCTCAAAGGAAAAAGGAAGGAAATAACTTATATTTTCTTCCTTTTTTGTTATCAGATTCCAGCTCTGTTACTATAAAACAAAAAGCAACCATCGTCTCAATTACATGAAAAATGGTTGCTTTTCCACTCGACAATCCGACTGTATTTCTTTAATCTTTCTATTCCTTAGCTCTACCCTTAAAGCTGTTGGTCTCCTAAAATATGGCAGTCTTCCTCAGAGAGCTGTTTCAGGCACTCGGACAGATTGCTCGGCCGGATAACGATATTTGCCCGGTCTCCCTGGGCAAAGGCATACATATATTCGATAAAAATCTGATGCTCGGCCAACTTTTCCAAAATCTTAGACAGCGCACCGGCCACGTTAGGGCAACTGATGCAAACCACATCGGTCAGAATCACTGCGAAATCTTTCGCACGCAATACTTCTACCGCCTTGTCTACGTCGGACACAATCAAACGAAGGATACCGAAATCCGTAGTCTCCGCCATACTGAAAGCGTGCATGTTGATACCTTGTTCGCCCAAAGCTTTGGTCACTTCGTTGATTCTCCCGCTTTTGTTTTCCAAGAAAACGGATAATTGTTTGATAGTCATACTCTTTCGTTTTTGAATTAAGCCAACACACGTTTATCTATCACTCGCGTACTTTTCCCTTCGCTCCTCGGCAGACTGTTGGGTTCCACCAATTTCACTTCCGCACTGATGGAAAGCACGCTTTTCAGACGTTCGGCCAAATGTTTCTTTAAAGCCAGCATACCGCCTAAATCGTCTGAGAAATTATCCGGACGCAGCTCCACCTGCACCTCCAACATATCCATGTTGTTTTTGCGGTCTACCACCAACATGTAACGGGGCGCAAATTCCGGCATCTCCAGAATCACGTTTTCCACCTGTGAGGGGAACACGTTGATGCCGCGTATGATCAGCATATCGTCGCTCCGTCCGAGGATACGCGTAAAGCGCACACTGGTACGTCCGCATTCGCACGTGCCGGGCATCAATGTTGTCAGGTCTTTCGTACGGTAGCGCAACAGCGGCATTCCGGTCTTCGTCAGCGTAGTCAGCACCAACTCCCCTTCTTGCCCGAGCGGCAGTACCTCGCCGGTTTCCGGATGGATGATTTCCGGATAGAAATGGTCTTCCGCGATATGCGAACCGTTCTTGCAGCCGCACTCGTAAGCTACGCCCGGCCCCATGATTTCACTCAATCCGTAGATGTTGTAGGCCTGAATGCCCAGACGTTCTTCTATCTCGCGGCGCATGTTCTCCGTCCACGGCTCCGCCCCGAACGCCCCGATGCGCAACTTCAAATCGTCGGCCGAAAGCCCTTGCTTATGCAACGCCTCAGCCAGATACAGGGCATAGGAAGGCGTACAGGCAATACCCGTCACTCCAAGGTCTCTCAACAGACGGATATGTTTCTCCGTATTCCCGGTAGAAGTAGGCAATACGGTAGCCCCCAGATGCTCCACGCCATAATGGGCACCCAGTCCGCCCGTAAACAACCCGTAGCCATATCCCACGGAAACGATGTCTCCACGCGTCACGCCATAGGCCGTCAACGCACGTGCTATCACTTCTTTCCAAATCTCCAGGTCACGATAAGTATAACCTACGATGGTGGGATTGCCCGTCGTGCCGGAAGAGGCATGGATACGGACTATCTCGGACATGGGCGTAGCCAACAGGCCCACCGGATAATTATCACGCAAATCCGCCTTGGTCGTAAAAGGCAATTTCACAATGTCGTCTATCGTACGGATATCATCCGGAAGCAAATCCATTTCCTGCATCTTAGCCCGGTAGAAAGGCGTGTTATGATATACCAAATCCACCAGCTTGTGCAGCCGTTTCCCCTGTAAGTCGCGCAATTCCTCACGACTCATACACTCTTTATTCTTGTTCCAAATCATGTTTTCCATTTTGTCTGTAACCGTCCGTGCGGCCTTATATCCATTCAGATTTATTCGCTCAACTTAAAGGATGATCCAACCGGAAAGCCTTCATCCGCTCCTCCATGAGCGGATAAAGTTCCTCACGCATACGGGAAGTACATGCCCTCACGCCGGGCTGCCCGCTGCCGGTTGTCTCCAACGAGATACTGCTCACTCCATAATATAACAACTCGCGCAACAATTCGCCCCCGCTCATCCGGCCATAGCCCACGGTAAAGAAAAAACCGTCTCCCACCGGCCGCGTCACATCGTAGTCATACACGATGTGGAATCCGTTGTCGGTGAATATCTTCTTCATCCGTTCAGCCCGTCGGGCATATTCACGCACGTCGGCTGCAAAATCCAATTCGCCGTCCGTAGCCGCCCGCAGCATTTCGGCATAGCCATACTGCGTGGAGGCCGTACAACCGGAAGTTATCATATACAGCACCGAAGCTACGAAAGTCTGCCCGAACACGCCGGAGTCGCCGTAACGTTCGGCCAACGCCGGATAATGCGTGTCGAACAATTTGTCGGACACACAAGCCACGGCCATCCGCTGCCCGGCATAGCTGAAGATTTTGGAGGAAGACAGCATAAGAATGTAATTGTCCGTATAGCGGGCCACCGTAGGCGGATAAGGCGCCTTCCAAGGTTGGCCCAAGTCCTGACGGAAGTCCATACAGAAATAAGCCATGTCTTCCAATACGATAACCCCGTAACGGGTGGACAATTCACCGATAATCGCCAATTCGCTGTCCTCCAGACAAATCCACGCCGGATTGTTCGGATTGGAGTAAACAATAGCCGCAATGTCGCCTTGTTTCAGATAACTCTCCAGCTTCTCCCTCAACGCCTCTCCCCGATAATGGTAGATGTCGAACTGTTCCCACTTCGCCCCGATGATGCGCAACTGGGATTTCTGGATGGGGAAACCCGGATCGATAAACAAGACCTTGTCTTTTCCCGGCACGCACTGTGTGGTAATGACGAACGCCCCGAACGAGGCAGCCACCGAACCGGTCGTAGGTATGCAAGCCCGTGGCGAGATGTCTATATCGACAAAAGCCTTCACGAAGCGCGAAGCCTCGCGCTTCAGTTCGGGAATCCCGTCGGCTGCGGGATACTGCGCCCCCACTCCACGGTCTAAAGCGGCCTTCTCCGCTTCTATGCCGACACGATTGGCAGGCAGCCCCGGCGAACCTTGATCCATTCGGATGAATGGAATCCCCGTCTGTTGTTCCAGCCGGGAAGCCACCAACAGCACCTCGCCGATGGTGGCATGGGCGAGGTCGGCAATCTGCAACTCTTTTACTACAGATGCCACCAACTCTTCACTAAACACCTGATGTCCCATATCCGCTTACTTTAAGTCCGAAGCCGCATGCCCCAAATCGAAAGCCCGGCGATTCATTTCCACTACGGCCTCCCCTTTTGTCCCGAACACACGGGCGATACTTTCACGCAACTCCTCCACAGACAGGATGTTCAGGTAACGGGCCGCAGCCCCCAACAGCATCACATTGGCGCACTTCGGCATGGAATGTTCCTTGGCCAATGCGTCCACATCCACCATGACGACATGGGGCAATGCCCTCAATTCGGCCATCAAAGCCTCGTCCTCGGGATAATTGGGAATGTTTTTGAATGGGGAAGAAGAGGTAATCACCCAACCGTCCTTATTTAAATAAGGTATATATCGCAAAGCCTCCATCGGCTCCAACGAGAGAATCATGTCGGCAGTTCCTACCGCAATCAAATCGGAAGCTATCTCCCCGTCAGACAAACGCAAGTTGGACTGCACGTCGCCTCCGCGCTGGCTCATGCCGTGCACCTCAGCCTGTTTCAAGGTCAACCCTGCCTGCGTGGCAGCCTCACCGATGATGGTGGCAATGGAAAGGATGCCTTGTCCTCCCACGCCCGAAAGAATTATATCTTGTTTCATGCTTTCTTTTCTGCTCTTTTCTGTTTCAACTTTCTGTTCAAGGTCTGTATGCACTCCCGGCGCGGGATGATGACCGACACCCCTTTGTACTCTATTTCTTCACGAAGAATACGCGTAATCTCTTCCATGTTCTTAGGCAACGGTACCACTACGCGCACATGTTCCGGCTCCACCCCAAGCCCCAGACAAATCGCCTCGAACTTGTTCGTACCGGCAGAGTCCTGCCCGCCGGTCATCGCCGTAGTCAGATTGTCCGATATGATGACAGTAATCTGCGCCTTGTCGTTTACGGCATCCAACAACCCCGTCATGCCCGAATGGGTGAACGTGGAATCGCCGATGACAGCGATGGCCGGAAACACACCGGCGTCGGCCGCCCCTTTGGCCATCGTAATGGAAGCCCCCATGTCGAGGCAAGTGTCTATGGCACGGAAAGGCGGCAAAGCCCCTAATGTATAACAGCCGATATCGCTGAATACTTTATGAGATGGATATTCTTCTTTCAGAACTTCGGTCAATGTGATATACATATCGCGGTGTCCGCAACCTTCGCACAAGGCTGGCGGGCGCATTTCGACGAGTGAAGGAACAGCGAATTCCGCTTTGTTCTCTTTGCCTACGGCGCGTGCTACGCTGTCCGGATTCAATTCTCCGTCCTGCGACAGTGTGCCGTCCAGGCGTCCTTTGACTTTTACGCCGATGCCGAGGCAACCTTTCAGTTGTTTTTCTACAAACGGTTGTCCGTCTTCCAGTACGAGTATTTCGTCGCAGGCTTCTACAAGCTGCATCAGTTGTTTCTTGGGAAGCGGGTACTGGCCGATTTTCAATACCGGAAATTCGCAGCCTTCGGGATAGTTCTCCATAAGGTAGTTATAACCGATGCCACAGGCTATGATGCCCAGTTTTTTGTTGGGACCGTCTATGTACTTGTTATAAGGTGAGTTTTCCGAGGCTTTGACAAAATCGTCCTGATGCTGCAACAGAAGTTTGTAGCGTTTGCGGGCGTTGCCGGGGAGCAGGATGAACTGGCGCGGGTCGTCACTGAAAGAAACCTCGTTCTGAGGCTGTTGCGCCTTGCGTTCTACGCCGGAACGGGAATGTGCCAGCCGGGTGACCATACGCATCAGCAGCGGTTCGCCGGTTTGTTCGGAAAAGGCAAATCCGTTGTAAACCATGTCGTAGGCTTCTTGCTGGTTGCTCGGTTCGTACATCGGAATCAATGCAAAGTCACCGTAGAAGCGGCTGTCTTGTTCGTTTTGTGACGAATGCATGCTGGGGTCGTCGGCTGCAACGACAATGATGCCGCCTTTAACGCCGGTCACGGCGGAGTTGATAAAGCAGTCGGCAGCCACATTCATGCCTACATGTTTCATGCAGACCAGTGAACGTTTTCCTGCGAACGACATTCCCAAAGCTGCTTCCATGGCAGTTTTCTCGTTGGAACACCAGCGGTTGTGGATACCTTTTTCAGCAGTAATCGCTGCTGTCTGGATATATTCGGTAATCTCCGTCGAAGGAGTACCCGGGTAGGCGTACACACCGGATAGGCCGGCGTCTAATGCAGCCTGTGCAATGGCTTCATCGCCAAGTAAGAGTTGTTTGCTCATTTTTTAGTGTTTAAGTGTTAATCATGGTTTTAGTAACAATCGCAAATATAGCTTTTTGCTTTTGTTTTATTATGATATTAGTTGAAAATCTTTCTTTCGTTTAACGCCTTCCAATACTTTCTGGCATTTTTCATGTGTTCGGCGTAGTTGGCTGCAAAATTATGGGTTCCTGAAAAATCTTCTTTGGCGCACATATAAATGTAATTGTGCCTGGTGTAATTCAGGACTGCGTCTATACCTATGGGGGTGGGAATGCGGATAGGGCCGGGGGGCAGGCCGAGGTTACGGTAGGTGTTGTAGGGCGAATCGATGGTGAGGTGTGCATTGGCAATACGGCGCAGGCTGAAGTCTTGCAGGGCAAACTTGATGGTAGGGTCGGCTTGCAGCGGCATGCCGGCGTGGATACGGTTGATGTACAGGCCGGCAATCATGGGCTTTTCCTGGTTGTTGTTTGTTTCCTCTTCAACGATGGAAGCGAGGGTGCATACCTCTTCCTGTGTCATGCCGATGGCTTTCGCTTTATTGAGCCGTTCCCGATTCCAGAACTTCTGATGTTCTTTCTGCATCCGTTCGAGGAAATCCTCTACGCTCATGTTCCAATATACCTGGTAGGTTTCGGGTATGAAAAGGCAGGCTATTGTCGCTTTGCTGTATCCCAGCCGTTGCTGGAGCAGAGAGTCATTTATCACTCCGGCTATTTCGGCGGAATCAATCATCAGTTGTTTCCCTACGTTACGCGCCAGTCTGTCCAAAGTGCGTACGCTTCCGATGGTCAGGTTCATGGGGGCTTGGTATCCTCTGTAGAAACGGTTGAATACATGGTAAACGTTCTCGCCGGGACGTATCGCATAGCGTCCGGTGTGGATGTTACCGGAGTAATCGCGCCATTGGGACATCCATTTGAAACCGTTGAAACTATTGGGCTTTCCTTGTGCTTTTATCTTATTGTATATGGAGTCTGTCGTATCGTCGCGGTCGATGTAGATATAAACTGTCTTTTGCGGATGAAATTGCGGAGTGAACAGGCAGTAATACATTGTACCCGCACTTGCAATGCCTATGAAAAGAATAACCGCCAGTGCTCCGAAAAGGATTCTTTTTTTCTTTTTTTCCATCATAATCTTGATTGTTTTTGAGTCGGGCAAAGTTAGCAAGATTTGGGAATAAAGAGAATGCTTCCCTTGTTTTATTCATGACAGGAAGAGGGGGATGTGTCAATATATACTTGACGATTTCTTTTAGATACGGAAAACACGGATTTCACAGATTTTCTTTATTCTTTTTCCGTGAAATCCGTGTTTTCCGCGTAATCCGTGCCTAAATAAAGAAACAAATAGTAAGCGGATTTTAGTTTTGGCACACACACATTCTCTTCGGGTGTTTCAGCACTTGGATTTCAAACCCCGATTAATCGTCATCGTCGTCATCATCATCGTCATCGTCGTAGTGTCGACAATGTCTCTTGTGGTGTTTTTTCGGCTTTTTGTATTTGTGTTTCTTATGGTGGAATTTGTCATGGCGTTCACAGTATGAATTATAGTATTCATGCCAGCAGTCACTGTGGTGATGGACTCTGTTATAGAAAGGGTTATAATACATACTTCCCGGCTTTATGCCAATCTCCACAAGGATACGGTTCCACCCGTAACGATGATACCGCTTGTAATAGTCGCATACATCACGCATCTTTTTTCCTGAAGTCCTGGCTATCTCAAGTGCAATTCCCACATTTCCCCAGTCATTGCCACAGCGTCTGTAGTAATCGTCTAAGGAATGGTTTGAAATATTATATTCCAGGCATAGGCGCTTTCTGTAGTCAGAGAGTTCTACAGATGCGTAGCGGTTAGCTCTGCCGATAAAGACGGAAATGCCATCCTGGGCAGGCAAAGCGCATGCAAGCAGGAGAAAAAACAGTAGCAAATTAATCTTTTTCATAATGTTTCTAAGTTAAATGGAGTTCTGTTCCTTACTGTGCGAATATTTGGACAGTTTTCCGGCAATTTCTATTCCAGTTTTTCTTTGGCTTTTTCAATTTCATCGCCGGCTTCATCCAAAGCCTTCTTTACTT
>ENA-ORSO01001534-ORSO01001534.1-human-gut-metagenome-genome-assembly--contig:-NODE-1534-length-13371-cov-3.541153_pt1 | contig 13371 bp, 10 predicted proteins | sample MGYA00241902_ERZ509168 | MGnify/ENA primary metagenome ERZ509168 (study PRJEB26280, sample SAMEA2338806) | human gut metagenome | biome: human gut; feature: human-associated habitat; material: faeces... | reverse complement strand
GGCTGCGCCGCAACGGCCGCCCCGACGAGGCCGTACCCGAGGGCCTGCGTACCAAGACCCTCGAAGGCCGCAGGATCATCCCCATCGCTGCGGGAAAAGTTGCGTGAAAACAACACCTGCCCGAAATCCCGCCGCGGCTCCCCGTGTGCCCGGCCTCCGGCAAAGCCCCGCCCCGAGCGGGGCTTTTTTCACCCCTACGTTCCTCATCCACAGGGCATTTTCAGTCCGCCCGTGCAGCAGTCGAAAGCAGGGCGTCCCGCTGGGAGGGAAATCTTTACAAACGCGGAGAGCGGGAATTGCTGAACGGTTATTGACGTTTTCGCGCCTCTCGGTAAAATGGACGGTTTCCCAAAAACTCGGGTAAACCCGAGCAAGCCCCAAGAATCCCATTCCGTCTTCATGAAGTCCGAAATCCGCACGATCCTCCTCGGGATCGGTCAGTTTCTTTTCTGTGCGTTGCTGAGCGCGTCCGCCTACGGCCTCTACGTCCTGAACCTCAGGGTAAGCGTCCCCGTCGAGAGTCTGATCGAGCTGGGCCAGGAAGCGCTGCTCCTTTCGGCGGCGATCTTCACGCTCAGGACCGCGTCGCTTGAGAAGGCGCTCTCGGGCGGGCTGTGGCTCGTCGGCGGCTTTCTCGTCGCGCTCTTCATCCGGGAGCTCGACGGTTGGATCGGCCACGCCTGGGTCTACTGCGAGTTCGTCTGGCTCTGCGGTGTCGCCTGGGCCGTGAAGGCCGCGGGGCTCGGCACCGTCATTCCGGGGCTTGCCCACTTCATCGGCCACCGCGCCTTTCCGATCATGTGCGCGGGCGTAGCGATCCTGCTCGTCTACTCGCGCCTCTACGGCATGCAGACGCTCTGGCTCGCCTATGCGGGCGAGGCCTGCTCGGGCCTTTATTCGGTGAAGACCCTCTCGGAAGAATCCACCGAACTTCTCGCCTACATGATGATCTTCACGAGCGCCGCCTTCTATGCAGGCAACTGCCTGCGAATGCGCCGCCGCAGGGCCCGCGCCGAACGCCTACAGAAGGAGGCCGGCATCAAGACCGTCTGACAAGACCGCAGCCCGCAAAAAGGAAGGGACCCGAATCCTGATGGACATGGGTCCCTTTGTTCATTCCGCCTTCGAAAGCCGTCGGAATCTTTCAGAAGCGTTCGACCGTTTCGGCGCTGTTATTTTAACTTAGCGAGCATTCCGCCCGCGATCGTGCGCACGAGGCAGCGGGGAAGAAATCGGGTCATGAAGGCGCCGAAGCGGTTGGCTGCGCCGTCGAGTACGACGACGCGGCCCGCCATCATGCCCTTGAAGCCCGTTTCGGCCACGCGTTCGGGGTCGGCGGAGAGGCGATCGAAGGGGCTTTCCTGCGAGAGGCCCGCGGTCACACCGAACTGCGTGCGCGTGGGGCCGGGACAGAAGGCGGTAACGGTGACGCCCGAGCCCTTGAGCTCCTCTGCGAGCGACTCGGTGAAGGAGAGCACGTAGCTCTTGGTGGCGCCGTAGACGCCGAGGTAGGGGCAGGGCTGGAAGGCGGCCGTGGAGGCCACGTTCATGATCCTGCCGCGGCCCTCGCGCTTCATGCGGCGCGCCATGCGAAGCGAGAGGCTAGTGAGCGCCATGACGTTGAGCCTGATCATCTTCTTCAACATCGCCTCGTCCATGTCGGACGCAGGACCGAAGGCACCGAAGCCCGCGTTGTTGATGAAGATCTCCGGCACGATCTGCCGATCCGAGAGCCAGCTCGAGATCTGGTCGACCGCACCCGCCGCCGTCAGGTCGAGCGCGAGCAGGTGGGTTTCGGTCCTCAGGTCGCGGCTCAGCACTTCAAGAGCGCGCATGTTGCGGGCGATGAGAAGAAGCCGGTAGCCCTTCTGGGCTGCGAGCTTCGCGAGCTCCCGGCCGATGCCGCTCGAGGCGCCTGTGATGACGGCGAGCGGCTGAATGTGGTCTGGCATCGATCTGACTCACTAGAATGCATGGATGCCGCAAGTGTACAACGGCTTGCGCCCCAACGCCCGCCCCTTCGAGGCGGTAAGACGCCAACACGGGATAGTCCCATACGGCAAACAACCTAGAGACATTGAGCCATCGCATGACAACCCCCATTGAGCGCCCGAACGGGACCGATTCCGGGAAAAATCTGCTTGCACAAATCCTTCTGCTTCTCACGGGCATGGCCGTGCACACGCTCGGCATCGCGCTCATCACGCGGGCAGATCTCGGCACCACGCCCATCAGCACGCTGCCGCTTACGCTCTCGGCCGTGATGGGCGTCACGCTCGGGACGTCCACCTTCATCATCAACATTGCGTTCTTCCTCTCGCAGATCGCGATGCTCGGCTCAAGGTTCGAGCGCCGCCAGTGGCTGCAGCTCCCATCCGTCCTTCTCTTCAGCGCGATGATCGACGCCTGGATGGCGGTTCTCTCCCGCGTCCCCGTCGAGGGTGCCGTTGCGTGCTGGAGCGCCTCGCTCCTGGCGAACGTCGTCATCGCGGCGGGCATTCTTCTGCAGCTTCGCTCGAGCCTCATCCTCCAGCCGATCGACGGCGCCGTGCTTGCCGCCTCGATCGTGACGGGACGTGCGTTCCCGACCATCAAGATCGCCAACGACGTGGGCTGCGTCATCGCGGCCGCCGCGGTCGGCCTCGTCTTTCTCGGAAATCTTTACGGAATCGGCGCGGGCACGCTCGTCTCCGCCTTTGCCGTGGGCTTGCTCATCAAGCGCCTGAAGCCCGTGCTCATGCCCGGAGAACAGCTCTGAGGACGTGTCCCTCCGGTCCCGCATGCCTCAAAGGATCCACGAAAAGACGGCCCGCCTCTCGAATGTGAGAAGCGGGCCGTTCTTCTTCAAGGGACGCCGGGATCCGTCTCAGTCCCTGCGCATCGGGATCATTTCGCCTTGGGCGACGGAACGATAACGAGTGCGGGACGGGTCTGTGCGGGATCGGGCAGGGGAGGCGTCACGGCGAGCGTACCGAACGTCCTTCTGAGTTCGGAGATCTCGCCGAAGCTTATCGCGCGCTGCGGACAGGCTTCGACGCAGATGGGCGCGCCGCCCTTTTCGAGACGATCGAGGCAGCCGTCGTACTTCATCATCTTGCGGGCCTTTTCATCGAGCTGAGGCGCACCGTAGGGGCAGGCCTGCGCGCACATGCCGCAGCCGATGCACTTGTCGCGGTCGATGACGACGAGGCCGTCCTCGGCGCGCTTGTAGTGCGCCTTGGTCGGGCAGACCTTGACGCATGCCGGGTTCTCGCAGTGGTTGCAGGCGATCGAGACGTACCAGGCGCGGACGTCCTGATGCCAGGCGCCCGTCATGCGGTCCTGACGCCAGCTGCCCGAAACTTCTTCGAGCACGCGGCGCAGATTGAGGCCGACGGGCAGATTGTGCGCGTCCTTGCATGCAACGGCGCAGGTCCTGCAGCCCGTGCAGCGCGAGACGTCGACGACGAAACCGTATTGCTTTGTCATGTTCTATCTCCTTTTGCTCAAGCCTTGACGACCTCGACGAGGTTGGTGTGCTGCGGATTGCCCTTGGCGAGCGGGCTCGGGCGAAGCGACGTGAGCGTATTGATGTTGCCGCCAACGTCGACCCTTCGGCCGTCTTTCATCACGGGCCTGTACCACGCGCCCTGCGGGATCGAGACGACGCCCGGAATGATGCGCGGCGTCACCTTTGCCACAAGTTCGACCGCACCGCGGTCATTGAAGACGCGCACGCGGTCGCCCGAACGGATGCCGCGAGCATCTGCATCGAGCACGTTGACGAGCACCTCGTCGGGGAACTGCTCGCGAAGTGCGGGCAGGTTGTGGAAGGTCGAGTGAATGCGGCCGTGGCCGTGATAACCGTAGCATTGGAGCGGATACTTCTTCTGCAGTGTGTCGCCCGGCATCTCCCAGGTGCGCACGAACATCGGAATCGGCGAAATGACGTCGCCCTTGGGAAGCACCCAGTTCTTCGCGATGTTCGCAAGGCGCTCGGAGTAGATCTCGATCCTGCCCGACGGAGTTTTGAGAGGATTGGCCTTCGGGTCCTTGCGGAACGCCTCGAGCGCGATGCCCGCGTTGGGAAGATCATGGATGTGAGCGGGCCCCGTCTTCCAGAAGGTCGCGAAGTCGGGAAGCGACGGGATCTTGCGGCGCGTTTCGTTGTAGCACCATTCGATCCACTCGAGCTGGGTCTTTCCTTCGGTAAAGGCCTCTTCCTTGCCGAGATGCCTTGCGATGCCGCGGCAGATCTCCCAGGTCGGGCGCTGCTCCCACTGCGGTTCGACCGCCTTGTGAAGCGGCAGGATGGCGGCGGAGTCGCCGTTGGAGCCGCCAGAGGCCGTGACGTCGTCCGCTTCGGGTCCGAGCGTGTCCGGCAGGAGAATGTCGGCGTAGCGGGCCGACGGGGTCATCATGTTGTCGCAGACGACGATGAACTCGCACTTTGAGGTGTCGCGCAGGATTTCGTCCGTCCTGTTCGAATCGCTGTGCTGGTTGATGAGCGTGTTGCCGCCCGAATTGACGATCATCTTGATGTCGTGGCCGAGCGTCTTCACGCCGCGCAGGCCGTCGTGGACGTCATCCATCTCCCTGCCGCGCACGATGGCATCGGTCCAGAGGAAGCACGGAATCGTCGCCTTGACGGGATTGGTGCCGACGGGCAGATAGACTGCGGGCACGGCCGTGTTGCCTTCCTGCTGGCCGGTGCTCGTGCCGGGAAGGCCGACGTTGCCCGTGAGGATCGGAAGCATCGCAATGGCACGGCTCGTCTGTTCGCCGTTGGCCTGCCGCTGCGGGCCCCAGCCCTGTGAGAAGAAGACGGGCTTCGTCGTACCGATCTCCTCGGCGAGCCTCACGATCGTCTCGACGGGGACGCCCGTGATTCGGGAGGCCCATTCGGGCGTCTTCTCGATGCCGTCGGGCCCTCTGCCGAGAATGTGGCTCTTGTAGTCCGAGCCCTTGGGTGCGGAAGCGGGCAGGGTGCCTTCATCGTAGCCCACGCAATATTGGGCGAGGAACGCGTGGTCCACACGGTCGTGAACGATGAGCTCGTGGGCAATCGCCTCCACGAGCGCCGCGTCGGTGCCGGGACGGATCGGGATCCATTCGTCGGCATGCGCGACGGCCGTGTCGCTGTAGATCGGATCGATCACGATCATCTTCGGCTTCCTGCCGCCCTCGGCTTCGCGCGTGCAGGTCATCTGCCAGGACTTTCCGTGTCCGGAGCCGCGCGTGACGGCGGGATTGTGGCCGAAGGTCACGTAGAGCTTCGCATTGGCGATTTCCGAGATGTCAGAGGACGGGCTCGCGCCGTAGGTCATCGGGAAGGCGGCCGAGATCTGAGCAGTCGAATAGGAACCGTAATACTTCAGATAACCGCCGCAGAGATTGAGCAGGCGCCACCAGGCTCGGCGGGAGTTGACGAGCGACTGCTGGCCCGAGCAGTACTGCCAATAGAGCGATTCGTTGCCATACTTCTCGACGGTCTCGCGAAGCTTGTCGGCGACGGTCTTGAGGGCCTCGTCCCAGGAGATGCGCTCGAATCGGCCTTCGCCGCGCTCGCCCACGCGCTTCATAGAAATGCCGCAAGGAAACATCTGACTTCAGTCAGGTGAGGAATTGCGGCCCATGCCTTTCACACTACCACGTGATAAAATTAAGGATATGGTGGAAATAGTATACAACCGAAATTGCGTTTACCAGACGGCATACCATGTGATATGGTGTCCGAAGTACCGCAAACGGATACTTAAAGGTGAAATAGCCAAGGCTTTGCGTCTTGCCATCACCGCGATCTGCATTGAGCGCGAGTGGCCGATTCTGACCTAGGAAATCCAACCTGACCATATCCATTTGTTCGTAACCATCCCTCCGTCACAGGCTGTAGCCGATGCCGTAAAGATTTTGAAGGGTTCGACGGCCCGGAAGCTGTTTGTGGCTTTCCCGGCGTTGAAGGATCAGCTTTACGGCGGGCATTTGTGGTCTCCGTCCTATTACGTAGGTACGGCTGGCAATGTCAGTGCGGAAACCATCAGGCATTACATTGAAAGGACTGAACATATCAAAGGGCGCAGGTAAGCTCGTTCGACGCAAAGTCGACGTGCGTACCGTCTGCATTGCCTTGGAGGTCGATGCCGATGCTTCCGAAAAGATGCATCAGACCCGTCGTCTCTACGGGCAGGCCTGCAATTTGCTCGTCCCAATCGTCGTGTCCGATACAGATAGGAAAAAACGGCTCTGGCAACGGTACAACCTGCACAAGGCCGCTTATCCGATGGTTCGAACCAAAATGTCCGTTCTTGGTGCACAGCTCGCCTGCAACGTCATGCGTTCGGTGTCGAGCATGTACCAGTCGTGGATCAGCAACCATCCGAACTTCTCGAAGGATAAGAAGATGGTGCTCCCGAGCATCAGCTTCAGGAATCCTGTTGTTCACCTGGACAAGAACACCATTCGCTTCTTCAACAACTACACCGAGGCGTCGGTCTATACGGTGAATGGGCGTGTCGGCGTTCGTCTTCGTCCGGGAAAGTTTCAGCTGAGCCAATTGGCCGGTTTTCTGGCTGAAGAGCTTGCCGGAACGTCGAAGGAGAATCGGATTTACAGGCTTGGCGAATGCAACCTCGTTTGGAAGTGCGGCATCAAAGGCACGCCTTCCAGATGGGAGCTGCACATTGCCATAGAGAAGAAACTCGAGGAAGTATCTCTCGACAACTTGTCTTTGAATCAAGTCATGGGCGTTGATGTTGGCGAAAACAACGCCGCCGCACTGTCTACCGGCCGAATCTTCAAAGCCGGGAAGATGAAGGACGACCGTGACAAATACCTGAGCAGTCGGGCTCGTTTCCAGCGCAATGGCTCCAGAAGCGCCAGACAGGCACTTCGAAAGGCTTCCGGCCGAGAGAAACGACATGTGGAACAAATCAACGACGAAATCAGCAAGTCCATTATTGAAGATGCGGCAGAACGCAATATTCGCCTGATCGTTCTTGAAGATCTTACGAACATCCGCGAGCGAATCAAGGCCGGGCAGAAGGTTCGCGCACGCCTGCACCGCTGGCCCTTCAGGGAGCTTCAGCAGAAGATAGTGGACAAAGCTTGTAGAGCGGGTATCGAAGTGATCTTCGTTGACCCTCGCTATACGTCGCAAACCTGTCCGCATTGCAATGCCATCGGAACACGGCAGAAGCACCGATTTGTTTGCAAGAACTGTGGTTACAGAGCGCACAGCGACCTCAATGGAGGTCGGAATCTGCAACGTCTGGGTTGTCTGCTGATAACCCAGGGGCTGGTGTAAACAAGCCCTATGTTGAGCCTGCTTTAGCAGGTGACAATAAAGCTTTCGACTTTAGTCGAGAGTTGTTTACCGGATACTTCAGTCGATCGGGACTGTAGAGGCGCTCGCGCATGTCGCGGCCCTTGAGGCAGGCGCGCAACTGACGCACCCTGCAGCCGTCCTTCACGGTGTTGTCGGTTTCGATGCGGATCACGGTGCCGTTCTTCGTGTACGCGCGCCATTTCGATGATGAACAACGCTCCAGCGTCTTTTGGAGGATTTCTTGACGGGAGGCAAGCGCAGGCCGCCGTCTTTACCGCCCGCAGGCTTGAGGATGACGATGGACGGGGCGTTTCGAGCGGCGGTGCATCGCGACGCTGTACAATGCCGCCTTGGTCCGGACGGACCGCCTTCTCACACGCACTCCAAGGAAAAGACAAGACAAATGACCTCAGTACGCCGCATGCTCACGGGCTTTCTTCTTGCCATCGCCGCAGGCTTCGGCTGGGGCTCCATGGGGGTGGCTGCTCAGGTCATGATGACGGACGGCGGCTTCACCGCCCAGGACCTCGTGGCGCTTCGCGTCTTCGGCGCGGGCGTGCTCCTCACGCTCATGACGCTCCTCACCGAAAGGGGCAGGGTCTCGAAGCTCTTCTCCGACATGGTTCTGCTGCGTGACGTCGTGATCTACGGCCTCGGCGTGCTGGCGACGCAGTTCACGTTCTTCCTTGCGATCCGTGATGCGGGCGCCGCCACGGCGGCCATCATGGTCATCACGGGTCCGCTCTTCGTGATAGGCTGGATCGCCGCCACGACCCGCAAGCCCGTCTCGATCCTCGAGCTCGCCGCCTTCTGCCTTGCCGCCACGGGCGTCGTACTCATCATCACAAAGGGCGACCTGAGCGTCGTCAACTTCTCATATTCGGGCGTCCTCTGGGGGCTTGCCTCCGCCGCCTGCGGCGCCTTCTGCACGTTGCAGCCGGGCAATGCCGTCAAGAAACTCGGCGTCAACGCCGTCGTGGGCTTCGGCATGCTCTTTGCGGGCATCGGCGCGCTCTTCGTCTATCCGCCCACGGAAATCGACGCCGTCTGGACTTGGGAGACCCTCGCGGGCTACCTCTACATCATCGTCGTGGGCACCGCGCTCGCCTTCGTCTGCTATCTGAAGAGCCTCGACTACGTCCCGCCCGCCGTCACCACCATCCTCGGCGCTTCCGAGCCCCTCACGGCCGTGATTCTCTCCGTCGTGCTGCTCGGCACCTCCTTCACGCCCGTCGAGAGCCTCGGCGCAGTCCTCATCTTCGCCACCGTCTTCATCCTCGCCATGAGGGAGGGGAGGCGCAGGGCCTGATCCCGATCCTGTCTTCAACACCGCTCATTTGCTCCCGCTCAAGCGAAACCCGGCGACTGAGACAGAACCGACAGAAGCAAAAAATGGCGGGACTTCCGTTATGGAAATCCCGCCATTTTCAAGTGAGGCAGGCCGGGCATTCATCCCGCCCTCATGACAAGAAAGGCGGAAAGAGGCCGGCAAGCCCGGTGATCAGTCCTTGGCCTTGCGGTTGCGGAAGTACACGGCCTCCTGGATGTCGGTCGTGCGCTTCGTGAAGCAGTCGTCGAGAAGCGTTTCGCAGAGCTCTTCGCCTTCGGCGAGAACACGGAGATTGAAGTCGTTGAGGAGCTTCGCGGCGGCCTTTTCGTCTTCGGCATGAAGCTTGACGAACTCGGCTTCGAAGGCGGCCATGCGCGGGGCGAGGTCGGCCTCGAACTTGGCGAAGGCGGTCTTGACCATCGGGGCGAGGCCGGCGTAGTCGGTCATGACGAGCGTCTGAAGCCTGCGGAACTTCCAGTAGACGGAACGGCGGTCGCAGTGGTCCGTGCCGCAACCGTAGTGTTGGGGAACAGCCTCGAGGCCCTGGTAGAACGGCAGGTAGACGGAGAGGTCGGCCATGCCGAAAGCGAGGTGGATCAGGCATCCGATGGCCTGCGGGAGCCACGGACGGACCTGCATGATGTGGGACTCGTACGTGCGGAACACGCTGATCGGGCGCCAGGGCTCGTCGCCGCGCAGACCGAACTGGTACGGGTCATGCTCGGACATGTCGTAGTGATTGCGCATCAGGGCCTTGAGATCGTCGACCGTGATGGGTTTTTCGGGCGTGAGATAGACCTCGAAATTGCGGCCGTCGTCGACGGGCTGCTCGACGGACGGATTGAGGTGCTTCTGCATGATCCAGACGCGCGGGTCGTTGTAGACGCGGTCACGCTCGTCGTTGCGGGTGTAGGCGGCGGCGAAGTCGAAGGGACCTTCCTCGGGGTTCCAGAAGCCGTGCTCCTTCGCCCAGCTCATGACCGTGGGCGAGCCCATCATGTCCTCGCGTTCCGGATCGTATTCGCGCAGGCGGCCCTGGTTGCCCGTGGCCATGTACTTGTCGGCCGGGGTGCGGTGGGCGATCCACTGGTGGCCCGTGCCGGTCTCGAGGTACCAGACCTCCTTGCTGTCGACGAAGCCGACGCCGAAGCCTTCACCGCAGCCGGCCTCCTCGATGATGCGGCCCAGAAGCGCGCACGCTTCTCGCGCGGTCGTGCAGCGGGAGAGCAGAACGTCGGGAATGTCGTCCTCGGTGATGCCGGAGGCCTTGTTGTACGGGTCGATCGCGAGCGCGTCGTCGCGGGCGAAGATGGACTCGGTGCCGGTGAGGCCCACGCCCGCTTCGTTGAAGCCCACGGCGCCGTGGAGCTGGGTCTGCCAGTTCGGCACGGTCGTGAAGCGCATGCTGCGGGCGGGCTGCGGCCATTCGAAGGCGGTGGCGCCCTTGTGGTCCTGCGTGCGGTACATCGAGCCTTCGGGCCATTCGCGCGCTTCGTGAATCACGAAGTGCTGGGCCTTGAGGGCGCTGCTGTCAGCGCTGCGGGCAAGAAGGAAGGAGCCGTCGGCCGTGGCCTTTTCTCCGACAATGACGGAAGTGCACATCTTGGATGTCCTCAGAAAATGCGCCGGCCCGAAAGGGAGAAAGACCGGCATTCAGGGCGCATATTTTAGGCGGCACCCTCTGAAACCGCCATCGGCGTTTACCTGAGGTTTCCAAGGGAAAACCATCTGAAACGCCCGTCCGGACGGCAATCCGGAAGACAGGCCCCATAGGGCAGATGACGACAAGGGACGAAGGAGGTGAACGAAAACAGGGCCCGCCCCGCTTCCCCTCTGTATATACAAAGGGAAGGCGAAGAACGAGCCCTTTTGGGAGAAACCGCGTTCCCCGGGAAGAGGAACACGGGCTCTCATCAGAAGCGGTGGACGATGCCGGTCGTGAACTCGTAGCCGTTGGGCTTGGCTTCGGTCGTGCCGTTCTCGACCTTCTCCTGAGACCAGCCGGTCATGGCGTAGACGGCGGTGCGCTTGGAGAGGGCGTAGTCGTAGCCGAGGGCGGCGATTACGCGCTTGAAGTCGACGTTGTCCTTGTTGTCCATGTCGCGGTAGGCGACCTGGGCCTTGGCGACGCCGCCCATGGCGGGCACGTTCACGCCGAGGCTCACGCCGTAGCCGTCGACGAAGCCGTAGTCGCCAGCAACCGCATTGATGCCGTCGAATCCGACACCGGCACGCGGCCTGGCCTTGAGTTCCTGGTCGCCGAAGAACTGCGTGAAGGCGAGGACCTTGACGCCGCCGTCGAACGTGTAGTTGCCGCCGAAGGTGACGGTCCAGCCGTCATCCTTGCTGGCGGCGGTGTCGGTGCGGTACGTGCCGTACATCGTGGTGTCGGCGACGAGCACGGCCTCAAGAGCCCCGGCCTTGTAGCGTGCGGCGAGAGAGGCGTAGCGGTCGGATTCGCCGCCGTGGCCTTCGACGCCGCCCTTGGAGGAGTCGTTCTTGAAGGAGTACATGGCGTAGCCCGTGAAGCCCGCAACGGTCGGGGTCACGTAGCTGAGCGCATTGTCGACGCGCGTCCAGGAGGAGGCGGTCACGTGGCCGGAGCCGAAGGCCTTCGTGTAGTTCGCAAAGAGCGGGTCGATGGCGCGGAAGAGGCCGTCGGCGCCGAGCGTGCTGCCAAAGATGGGCATCAGACCGGCGGAGAGCTTGCCGAACGGACCGACGAGATCGACGTGGGCTTCGCGACCGAAGAGCTTGCCGCCCTGGTCGAGACTGCCGTCGTCGGACTTGATGCCGGACTCGAGCACGAAGGCCACCTTGTAACCGTTGCCGAGGTCTTCAGAACCCTTGAGACCGAAGCGGGAGCCGAATTCCTTTGCGTTCTCCATCGAGAAGGAGTTCACACGGTCGTGGCCGGCAAAGTCGGCGTCGCTCGACACGAAGGAGAGGCTGGTGTCGATGAGGCCGTAGACCTGGACGTCAGCGGCCTGGGCGCCCATGGCCGCGGCGGCCACGGAAAGGGCGAGAAGAGACTTCTTCATCATGATGTTCATTTCCTAATGGGTTGAAAAGCGGAATGCGCTTTGAGTCAGGAGGGCGCTTCGCCTCTCCCGCGGGCAGGACGGAATAATACAGTATCGACGAGTACTTTTGTAGTTCTCATTAATTCCCACCTGACCTCCGGCATCCCTTCCGCCGTTTTCGGGCGGGAACAGGCGCCGCGCCCGACCGGACGAAGCGCCCGCCGGTCCCTGCACGCGGGAGGTCTCAGGCTTCCCGCTCGCAGGGCGCATCTTCAGGCGTTGACCGGGATCAGGCCTTCTTGAAGGCATCGCGGGCTGCGATGCGGCCGAAGATCATGCAGTCGGCGACGGCGACGGTGCCGAGACGAACCATGCCGTGGACGCCGCCCGTGGCTTCGCCGGCGGCATAGAGGCCCTTGATCGGGGTGCCGCGCACGGACATGACCTGGGCATGCTCGTTGATCTCAAGGCCGCCCATGCAGTGGTGGACGCGCGGCCAGAGGCGAACGCCGTAGAAGGGACCCTTGTCGTTGACGCTGGCGCCCTTGAAGAACATGCAGTCGAACTCGGGGTCCTTCATGGCCTTCATGTAGCCGTTGAAGGTCTCATTGGTCTTCTCGAGCGTCGCGTAGTCGATACCGTAGCCGGCAGCGAGGTCCTTGAGCGTGTCGAACTTCTTGACGACGCCGGTCTTGAGGGCGTGCTCCCAGAGCTTGTCGGTCATGTTGTGGCCGACGATGGCGTTCATGACGTTGGCTTCGCAGGTGTAGATGACGCAGGGGTGGCCGATGGCGACGATGGCGTCGGCGCGGACCTTGCGGTTGCCCGTTTCCTTGATGAAGCGCTTGCCGGTGGCCGGGTCGACCATGGGCCCGAGGCCGACGCAGGACTCGACGAAGAGCGGAGCCACGCCAAAGCCCTTTTCATCGGGCGAGGTCCACGGACCGAGCTGGATCCAGTCCATCTGGACGGTGTTGGCGCCGATTTCCTGGGCCTGCATGATCATTTCGCCCGTGGCGCCCGGATGGTTCGTGGAGGTGAACTTGTCCGTGAGGCGCGGGTCCTGGCTCATGCGGTACTTGACGTTCTGAGCGAAGCCGCCGGCGGCGATCAGCACGCCCTTCGTGGCGCGCACGTAAAGGACCTTGCCGGAATTCTCGCGGCCGAAGCGATAGCCCTGGCGGGCCTTGACGCCGATGACTTCCTTCTTGTCGTTGACGATGATTTCGTCGACGATGAAGCGAAGGCGCGGCTCAATGCCGAATTCCTTGAGCTTGGCGAGCAGGGTGTTCACACGCTCGGCGAGCTCGTCCGGACGGGCGTTGAGCTTGTCGGACAGCTGGGAGACCAGCGCGTGCTCACGAGCGTTGAAATCGTATGCGCCCTGGCCCACGACGGCATCGACACGGCGTACGCCGGAACCGATGGATGCCTCGGAGAGGATGTTGACCATACCGATCTTGCCGACGTGGTCCACGTGGGTACCACCGCACAGCTCACGGCTCCAGCCGTCTTCGCCGATGGAGACCACGCGTACGATGTCGCCGTACTTCTCGCCGAACAGGTGCATGGCACCGAGGGCGATGGCATCGTCGAACTTCATTTCCTTGGTGGTCACGGCGAGGTTGTCGCGCAGCTTGTCGTTGACGCGCTCCTCAACAGCGGAAATCACGGACTTGGCCGGAGCCTTGGACCACTGGAAATCGAAACGCAGA
>ENA-ORSO01001525-ORSO01001525.1-human-gut-metagenome-genome-assembly--contig:-NODE-1525-length-13490-cov-4.601638_pt1 | contig 13490 bp, 9 predicted proteins | sample MGYA00241902_ERZ509168 | MGnify/ENA primary metagenome ERZ509168 (study PRJEB26280, sample SAMEA2338806) | human gut metagenome | biome: human gut; feature: human-associated habitat; material: faeces... | reverse complement strand
GTACATATTTATACGGAAATCCCCGTCAAAATCGATTAGCTCTGGTTCTGGAAGACCATATTCCTGGCATTCACGTATTATTCGAGGAATACCGCTGCCCCATTTTTCAATGATTTTCATATAAGAGAATGCGTTGGCTATTGCACGATTCCTGATTTTAGAGTATCCTTCCTTCATTTTTTCAATCGTCACACCATTCATTAGCATACCCGGAGAAGTAATCTCCAATCGGTTATCATAAAGCGCTACCTGGATATTGCCTGGGTCCAAATAACTGCGATGAGCTACAGCATTGGCAATCAACTCACGGACACTGTCTATCGGAAGCTCATAAACATCCTGCCTGTAAATACCATCTATCTTCATTCCCCGGTTAATTTTCTCCAGCACATATTGGTATGCAGCCTCCATCTGTTCCTGAATTGGACCGTTAAATTCCCGCCTGTCTACAAAGTACGCACGGTCATTACCTTTAAAAATAGCGCACTGTATGTTTTGCTGCATGGTATTCTTCCCTGTCAGCAAAGCATATGCATTCGTCGGAACAATTTCTCCATCTTTTTCCCATAAAATCCCCCAGGATCACAGTACATTCTCTGTTACATCTTTAATCTCAGCTTTGGCTGCATCGGTCAATGCATGTTCGAGGGCGACTTTTTTTAAATCGTGACATAGTTTTTTAATGTCGTCTTCCTTAATCTCTCTTTCGGTGCACGCATCCTGATTTTATTTTAGATAATAGCACATTTTCTACATGAATATTATTTTCCCCTTAAAACTTTAATATATTATATAAAGGAAATATTATAATATCAATAGCTACAGAAGCTTCCACCGCTTACATTCAGCGTGACACGGTGTTTGAGGTCATCGAGAAGGAGAAGCGGCAGTATGTGCCCACCACCGCCGACCTGTTTGACTACAACCGGCCTCTTGGCGAAATGACCCGGGAAATTGTAAAGGTTGTCCTCTCCCAATGCGGCGGCAACCAGACACTGGCTGCCAAAAGACTTGGCATTGGACGGACAACCCTGTGGAGATATTTAAATGAAACCGATTAATCCGGCAGATATTCAATTTGCCTGCTGCCTGCAGGCCGGCGAAAATGCCGCAGAAACTCCCAGGCAGCCCGGCTCTGCTCACAGATCGCCCCGTGGGGCATATTCTTCATCACGGTGTATCCCACCCGCGGCAGCCCGTCCCGTCCACAGTAGACCAGAGTTCTGAACCGCTCCCCCTGGGCATATCCGCGGGCGGAGGTGTAATAGTTCTCACCGGTGCGGATTTCATCGGGCGCAAAGCGGGTGGTAAAACCGGAGCCGGCCCGCGCCTGGCAGCCATTGACCTCCAGCATGACCTCCAGCTGTTCGTCCACATCCGTGCCCGCTGCGGGGTCATTGTCCCCCACGCACACCCAGTAGGGCAGCTCATACCCGGAGCGAAGCAGTCCCGGCGAGACAGGGCTGTCCGCCACCAGTCCTGGCGCGTCAACAGGGGCGTTGCTGGGGGCAATGGCTGCAAACAGTTCGGGAAAAGCGGTCCCCACCTCCCTTGTGATGGCACCACCGTTGGAGAATCCGGTCAGATATACCCTGGTACGGTCCAGGCCGTAATCCGCGCAAAGCCGGTCAATCATGGCTCCAAAGACCTGTCCGTCCCGCTCCAGCTGCCAGATGTTTCCCGGGGAATCCGGGCACACCAGGACAAAGGCCTGAGTCTCGTCCGCCAGCACATCCCATCCGTTCTTTTCAGCGAAGAGCCACACCGGCTCCCCTCTGCCATGGACACTGAACAGAATCGGCAGCCCTTTCACCCTGTCCGCCGGACAGCCGTCAGGGAAATGGAGGGAACAGGCATATTCCAGAGCCTGCCGGGAAGCCGTCTCGGGTGCGCCGATCAGCCAGAGGCTGCTGGGAATCTGATCGTTGCGTTTCGCGTAGTCACTGCTCACATGGCGCACCAGCCAGTGGCTGGAGGGAAACGCCCCGGCCGAATAGTCATCCGGTGCTCCCCCGATCAGAGCAGCCGCGGCAAAGCGGTTCGGTTCCGCCATCGCACAATTTCCGGCAAAAACCGCCCCGTCCTCATACCCAACCAGGTAGAGCATGGTCTCCCAGCACCAGAGCTTTCCTTCCCGGCCAAACAGACTCCTGCCGTTGCGGCTCCCCACCTGACCGCGAACCCGGTCATAAATTGAGCCAGGCAGGGAATGGGACTGTGCGTTCCATCCCTCCGGAGCCAGAGGGAGAATCAGCACCGCCCCATCGTATTCGGACAACGCCTGCCAGCCTGACTTCCGGGCAAACTGCTCCGCCAGGGACAAGTCCGCCGCCATCTCCCCGGGTGCGAAGACGAAAATTGTTTTGGCCGGGTCATAGCAGGCCCTGGTGGACACATACATGTAAAATCCGTTGGCCTCTTTCATGGTTTCCCCCTCCTGTCACAGCCTTTTTTTCAAAAAATTGTAGGCAAACTGGTCGATCTCCTCCCCCAGGGAGGGACCGTGCCCGCCGCCGGAGCAGGCCACAAAGGTGGCGTCCGCTCCCGCCTTCACCAAGGCGTGGTACAGAATCTCGCTCTGATCCGGGTCCACAATGGTATCGCGGCCGCCCTGGAAGATCGCCACCGGCGGACAGTCCGCGCCGGCGTAGGTAACCGGGCTGCACTTCCTAGTCAGCTCGATAAAATGCCAGTCCGGGTCCCCGGGATCATTGCGCTCCAGAACCTGGTTTAAGGTAAAAAGGCTCCGCCCCGGGCCGGTGTAGCCCACGATCAGAGCCGGGATGATGCCGGCGTTGTCGTTGCCCACGTTCTCGATCTCCGTCCCGATCAGATCTTTTGGAGGGCCGGACAGGGCGGCTGCGCTGGTGCGGATACTCTGACACAGATCCGCGGGCGCATAGAAGATGGCCGCAGCCTTGATGGAGCTGTCGTACTCCAGGTTGCCGCCCACCTCCCCCTCCAGCTCCCTGCAGTTTGCGCTGAGGGCCAGCATGGAAGCCAGGCAGCCCCCGGCGGAATTGCCCAGGGCGCCGATGCGGTCTGGATCGATGTTGTACTTCTCCCCGTTGGCCTTCAGAAAGCGGACCACGCCCTTGACATCATGAATGCAGGCAGGAAAAATGGACTGGCTCACCAGCCGATAGTCTGGGCAGACCACCGTGTAGCCCTCCTTTGTCAAGCGCACCAGATCCCGGCAATAGACAGCCTTCTGGGTAACCTGTTTGTACTCACCCCATAGAAAACCGCCGCCGAAAATATAGATGATGCAGGGCCCCGGGGTGTTCTGTTCAGGTGACTGATAAATATCCAGTTTGAGGGTATAAGCCTGCCCGTTATCCAGCGTAACCCTGGCGTATGGCACATCTTCAAAGCGCGGCCGCTCCTCAGGCGGACACAGGGGTTTTACTTTTGGCGGAACATACATATTAAGACCTCCCATTTAAAATATCTACTATTTTATAAAGAATGGGCGTCAAAGACAACTGAGTCTTATCCATATTTCGTTCCAAAACAAAACGTTTTTCACCAATGATTCAGTTTTTATGCTTATACCCGCATGTTTGTTTTTAAACGAAACAATCCATAGCGATATGACGCAGCATCCTGCACGCATAATGCATCCGCATACTGGTGTACAGGCGCACGGGGTGGTCTGTATGTGTCTCTGAAGCAGGCTGCACAGATATATATATCCGTAACCCCTACCGCGCTGGCCGCCCGGTGGACCGTTATCTTTTTTTTGCGCTGTTTATGCTTTTCCCGTCATATGAAGGTAACGGATTGCATTCTGGTGGGTTGGCTCCAGTCCGATTGCATTAACAAAGGCCTTTGCAGCAGCATCCATGTTCCCCAGCCCAAGATTGGCAAGTCCTATCAGGTAATAACAGTGCGCCTGATTCCGTTTATTCAGGTCATCATCAAAAATCAGGAAGTCCGGAAGCGATACCGCAAAATAACTTACCCGCATTACATCAAAGATATGCTGCTCTCCATAGTCCAGAAGCTTGTTAAACCTTGCCTTTGCCTCTACCGGCCGGTTCAGTTTTTCCCTGGCCAGTCCCTGATAGTAGATCATATCAGCCGGCTGGTCATTGTAATACATCATTCCAGCCGGTTCATCCGTACCGACGCTGGCTTTTTCAAAATACGCTTCTGCCGCTGTCTGATCGCCCCGGCGTTCTTTTATGACACCCAGATAATAGTTTACATGATTATCCTTACATCCTTCCAGCTTGCCTTCCCCAAGGTTCTCCGGATAGCACAAAGCCTTCTTCAGAAATTCTTCCGCCTCATCAAGGTCACCTCGTTCCATGGCTGACCGCGCCAGTTCTACCAGCGACACGGTATACTGGGCTGTTACCTTTCCTTCTCCTCCCTCCCATGGATGGAAACGGTTAGCCATAATAAACTCATAGGCATCCCCATAACGTTCTGAAAGATTCAGGAGGGTGACATACTCAATCATCAGGTCATCCCGCTGCATGAACACATCCCTGGCCATATCATAGTGTTTCAGCCGCTCTGCCACCGGCATCCCCAGCTTCTTATACAGCTGGTCCAGTTCCAGGAAAATCCGCGCATCGCCGGGATTCAGCTCATATGCCCGCTCCATGGCCTGCTTTGCCTGATCCGGGTCATGTCTCTTGTTATAGTACGCCAGGGACAGATTCCTCCAGGTAATTGCAAAGTCCGGGTTTAACTCAGCAGAACGCTCCCAATACCCTATGGCTGTGTCGTACTGCATTTTATCGTAGTACAGGTTGCCCAGATAGTAGTATGCATTGGCATCCTCACATTTTTCCCTGACCACGTATTCCAGGACCAGAATATCCTCCAGCTTATTGGGGAAACAGTAATCCGTGCTGCACTGTGAGGCCTGCAACAAAGTATAGGATGTATCTTTTCCCATCTTCCCCAGATAGTATGCCTTGTAGTAAAACAGCATGGGCCATGCCTCGTCGCATTGGGACAGAACCGCAACAGCCTCCTCATAAGCTCCGAACTCTGCATAATCGCGAGCCGTCATCAGATAGTTTTCATGGAAATTCCTGGCCAGGGTGTTGAACTCCTTAAGAAGGCTTTCCTTCTGCCTCCCGTCCACATAGGAACGCTCCATCCTGGATACATAATCAAAGGGATCCACGGCAAGATTCTCTTCGATCTCCCTGGCCGCCTGCTCTGTCTTTCCCATTTTCCTGAACAGATAGGCCCTAAGCCCACGCGCCTTCACATTGTGGGAGTTTTTCACCAGCCCTTTATCCACCATTTGCATCGCTTCCTCATAGTTACCGCGCCCTGCTTCAATGCAGGCCAGATAATAGAAGCTCATCTCCTGCTGCTCATTGGACCAGGTGGCCTTGTATAATGCATCAAACGCATCCTCTGTCCGGCTCTGATAGAGCAGAGTCAGGCCCAGATTATAATATGGCTCTGATTGATAAGGGTTCGGGTTTTTCCAGGTAGCCCGCCTGATTGCCTTACGGAAATATTTCTCCGCCTCTTTAAAACAGCCCCGGCGCAGCAACAGGCTGCCATAAGCATTGTTGGTTCTTAAATCCCCCGGGTCGCGCTTTAACGCCTCAAGATAGTATGGGTCCGGACGGTAGGTGGCATGGCGGTACTGTTCAATATGCTGCCCGGTCAGGTACAGTTCCTCCACCGTCATGATTTCCTCCGGGGCTTTGGAAGCCTCGGCAGGCTCCGGCAGCTTTGGAATCTCTTTTTTCAGCGGACGGTACGCCACCAGTTCCTTCTCTCCATCCAGTACCCGCAGCGTCAGCCCGGTCTCATCCTCCACCTGTGTGTGGATGACGGTCTCAAAGGTTTTTACCGGAGATAGTTTTGTTGTCTCATCCAGCAGGATCTCATTGCCATAAGTAAGAAGGACGCGTGCCTGCGGATACTCCTGTGTCCCATACGCAACTACCCTGATTCCCTCCTTTTCCACGTCCAGATTAATGACCGCATGGATAGACGCATTCTTCACCGCGCCCACTGCCTTGTACGGCATAAAATACTGGGTAAAGGTCTTCTCCTCCATGGGCTTAAGCCATGTAAAGTCCGGCTGGTTGTCCGTATATACGCCTGTCATCAGCTCTATGTAAGGTCCGTCCTCGTCTGTCAGGTTCCGGTCCCATGCCTTTCCGAAATCCCCGCATCCCCAGGTCCACTGCTTCTTTCCCGGTGAGATATGATGGTCCGCAACATGGAGGATACCGGCCTGTTTCTGATAATCATAACCGCCTACAAAGTTAAACTCACTTTTTTCCGCCATATACGAAGTCGGTACCGGGATGTTTTTATATCGGGAAATGTCCACGCCTTCACTGTAATCGTGCTTATAATATTCCCCTGTGGCGATTGGGAACCTGGATACATCCCGCTTGCCGTGGTCCATCACCGCATGGACATCCGGCGGGAAGACGGACTGGGTATGGTCATTGACCGGCACTGCCGGGTTGGCCCACCAGAGGAATGTCTGCGGAGTCGCGGTCCTGTTATATAACTGGCCCCGGATTTCGATATATGCCTTCCCGGGATACAGGGTAAAGCTGGCCTCTCCCTTTGTCCCATACATCTGGTCCACATCACAGATCCGGCATGTTTTGGAACCGTCTCCATTCTCTATGAGCATATAGTCCACAGGTGAAAATGTGGTCGGCCTGTGATGCTGCGGCCAGTTAAACTCAATGCCTCCGCTGATCCATGGTCCGCAAAGCCCCACCAGGGCAGGTTTGATGACATGGTTATAATACACAAAATCATACTGGTTGGTCTTATCATACGCCCTTTGTATCCTGCCCCCCAGTTCCGGCAGTACCATCACCTTCAGGTATTCATTTTCCAGCCATACCGCCTGATACACCTTATCCTTTTTCTCATCACTGATTTTCTCAATGGTGGGATAGGGATAGATTTTACCCGAGCTTCCCTGATACACACGGCTTTCCAGGAACATGGGATTCTTATCCGCCTCTCCCGCCTCATATGTAGGAATCACAATGGACTCTTCCCAGATTTTTACTGCATCCATGCCAAATACCTCCTGTCATTATTATCAATGTTTTTTCTTTTTACTTCTTGCCTATACTATATCCGATAATCCTCGCATTTTCATTATATATGTTTGCCATAGAGTTTTGAAAAATTGCTCTTATGGCTTGACTTCCTGTTTTTACCTGCCATATAATAAAGGCAACATTGGCGTCATATGGAAAGGAGGGATTTTATGTTATCTACCGAACAGGGTGTGATTCCCGGCTCTGATTTTTATATCCATACTCCAAGCGCGCAGGCCTCTGCCATGTTCCTGTATCCCGTCAGCACAGGTTATTTCCGCTATCTCCCCGGATACTGTCTCCGGCGGTCTTCCTATGACAGCTTTCTGATTATGTACATGCAGAAGGGAAGCTGTGAAATCGAGACTGGAGGGCGGATCTGTCATGCCGGGCCGGACCAGATTGTCCTGCTGGACTGCTATGAACCTCACTGCTACTATACCACCACTGGATGGGATGCAGAATGGCTGCATTTTGACGGTTCCAATGCCCGCAGCTATTTTAAAGCAATCATGGACAGCAGGAATCCTGTGATCAATCTCCATGATACGTACCGTTTTGAGAAATATCTTCACAAGATCTATATCAGCTTCAAAGACCACATTTCCATCAAGGAAGCTTTGCTGAATAATTATATTGTAAACATCCTTACGGAACTGCTGATTGGTCGCGATATGGAACATTCTGTCAATGTTTCCGCCAACATTATCGAAGATATGGTGGCCTATATCAATGAGCATCTGGCCGGCCCGCTGACGCTGGAGGAGCTGGCCTCCCAGGCCTCCTTAAGCCCCTTTTATTTCAGCAGGCTGTTTAAGAAGGAAACCGGTTTTACCCCGCACGGATATGTCATCACCGCCCGTGTGAACAACGCAAAATTCCTGCTGAAATCCTCCAACGCCACCATTAAGGAGATCTGCTTCGGAACAGGATTTACCAGCGAAAGCAGCTTCTGCACCACCTTCAAGAAGATAACAGGAAGCACCCCATCCGAATACCGGGAACGTATCTGCCAATAGCACAGGAAGCAGTCCGCTTTGGACTGCTTCCTGTGCTCTATCATAGAATCCGCATTACCATTATTCTGCTGCTTTTCCCATCACTTCCCTGTAACTCTCCGGAGTTACGACAATCGCGTCCACGGCTGTTTCAAGTGGGAATTCCTTTCCTCCAATTACCTCATACAGGACTTCAACGGAGCCTTTACCCACGGAATCGGAAGAGAAGTAGGTGGCTGCTTTCATGCAGGTGCCCTCAGCCCCTTTACCGTTCCACTCATCCTTTGCCATGTACGCTCCCAGACCAACGACGCAGGCGTCTCCATCCAGGCCAGCGCTTTCCAGTGCCCGGACCGCTCCAATGGTTCCCTCTTCATTGGCCCCGGTTACCAGCCACTTTTTAATCTCCGGATGCGCTGTAATAACCGATGTTGCCGCTACGTTTCCTTTGTCCGTGGTTCCGTCATAGTCAGCCCTAAAGATACGCTCTGCCGGGAAGTCCGGGCAGTTTGCGGTAAAATTGTCATACTCTCCTTCCGCACGGGGTACGCAGGAAGATACCGTATCCATGGTCAGAAGCAGAAGGCCGCACTGTTCATCCTCCACCAGGTTATTATCTTTTGCATAAGCTGCCAGCCAGTCTCCGTTGGCCTGGCCGATGACATAGGCATTAATGCCCACCCATGGCGCCAGCTTATCACCCGCGTCATTTTGAAGCGCGTCATCACATGCAACCACAGGAATCCCCGCCTCTTTGCATTTATCCACTACCACCTGGGACATGGTCTGGTCCGGAATGCAGGTGACTATCCCTTTGGCCTGGTTGGCTACCGCATTGTCAATTGCTTTCAGATATTCCTCCGGGTTCATTTTCGCATCCACATAAATGAACTCGTCCCCACGTTGTTCCACAACCTTCTTTGCGGCCTCGCCTTCATCAATAAACCAGGTCTGGTCGCCTGCTTTATAGATACCATAAATCACGCCTTTAGCAGAAGCGTCCCCGCTCCCTGCGTTATCCGCCTGTGACGCCGTGGCTGCTGCCTGGGTTGCCGGTTCGTCATCAAATCCGCTGCATCCGGTCAACGCGACCGCCACTGCTGCTGCCATTACTACCCCTAATACTTTCTTCATGTTCATAACCTCCTGATTTTATTGTTATATTTCTTCTATTTCAAAGGGACCTTACAGGTTCTTCATGGAAGCTGCCAGCAGTTCCTTTTCCCTTCTCTGTTTACGAATATAGTCGGTTGTCAGTGCGAAGAGCAGCAGACCGCCCTTTGCCACATACTGCCAGAACGTGGGTACATTGACCATCGTAAGGCCGGTGTTGAAAGCCTGAATCAGGATAATACCCAGAATCGTACCGCCCATATCACCCACGCCGCCTACAAAGGAAACGCCGCCCAGAATAACCGCCGTAATGGCGTCAAATTCCAGATTGACATTAGCGGCCGGCTGCCCGGAATTCATACGGGCCGCAAAAATGATACCGCCGATGGAACAGAGGATGCCCATCATGATATAGCAGGTGGTGATAATGCGTTTGGGATTCAGACCCGCAAGCCTCGCCGCGTCCATGCTGCCGCCGATGGCGTAAACACTTCTGCCGAATTTAGTTCTGGCCAGGATGATACCGAATATCACGATGCAGAGTACCATGATCCACACAGACAAAGGTATATTGGCAATCCGTGCTTTGCCCAGTATGAGAAAACTCCGGCTGCTGATGGAAATCGGTTTCCCGCCGCAGATGATATAAGCAAATCCTCTGACAATGGACTGGGTAACAAGGGTCGCAATGAACGCCTCAAGATGGATCCGGTTAACCATAAACGCATTGAAGCATCCAATCATAATTCCGCAGGCAATAGTCAGGAGAACGGCAAGGCCAAAGGAAAATCCCTTACCTACCAGAAGCGCGGCCATGACGCCTGAAAATGCCGCAAGTGAGCCGGGAGACAAATCGTTCTGGCCCGCGATAATCAGATATGTATGCCCGATGGCCACCAGGCCCACCAGAGATGCCGCAATCAGAATGTTTATCATGTTGGTAACACTAAAAAAGTTCTTATTCAATATCGTAAACAGTGTAAACACCACTGCAATTGCCGCCAGAAGCACCAGCTTGTCTCCGCTGATACGCAGTGCGCCCTTCTTATTTGTACTCATGATTCCTGTACCTCCCCAATCATTCCAAGACTTAATAACCTGCTTTCCGTTGCCTCTTCCCTGGAAACCTCCCCTACTATCTTCCGTCCTTTCATGACAATAATCCGGTCCGAAAGGCCGATCACCTCAGGAAGCTCCGAGGATATCAGTATCACGCCCAGACCCTGCTTTGCAAATTCACAGATCATCTGGTAAAATTCAGATTTCGCCCCCACGTCAATCCCCTTTGTAGGCTCATCCAGAATCAGGACCTTCGGATTGGTGCTGATCCAGCGCGCCACAATGCATTTCTGCTGGTTGCCTCCGGACAGTTCCACGATTTTCTTGTCCGGGGACGGGGTTTTAATCTTAAAATTGCGGATGCCATCCCCGGCCACCTTTTCTTCCTTTTTGCGGCTGACAAATCCAAACCGGTTGGAGTTTTTATCCAGCAGGGAAATATTGATATTGTCACTGATACTTAAGTTGGCAAGTATACCCTGAAGCTTTCTGTCCTCCGGCACCAGCACGATGCCGTGTTCCATGGCCTCATGGGGCGATCGGTTGTGTATCTTTTTTCCTTCCAGGCAGACTTCCCCGGTCTTCATGGCATCCGCCCCGATGATTGCACGCATCAGCTCCGTCCGCCCGGCACCCACCAGTCCTGAAAATCCCAGTACCTCTCCTTTTCTTAAGACAAAGGAATTCTCCAGTACATAATCAGAAGAAACTCCTTTTACCTCCAAAAGCACATCGCCGATGGTCTTGTCCCGGTCCAAGTCCTTGTATATGTCTCCAAGGCTGCGCCCCACCATCATGTGAATCATATCCGCCTCCGGAACCACGCCGGTCTTCACCGTATCCACATAACGGCCATCCTTAAAAATCGCCACCTTGTCCGTAATCCTCTGGATTTCATCCATACGGTGCGACACATAGATGATGATTTTTCCTTCCGCCTTCAGTTTTTCAATAATCTTAAACAGTGATTCAATCTCGGAATCAGATAATGAGGCGGTTGGCTCGTCAAAGCAGATCACCTTCAGGTTCTCCCTGGAATACGCTTTCATAATCTCCACCATCTGCTGATAAGCGATACTCAAGTCCTTAACCTTGGTATCCGGGGCAATGGGAAGCCCAAAGTCATGGATAATCTTAGCGGCATCTTCATTGGCTTTCCGTGTATCGATGAAACCGAAGCGGTTAACCGGCATCCTTCCCAGGTAGATATTCTCCGCCACTGACAACTCCAGCAAAATCTGACGTTCCTGATAAATAATGGAAATTCCTTCCTCAATTGCCTCATGGGGCGACTGAAAATGCTTTTCCACCCCATCCAGCAGATATTTTCCGCTGGTCGGCTGATAATCCCCATTCAGAACCTTGAGCAATGTAGATTTGCCCGCGCCGTTTTCACCCAAAAAAGCCAGAACTTCCCCGGAATGCGCCTGAAACGATACCTGGTCCAGAGCTTTCACACCCGGAAAGTACTTGGATATGTTCTGAAATTCCAATACACTCTCCATACGGCTGCCTCCTTTTTATTTTTCTTCTCCTCAATTGCTTTTATGTTTTTATTATAGCGCAATAATATTTTTCGGCATTACTGTCCCTTGCCCTGTCGTTTTTAAAACTTGCTCTCATATATTTTTTCAATTTTCTTTTTTTCATAAAAGATATATACTTAAATTAAAATGGAGGAATCGTAAAATGAAGATAAATACACAGAAATTTACTGATAGATCAGAGAATACTTATGAAGTTCATGAAGCGACGACCAACTTGGGACTGACCGTTACGCTGTCTCCCCTTGGTGCCTCGATTCAAAAAATTGCCATCCGCACCGTTCAGGGAGAATACCTTTCCATGGCGCTTTCCCTTCCGGATCCCACAGTCTGTCCTGCCGATGCAGGATATGCCGGGGCAACGCTGGGGCCCAATGCCGGGCGCATACGCGGCAGTGAACTTCCCATAGGAAAACAGATATACCATCTGACACCGAATGAGGGCCGTCATCAGCTCCATGGCGGCCCCCACAACCTTTCCACAATCATATGGGCCACAGACTCCGTCACATGCACCCATGATTATGTAAAAATACAGTTTTCCTCATTCCAGCCGGACCGTATGGATGGGTTTCCGGGGAACCGGACCTACCGGGCCGTCTATACCCTGGATGATACCAACTGGCTCACGGTTGAATACAGCGCCCGGACGGACTCTCCTACCTATATCAATCTGTCCAACCACACCTACTGGAACCTTTCCGGGGATTTTTCACGTTCCGGGCTGGAACAGGAGCTGACCGTGTTCTCAAACAATATCAGCCTTCTGGATACGGAGTTCCTGCCCGTAGATGTCATACCGGTTGCCGGGACTGCTTTTGATTTCCGCAGGCCTCGGCGCCTGGATAACGCCATGCGCTCCTTAAAGGACGAATGCAGCCGTTCGCAGCTTCATATCGGCAAAGGTTATAACCACGCGTTTCTCCTGAATAAACCGGAACCATTCCGCTCCATACGCTCCATACGCCGCACCCTTCCTCTGAAAAAGGCATGTGTTCTGCGTGATCCCGGTTCGGGCCGGACCTTGAAAGTCATGACGGACGCCCCGGTCCTGGTTCTGTATACCGGCGGTTTCCTGCAAGATGGCCTGTTCATGTCCAATAACCAGTATTCCCGTCCCTCCTGCGCCATTGCCCTGGAAGCTCAGGACCTGCCCGATGTCATGCATATCCTGCCGCATGCTTACCGCCTTACTACACCAACGGAACCCTTCCACCGGATAATACGATTTCATCTTATTTAATACGGTAATATCAAGTTTTCTATTGATCCAGATCCGGATTACGCACCCTCCCGCTACTGATGCTGTATCATAAAAGTTGACACCCTATTCTCAAGGATTTTGATATAATAATAAATACGAGAATAGGAGAAAACAACGTATGGCACAGAATCAAAAATCTTATGACAACGAATTTAAAGCACAGGCTGTAAAGCTCGCTCAGGAAATCGGTGGGCATAAAGCAGCGAAAGAATTAGGTATTCCAGATGGTACTATTTACTGTTGGATCAAAGCCTTCAAAGAAGGTCGTCTCAGTGCAAATGAGGCTGTCCATTCACCTATGACAGCATTGTCCCTTAATGATGAACTTATCGAACTTAGAAAGCGTGTTAAAGAACAGGATAAAGAAATTCGTCGTCTAAAAGAAGAAAACGAATTCCTCGAAGAAGCCAGTGCTTTTTTCGCAGCCAGCCGTCGGAAGTCAGCAAAAAAC
>ENA-ORSO01001519-ORSO01001519.1-human-gut-metagenome-genome-assembly--contig:-NODE-1519-length-13550-cov-121.540200_pt1 | contig 13550 bp, 9 predicted proteins | sample MGYA00241902_ERZ509168 | MGnify/ENA primary metagenome ERZ509168 (study PRJEB26280, sample SAMEA2338806) | human gut metagenome | biome: human gut; feature: human-associated habitat; material: faeces... | reverse complement strand
TTGGCACTAATAAATCCGACCTTGGCACTAATAAATCCGACCTTGGCACTAATAACTCTGATATTAATAAAAAAGAGCAAGAAACAATCTTGAAAGATCAATTAATTTCAATTTTGGAATCAGAGCCTTCTATTACACAACAAAAGCTATCTGAGAATTTAAATTATCCTTTAAGATCTCTAAAAAGAATAATGAAAGAACTTTCAGAAAAAGGACAAATTTCAAGATCAGGAAGTAGAAGAAAAGGCATATGGATCGTTAAGAAAGGATAGTTGTATTTCTTGTATTTGCCCTAACATGTAGATTTTGATAAAATCTCACTGAAAATTATAGTCATGATTAATTTTTTAATTGCGAGTGTAGTTCAATGGTAGAACTGCAGCTTCCCAAGCTGCTGACGCGGGTTCGATTCCCGTCACTCGCTCCATTTCATTCTATTTCCCTTTTCAAGAGCTCAAAATAAACGTCACTGTTCAGTTGCAATAGCAGTAAGAATAAGGCTTCTTTCAAATTTAACATTTGTAGAATATTGCTGTGGACATAATACGAGTGCACAGAAATTATCTTTAGTGTGGCTAAAATCGTGGTTATGAAACTACTTTGGTGTGACCAAAAGTGAGAGGCTAAAAGCTCCCTGAATTATATTTTAAATGGAAGATTGAGATGATTTAGCGTTTGCCAATAAAGAGCTCTTTTACTGGCAAACTTTAACTGTCCCTAAACGCGCCTTTGATAGACAAAGTGGGAAGGGTCCTATCGGTGGTTAACTTTATAATGAGATGAAACTGTTGTCAAATAAAATATTGGTACTCAACAACAAATTGGCAGTAACAGCTCATTTAGAAAATACTATTTGAGCTTTAACTTATTGCACAAAGCAAGCAATTCTTCGACTTTAGCTACTATACGTTTTTGCTCGGCTAATGGAGGTAGTGGTACTACAAGGTTGTGTAAAGCATTTGAAGATAATCCTTGAATTCCTATTCCTCTACCTGATATTGAGTTATTTAGCTTGTAATACAAGAAAATATAGTAGTAAAACAAAGTTGATAACTGAATATAACCTCTAAGTTTATGAATATGGTTTTGTATGCACACTTGGTAATCAAAATTCCAAATTGCAGCTCTTCCTATATCTCCTCCCTCACAAACCAACAAATCCCCGTTTTGGACAGAACACTTTTCTATTTCACTATCTTTAAAAAACATCTTTTTTAAATTGTTTAATTCGAATCTGTTCCAATAGAGGTTTGATGTTGTTATATAAGGCAGTTTCTTTCCTTCTATATTTGATGAATTTAAAGCCTTTCCAGTATTGTGTTTGTATAAATCACCTATTCTTACCCAACGCCAGCTATTAGGAATATCGAATGGTATTTCATCATCTTCAATTGGTGCTAGAGGCTTTTCTTTCTTAAGTTTGCCTTCTTTGATTAGATTTTCTTTTTCTTCTTGTATCTGTTGGTACAAATCTTCAGCTGTACCTTCTTCAGGTCTTTGTTCTACAAGCTTTCCTTGGATTGCATACTGAAGAATAGACTTTTTCATATCACCAGAAAACTTAGAGTTTAAGATTTCTAATTCTGAATAAGCCTTCTTATACTTTTCAACAAGAGGAAGCATTTCTTCGACTTTAGCTACTATACGTTTTTGCTCGGCTAATGGAGGTAGTGGTACTACAAGGTTGTGTAAAGCATTTGAAGATAATCCTTGAATTCCTATTCCTCTACCTGATATTGAGTTATTTAGCTTGTAATACAAGAAAATATAGTAGTAAAACAAAGTTGATAACTGAATATAACCTCTAAGTTTATGAATATGGTTTTGTATGCACACTTGGTAATCAAAATTCCAAATTGCAGCTCTTCCTATATCTCCTCCCTCACAAACCAACAAATCCCCGTTTTGGACAGAACACTTTTCTATTTCACTATCTTTAAAAAACATCTTTTTTAAATTGTTTAATTCGAATCTGTTCCAATAGAGGTTTGATGTTGTTATATAAGGCAGTTTCTTTCCTTCTATATTTGATGAATTTAAAGCCTTTCCAGTATTGTGTTTGTATAAATCACCTATTCTTACCCAACGCCAGCTATTAGGAATATCGAATGGTATTTCATCATCTTCAATTGGTGCTAGAGGCTTTTCTTTCTTAAGTTTGCCTTCTTTGATTAGATTTTCTTTTTCTTCTTGTATCTGTTGGTACAAATCTTCAGCTGTACCTTCTTCAGGTCTTTGCTCTACTAGCTTACCTTGGATTGCTAATTGCAGAATACTTGCTTTTAACTGTTCTGGAGTCATTAGTTTTTTCTCTCCAATACAGATTCAATTTCAGATAGAACTTTATCAATATCAGCTTCTAAAGAAGCTCTTTTTTCTTTGTATTGCTTAATCAGATCCATTGGTAGTAGGATTTGCTCTTCCTTATTTGGAATTCCACATTGATCAAAGTTATAACCAAGATCTTCTGATAATTCTTTAGCCGTAAATTTCTTTGATTTATAAGCATCATCAATACAGATCTCTTCCCTGTTGTTCCACCACTTTTCAACGTCAGCAAAGTGTTCAATCTTCATTGGCTTTGTTTTGCTAAAGTGCTTATAACCTTCAGGCATATCAAGTCGGTAGAACCAAGTCTCTTCAGTAGATCCGTTATTATCAAAGAAGAGAATATTTGTTGTGATGTTCGTATAAGGAGCAAATACATCATTAGGCAGTCTAATGATGGTATGCAAATTAAACTTGTTTAGAAGATTTTTCTTTAGATTTAATTTGGCGTTATCTGTTCCAAATAAGAATCCATCTGGAAGAACAACTGCAGCACGCCCATTCTTTTTCAATCTGTACATGATAACTGCCATAAAAAGATCGGCAGTTTCACTGCTAGCAATATCTGAAGGAAAATGATTTTGAACATCTTTTTTTTCATTTCCGCCATAAGGTGGATTCATTAGGATTACATCAAACTTGTCTTTATCAGTATAATCTAGAACATCATGAATTAGAGAATTACCATGATCAATAGTTGGATTATCAATACCGTGCAAAAGCAAGTTTGTTACACAGAGCATATATGGGAATTGTTTCTTCTCAATTCCATATATTGAGCGTTCAAACTTTTTTCTATCATCTGCTGTTTGAACTTTCTTATCTAACTCTTTTAACCAGCTTGTGATAAATCCTCCTGTGCCACAGGCAAAGTCAGCCATTTTTTCACCAATCTTTGGATTTATCATATTTGCCATAAATTCAGTCACAGCACGAGGTGTATAGAACTCACCTGATGAGCCTGCATTTTGAAGCTCTTTTAAGATAGTTTCGTAAATTTCACCAAATGCATGAATTTCGTCATAATCATCTAGCTCTAAAGAATCAATAACGTTGATGATCTGTCTTAATAAGACACCATCTTTCATATACTGATTAGCTTCAGAGAACATTGACTGAACGATTGATTGATTAATAGGTGTATCTGCATTTATTGGTAAATTTCTTAATGTTGGGAACAAGGTATTGTTTACAAAATTAAGTAGGGCATCGCCTGTTAAAGCATCTTTAGAATCTTTTGCCCAATTTTGCCATCTGCATTCTTCGGGGATAATAGAACGGTAGTTTCCTTCAAACTCCCAATCTTGTTCTTTAGCATCATATACTTTTAAGAACAGCAACCACACAATTTGTTCTAGACGCTGAGCATCACCATTGATACCAGCATCATTTCTCATGATGTCTCTTAGTGATTTTACAAAACTTGATAAATTACTCATAAATTAAGCCATTCCATTTGCATAAATTGCTTGTTCTAATTCAGTTACCGCAGAGTAGTACTCATCAATTCCACCAAAGTAACTAGCGATCTTTGAAGGTTTTCCGAATTGAATGAAAGGTGCATTCTTCAGAATTTCACTAGTTTCAATTGCGTAGATGCCTTCATTTTTATATTTGTCTAGAAGCGCTTCTAAGATTTCCTTTGCTACTCCTGAGTACTTGCTAAAGAAATCACGATTTTTGACATTTTCAGCTCTTTCTTTTCTCGTAAGCGGCTTTCTGTCATAAGCTAAATGACAGATAAAATCGAAGTCATCGACATCTGCCATGTTTTGATCTTCTTTTAAGGCTTCTAGATTAATTTTCTTGCTGTCAAAAAGTTCTCTAATTTTGATTTTTTTCTTCTCAGCCGACCATGCATTTATAAACTCATCCAAGGTAGCATAATTGTCTAAGACATTTTTCTTGGTGTAGTCAGTAATGCTCTCTGTAGATAAAAGTTGACCATCAACGTTATATACAGACACAATTTTTTGCAGAACTTCCACCTTACAGCCATCTTTATCCACATGTGGGATATATCTTGGAGTTGTAGGAACATCTACTACAGGATCTGTTGATGTTTTATTATCATCTGTTCCTTTAGGAGGATAATTAGGGTCGATAACTATTGGACCATCCCAATCAGGATCGGCAAACAATCTTGTTACATTTCTAAAATCCAGCACCACAAAATGAGTTTTACCTGCTTCTTCCTTTATTCTTGTACCACGACCAATAATCTGTTTAAACTCAGTCATAGAGTTGATCATTGAATCTAATACAATGACCTTGGTCATTTTACAGTCAACACCTGTTGAGAGGAGTTTAGATGTTGTAGCAATTACAGGATACTTTTCTGCAACAGAAATAAAGTATTTAAGTTTATCCTTGCCTTCTTTATCAGACCCTGTAATTCTCACAACATAATCAGGATTCTCTTTTACAAGATCAGTATTTTCATTTACTATAGCTTCCCTCATTCTGGCAGCAGCATCTTCTGTTGGTGTGAAAACAATTGTTTTAGCAAACCTGTCTGTATATTTGAGATACTTTGTAATTTCTTTAGCAACTTGAATTGTTCTATCTTCTATGACAATGTTGTAATCATAGTCTGTGTTGTCATATACCCTATCTTTTATCACTTCTCCGTTAATATCTTTCTGATCTTTTAATGGTCGCCATCCGTCGCCAATATTTAGATTAAATCTAATTACCTTAAATGGAGACAGGAATCCATCTTCAATACCTTGCTTTAAGCTGTAAGTATATAAAGGCTCTCCAAAGTAGGATATATTTGATGCATAGGCTGTTTCTTTTGGAGTTGCTGTCATGCCCAACTGAGTAGCTGATTTAAAGTAGTCTAGGATTTTTCTCCATTGACTATCTTCTTTAGCTGAACCACGATGACACTCATCTACAATGATTAGATCAAAGAAATTAGGAGCAAATAGTTTTGAATAATTGTCTTTGTCTCCATCAGCACCTACTAGTTGCTGATACAAAGCAAAATAAACCTGATAAGAGCCTATGGTTAGTTTATTCTCTTTAGAAACATCAATCTTATGGATTACTTTTTCTAAAGGTGCAAAATCTTGTTGAATTGACTGATCTACAAGAATATTGCGATCAGCTAAATATAAGATCTTCTTTTTAAGTCCTGACTGCAATAATCTGTAGACAAGCTGAAATGCGATGTAAGTTTTACCTGTTCCTGTTGCTAGAACCAATAATAGTCTGTCTTTTTCTTTTGCAATTGCATCTAATGCAGCATTTACAGCCCTTAACTGATAATAGCGAGGTTCCTTAGCATTAGCTGTATAAAACTTTTGTTTAATCAGATTTTCTTGAACCTCATTAAAATGCTCAGAATTATTCCATCGCTCGAATAATACTTCAGGAGTAGGAAATTGATTCAAAGGGATCTCTCTTTCTACTCCTGTAGTAAAATCATGTTCTAAAAATGACTTTCCGTTTGAAGCATAAGCAAAAGGAGCTCCTAATTTTTGAGCATATTTAATTGCTTGCTGAATTCCATCATAATTTGTCTTTTTAAATGATTTTGCCTCTACCACTGCAATAGGAGTTGTCTCAGAGACAAACAACACGTAATCAGCTTTTTCTGGAAATCCTCTACGATCTTTCTTGTTTTCAATAATGATCCTGCCATCTGTAACTTTATACTCCATTCTCACATTTTGCTTTTCCCAACGTGAATTTAAAATTGCAGGAGAAATATATCTTAACTTTACATCTTCTTCTGTCAGTTTCGGATCATTAGTATTAGCAGTATTAGCCATCGCATCACCATTTTTTGCTCTTATTTGTTCCTCCCTTTTATAGCATTAATTCTCATTAAAAAGGAGGAACAATCTCTTAATTATTCGAATACAACACCATGTATTTAAATAATTTCATCAAGACTTGCTAACTCTGCTTGAAGCTCTTTGATCTTTTGTACAATTTCAACTTTTCTGATGTTTGCATCATGAACCTTTTGCAAAATCTCTGCTGTTGGAGGAATAAGTTTCAATCCTTTTACATCTGAAATTTTAAGTAGCTGGATAAAACCACCTGTAGATAGTAAGCCTAACTGATTTTTAATTCTCTTAGAATTTAACTGCCAGAACAGAAACTCTGGAGTCCAAGCTTTGTCTTTCAATCTTAAAATTACAAAAGACTGTCCTGCAAGCCAATTATCATGCTCTGCTTCTACAAGGCCGACCTTTCCGGTAGATCCTTTGATAGCAAGAACAATATCTCCTTTATGAACAAGATTTTTTAAGGTTCTGCTACCTTTGTTTACACATATTTCTTTCTTAGGAATATTGATATTTCCTAAGGGATCAATGTCTAATGCACTTATCTCGTAGTACTTATCGCCATTTTCTTCTGGTCTTGATGCTTGTGCTCTGTAAATTTCAGAAATCTCTTCAAGAGTGACGGTATCAATTCCTTCTAAAGACGCATCTTCTTCAATTGTTGCCTGATATCGTCCAATATCAAGATTAAAATCATTATCAGTATTAATTTCAGAAAGATCTACTTTTAAAGATAAGCTGTCAGCCTTATCATTCAACGCATTTTCAATTTCATCTTGCGCTTTTTGGTTCAATTGAGCAAATTTCCTACCAGATTTGCCATCCTCTATATATTCTTTAGAATTCAAATCCAAGAAAGATACTATTTCAGATGATACATCTTGAGATTCAAATACTAGTGCAATAGGACTAATAGAAGTACCAACTAAAAATCCTGATGGAAGACGAATTATCGCTTTAAGCCTTTTTGAAGATACAATTTTTTTTCTAAGGTCACGAGTTTGTGCATTATTAGCAAAAGAGGTTCGTTGTGGCGCTATTACAGAAAATCGGCCCCGTATACTGTCTAGCATATCTTCGATATAGATGTCTTCTAAATTTTGTTTTCTATTTTCAAGTCTAACCCCCATTGGTAAACAACTGAAACCAAAATCATACTGATCTACTTTTCTGATTTTTGCTGAATGGGTTAACTGATCTTCAAAAGAGATAAAGTAGTTATTAATTCTGTTTACATTTCCCTTTAGCATATGAATTAAAGTCTTTGTCACATATTCCTTATAGGTACCAAAAAAAGGAGCATCTACATAGTCAACTGCTAACTCATCCTCTGCATTAATAATGGAGTTGAAAGGACAATAACTCTTTCCATTATTTTTACCATTCTTAATCCATTTCGCTAAAGTACTTACAAATTTATTCTCATTGAAGTAGAAAAAATGACTTCCCATATTTCTTTTAAAAATGGAAAATATTTCTTCATCTAAAGTGTCACTTGCTGTTTCATTTTCTTGCACAAGTTTCGATTTAAAATTTGCATAGGGACTTTGATTTTCTAAACACACTTCAGCTTCAAAATACTTTATTTTAGGCAGTTTGAGATTATTAAGAGAAAATAGAAAATGAAGATCATCTTCTGCACTAGTAAGCTCTCTTTCTTGCAATTTTCCTATTTTTAGTAAATTCTCTAAAATCAACAATTTGTTAATTGTTTCTACAAAGTCGACTCGATTTTCATATGAAACTTTAAAAAAATAGTTAATATTTAATGTTTTCATAAACAATCCTTTAATTTTATGGCTATTTATTTCTAGCCTTTGATTTGCTGTAACTGTCCAGACGATACACAGTGATCAGAGCTTCCTCGGTTGCTACTAAGGTATAACCTCCCTTTTCAGCCATCTTGTCAGTTATCTTTTTAAGATGTGCAAAGATATCGCTTAACTCAAGGCAGTTTTTTCTATCAAGGAACTTCTTGTCTCCTCGTGAGATACCGTACTGTGAAAGGATCTCTAAAACAGCTTCAGGGATCCCTCTTTGATTTAACCTCTTATGTAAGTGTCTGGTTTTATACATAGCAATACTCCTAAAAATCTGTGGCATTTAAGTAAGTCACTAACCTACCTAACCTATGTTTTTAATTATAGGTACTTACCTGACTAAATTGCAAGTCACTTACATGACTAATTTTGCAAAATATTTATAATTATTTGATCTTTAAAGTATTATTGTTTTAAATTTCTTTATAAGATACAGTTATCAGCTACTTTTGTAGAAGCATTCCTTGATGAGATGTCAAAAATAATAGCTTTTGATGCAGAGATAAGAGGAGATGTGTCTTTAGACTAGAGTAAGAAAAGCCGGACAACATCTCTGCTCTCCGGCCTAAGGTTTAAATAAGACTAGGGATTAAGTCTTATTTCTTTAAACCTGAATTGATCTGATTGATATGCTCTACTTTTAAGTCACCTTCAGCGTATAACAGAGCTAAACGAGACTCGATGTAGTTATAACGAGACTCTGCAGACTTCTGCATTGAGTCATATAACTTCTGAGTTGCATTTAAAACATCAGTCATAGTACGAGTACCTACATCGTAACCAGCCTTAGTTGCCTTTAGAGCTGATTCTGACGATTTAACTGAGTTCTTATAAGCGGTTACAGAGCTGATAGCAGCATTAACGTTGTTATAGCTGTTGTTTACATTAGTAAGCAGTGAACGGTGAGCGTACTCTAAAGACTCTGATGCAGCGATGTACTGAGCCTGAGCTTTATCAACAGCAGCTGATGTAGCACCGCCGTGGAAGATAGGTACACTTAGAGTTAAACCTACAGACTTAGACCAGGCGTTGTTATCAACAAAGCTTGCCTCAGGAACATTAGATGTATAGTCAGTGTAACCTGTTCTTAAATTTGCATTTAAGTCTAAGGTAGGCTCATGACCTGAACGAGCTAAAGTAATATTGTCTTTAGCAATATCACGGTTTACAACCTGCTGTTGTAAGCTTAAGTTATTCTCTTCAGCGCTCTTAACTAACTTTGATAAATCTTTATCAACACGAGGAGTATCAAACTTGCTTTCATCAAGTTTTGATAACTGCTCTACAGAAATCTTTCGACCAGTTAAAACTCTGATCTGCTCGTATGAATTGATAAGAGCATTTTCTGCTGCAATTACAGCAGCATTTGATAAATCGTATGCAGCCTGAGCTTCTAACTTATCGGTTTCAGCGATTAAACCTACGTTTAAACGACGCTCAGCTTCAGCTAGCTGACGCTTTAGAGCAGCATTATTAGCCTTTTGGAATTTTAAGGTATCAGCGGCACTTAATACATTAAAGTAAGCATTGCTTACTCTTAAAATTAAGCTTTGCTGTGCATCAGCGTATGCAAGATCTTTTAAAGTTGCAGTTTTTTCTGCAATCGATCTGTTAGCCCATGAGCTATGACGCCAGATCTGCTGAGATAAAGTTAAAGCAGCAGAGCTGTTCTTATTGCTACCACGAGCATTGTAAGCTTTGATGGTATTTGTTCTGGTCTTAGTAATTGAACCTACAACATCAATTTGAGGCAACAGTGCAGCTGTAGCTTCTGTAAGGCCTGCATGAGCTGCATCAGCATCAGCTTTTGCCTGAGCTACCTGAGTATCTTTCTGTAAAGCCTCTTTATAGATATCCATTAAATCTTCGGCATGGGCAGACAAGCTCAGTGAAGTAGCTAAAGCTACTGCAAGAGTAGTAATCTTTAAGTTCATCAAAAACCTCAGTAATTCATCTAATTTTCAATTACTGCAATTATAACAATAGCAACACGAAAATTAGCAAAAAACTTAGTCTCTATTGAGCAACATGTTAAGATTTGTTTGTATTTTTTGAAGGTTTGATCATGGATTTCAGGAAAAAAGCTAAAACTTAGGTGGTGGAGGTAAACGGGATCGAACCGTTGACCCTCTGCTTGCAAAGCAGATGCTCTCCCAGCTGAGCTATACCCCCACAAAAGAGATGACTTATTGACGTTGGTGGAGCTAAACGGGATCGAACCGATGACCTCTTGCATGCCATGCAAGCGCTCTCCCAACTGAGCTATAACCCCACGTCAAAAAGCGTGAATAATTATATCGAATAAAATTATAACGTCAACAAATTTTTTGAAAAAATTGATTATGATTTGAAAAAGATTGTTTGGAAATCTTAGATGGTGGAGGTAAACGGGATCGAACCGTTGACCCTCTGCTTGCAAAGCAGATGCTCTCCCAGCTGAGCTATACCCCCACAAGAGGAAAGTTTTACATCATCAAGATGGTGGAGGTAAACGGGATCGAACCGTTGACCCTCTGCTTGCAAAGCAGATGCTCTCCCAGCTGAGCTATACCCCCACAAGAGGAAAGTTTTACATCATCAAGATGGTGGAGGTAAACGGGATCGAACCGTTGACCCTCTGCTTGCAAAGCAGATGCTCTCCCAGCTGAGCTATACCCCCAGTCTGACACTTGAACGAACTGGTCTCGTTCAAAAGCCGTTACATTATATAATGAGATTAAAATTCGTCAACTACTTTTTTTTACATTTCTCATAAGATCTTTACAAAACGGCTTTTATATCGAAAAAATATTTTTCTATTTGAGAAAATTCCTGCCCATAAAAGTTTCAGAAATATTTAAAAATAATTCGTTGACATTAGTTAGATATCTAACTATTATTAAGACATGAAATATTTAGCTGTTTTTTACGCATCGCGAATAAGAAAGGCTGGTAATCAATTCTTAACTAATGAATTAGAGAAAGCTGGTCTTAAAGGAATAGTTCCTTCACATGGAGATATTATTAAATGTCTCTTAATGTTTGGTGCTATGTCTATGCAGGAGCTTGCTAAAAAAGTAGATAGAACCAAAGCTACTGTAACAGTGTTAATTGATAAGCTAGAAAAATTAGAGCTTGTTAAAAGAACACGTTCAAGTAAAGATAACCGTGTAACTTTAATTGAGCTGACTCAAAAAGGACTGGACTTTAAACCTGTCTTTGAAAAGATCAGCCACGATTTAAATGAAAAGGCTTATAAAGGTTTTTCTACTGAAGAAGCTGAACTTGTAGAAACTCTTATGGATCGTATTCGTAAGAACCTTGAATAGATTTTTTGATATAAAAATAGTTAGATATCTAACTACTTTTATAAATACCACTGATTTGGATTTAACGTTATAAATCAACTAACATTGTTTCTATGGAGATATAAAAATGGATCTTTCATTTAAGTTATCAGACAACTCAAAGAAATTAGAGAATTTTGTTAAAGACACCAATGCAACCTTTGCTGATATCGGCTCATTTTCTGACATCTGTTCTTATGAGATGGAGTGCAAGGACGCAAAATTATCCTGCTCTTCAAAATTATTCTTAAAAGATCTTCTTGGTCTTACAGGTTGTGAGATCTCTGTAAACAAGATGACAGCAGGCTCAAAGGCTCCTTTTGCTCACAAGCACAAGGAAAACGAGGAGTTATGGATTGTGCTAAAGGGCACTGGCTCAATTGGTGTTGACGGTAAAGAATATCCTGTAAAGGAAGGTTCTTTCTTAAAGATTGCCCCTGCTGGCGTAAGAACTATCAGTGCAACAACTGATCTAGAGTTCTTATGCATTCAGACTAAGGCTGGCTCTTTAACTGAAAGCACTTTAACTGATGCAGAAATTAAGTAGTAGAAAAAAAATAAAAACTATGTCTTAACTACATTGCCTATCTTATATCTTTGATAAGCTAAACTTTAGCAGGAGCTAATGCGCCTGCTTTAATCAAAGCACACTTTCAAACAGTCTCAATATTCCTTAAAAGGAACATATATTCTTTTAATTCTGCTCAGGCCACATCTTCTTTAAAAGCACTTAAAACAAAGCAACTGAACTTTAAGTAGGCAACATTCTTAGAAATAAAGTTAAACTCTCTTATTTTGCTTTTCATGTAAATAACTTTTTCATGTAAAATGAACGTCATTTTGTAAGGAGACTTTAAAAATCCTACTTACTACACCTTGAACACATGCACATAGTAATACCTAAGACTGATTAGATAATAATTACTTAGGTATTGCAGATCTGTGTTTTTTCTACAGACAACAACTTCAAAAAAGAGATTGGTTTTACTGGATTTCACTTTCTAACTGGATTTACAAAGTGAATTTATCTAAGTGAATTTATCTTAAGGTTATAAACAACACGAGACGTATTATGAGTGATACACCATCATTACAGGCTTTATCTCCTCAAGCCATGGTTGAAGCTGCTGAACATCATGTGATAGACAAAGCTTCAAAGAAATTTACAAGAGCCTTTTTATTAGCAATTTTGGCTGGTGCTTCAATTGCTTTAGCTTTCTGCTTCTACACTACAGCTGTTGCAGCTTTAGGTGATGGACCTGGTAAAGTTGTAGGAGGTCTTTTCTTCGCATTGGGACTGTTCTTAGTAGTACTGTTAGGTGGAGAGTTATTCACCTCATCTACTTTAACTTTAATTGCCAGAGCATCAGGTAAGATCACCACAGCTACTTTATTAAAGAACTGGGCTACAGTTTATTTTGGCAACTTTGTAGGAGCCATGATTATTGTGCTTTTAATCTTCTTAGGCAGAACCTATATGAACTTCAATGGCAATTAGGGACTTACCATTTTAAATACTGCACTTCATAAGGTTGAGCATGTCTATCCATCAGATGGCTTTGGAGCTCTAGCTTATGCTCGTGGTTTTATTGAAGCTTTATGCTTAGGTATTGTCTGCAACATCATGGTATGTGTTGCAGTATGGTTGTCATGGGGTGGTAAGACTGTAACTGATAAACTCTTAGTTATGCTTTTTCCTATTGGCATGTTTGTAGCATCAGGCTTTGAACACAGTATTGCCAATATGTTCATGATCCCAATGGGTATTGTGTTGCACTATTTCTCAATTCCTGAGTTCATGAATAACATCAACATGGATCATTATGCAGATCTTAATGTAATGCACTTTATCTTCTCAAACTTAATTCCTGTAACCATTGGTAACATCATCGGTGGTGGCATGATGATTGGTTTGTTCAACTGGTTTATCTGGAAGAAGACTAAGTAATTTAAGATTACAAAAAAACTATGAAGCCTCTGTCAAAGATAACTGATAGAGGCTTTTTTAAGGAAAGGAGAAAAAAACTTTCTTCTAGAAAGATCATTAAACCTGTTGAGAAAGAGTAAAAGCCCTTACCTTTGGATCTGCATTAAACACTGCTGCTATTCTTAAAAGCTCTGCTTTCTTAGGTAAGATGTTGCCATAGTCACGTGATTTAATCTGCTCTACTGCCTCATTAAGTTTTATCTTTGCTTCTGTCTCATCTTTTGCATACTTAAATTCAATGACGATTCTGCGTTTATTGGTCTCAATCATTAAATCAGCTCTACCTTTA
>ENA-ORSO01001515-ORSO01001515.1-human-gut-metagenome-genome-assembly--contig:-NODE-1515-length-13564-cov-14.995262_pt1 | contig 13564 bp, 14 predicted proteins | sample MGYA00241902_ERZ509168 | MGnify/ENA primary metagenome ERZ509168 (study PRJEB26280, sample SAMEA2338806) | human gut metagenome | biome: human gut; feature: human-associated habitat; material: faeces... | reverse complement strand
AACTTGAGCGATATTTTTTTGACGTGTATATACTAGCATCGCGGATACGCTTACGAAAGACTAATAGCAAAAGCTAAAAGTTGGCTTCCTGAGATGTCTTTAAACACTTGGCTAAAAATAATATCTTTCTTAATTTTAGTATTAGGGGGTATTGTTTTCTCTGTTTTTTCCGTACTGTCACATGAAGCATTTGCCTTTGTGTTTATTGGGGTTTTAGCTATTGTTGCCATTTACGTAGAAATCTACGCTAAAAGGGAACCCCATGAAGTAGAAGGAAATCGTTGTCGAAAGATATTTAATGTTATGGCCTTTCCTATAACTCTATTACGTTTATTACTAACATTAGCTATGCCTTTTATTTCTGTTGCTATAGTGGCTTTTGTTTCTGTATTCTCTGCTGTTATCCCTTCCATTATAATTGTTTATATAGCAAATATGATTAATGGTGTCACGTTTAATGAAATAACAGAGATTTTTATCGTATTAGTGTTAAGTTCATTTATTATTGTGTATTGTCCTTCTTATATAAGGAGTACTATTTATAGAATGCCATTCGTAGTATATACTGAAGGGAAGAAGTTCAAAAAAAGAATGGCGGACTTAATAATATACGTATATGATGCTGGAGTGGTAGAATTTCTTTTGAATGTGACCTATGTTATATTTGTTGGTATCATATGTATAAAGAAATATCAGAATTCAGGTTTCTTATTTAGTAAAGAAATAGATGATGTAATCTTAAATGCATTTGTGGTATTTCTATCTTTTGAAGGCATTAGAAGTTCGTATAAGAGAATTCGTTTATCCGCAAAGTCTTTTTTCCTAAAAATACTAATGATATTAGATTTCTAACAGAATAGTAAAAGAACGACTATCTGATGGAGATAAAGTAAGAAAATGGTTAAGCAGGTATGATTGAATAGGTTTAGGCTTGTGGAGCGAAACCACTACCTACTACGAGAGAGAAAGAATGGTATACTTGAATTCTTATATTCATTTTACATATTATCAAAGGATTTGGTAGTAAAATTTGCAGAAACCAGAAATTAAAAGTAATTTTGTAATTGAGATATAATGCCTTGTAGCGTCTTTTACATAATATAAGAGATGAAGGTTTTTGTTAAATTACTATCACAAGATAATATGAGAATAGATAGATTCAAAATAGAAGGGTTACATGATCAGTTTACTTTTGAAGGGAAACTGGATGAGAACGTGAATATCTTTGTTGGTAACAATGGCTCTTTTAAATCTACACTGCTATATATTCTGTATTATATGTTGCAGAGTAAAAACTTGCATGGCGTTTATAATATAAAGAATGCTCAAATTTATTTTGACGAGAAAGAGCAAATGTTAGCATATCGTTCTTTCGAAGGATCATTTGCTGATTTTCAAGAGAAGGCGAAAACGGAGTCTTCTATTGCCGAAGCGGTAGAAAAAATTCAAAAGAAGTTTTCTACTGACCAAATTCAAAATGTTGTCATTGGAATAGAGCAATATGGCTATTCGCATAATGAAAAGGCTAGTACAGAAGAGGAGTTTAAGAAACTGATAAAGACCGATTTTATATCTACGTTTGATATTAAGGTTAAAACCGAGGATGATAAGCATACGTTGCTTGACAATATTTTGGATAAATTGCAGAGCGAATACTCATTTTATCTATCTGATCTTGCCAAGCAGATGACAGATATTATTAATAAAGAAGGTAGTATCTCTAAAGAAGAATTGAGCAGAATAAATTGTCAGAAAGACTTGATGCTGCGCTTTGTTAACGAATCGTTTGCAAAGACAGAAAAGGAGATAGTGCCTGATCAAGGAAAATTGATGTTCAGATTTGAGAATGGTAATACGATTGATAGCTATGCATTGTCGGCAGGTGAAAAACAATTGCTGATTATTTTGTTGACAGTGTTGCTTGAGAAAAATCAGAAGTATGTCGTATTTCTTGATGAACCAGAGATATCTCTTCATATTGATTGGCAATACAAATTAATTGAGATGATGACTCAATTAAATCCTAATGCTCAGTTTGTCCTTACTACCCATTCACCAGGTATCTTTGCTGATGGCTGGGGGGATAAAATTGTGTATATGGATAAAATTACTTATAGCGTGTAGGCGTTATGGAGAATATTTTTGAAAAACAGGCAAAATATTATGCAAATGTACCGTTGCTAACAGGATGTGTAGCAAGTGTTCATTTGGAAGATGCTGAGGATAAGTAGTTTTGGAATTTGTTGCTTCAGCGTGTTGCTCCTGGTGAGTATTATTATGTTTCAGGTAGTAGAAGCAAGAAAGAGAAACAGACGACGGGGTGTGAACAATGTCTGAAATATCGTGGCTATTTGTCAAAATACTTTTTTATTGCTGTTGATAGCGATATAAGATATCCTTTACAAGAGTCAGACTTGGATAGCGAACATTTTGTTGCTCAGACCTACACCTATTCTTGGGAAAACCATTATTGTGAAGCGAATGGCTTGCAGAAACGTTTTGAGAAGGCTATGGCTGTTGAGGGTAAAGCTGTTCCGTTTGATTTTAACTGTTTTATAGGTAAGCTATCTAAATTGTTGTATGTGCCGTTCATTTATCTTATATATAATAAATGTAAAGATGACAAAGACACTTTTGTAACGGTAAAGAAAGTGTTTGGTTGTTTGCCTTCTCAGATACGACAAGAATGGTTAGATAATAATGGGGAAGGGTTGCTTGAGTATATTAAATGTAAGATAGAAACAACCTTTCCAATGATGCGAAGTGAGGATCTTACGCCAACAATAAATAGAATGAAACTTTTAGGTATAACCGAAGATAATGTCTATCTACATGTTAGAGGACATAATTTGTTTAATATGCTTCGGAGTATGGGTCTGATTTTATGTCATGGTAGTAAGGTGCGCTTTACGAAAGAAGTATTGCAATCAGAACTTCTTGTTGATGATAGCTATTGGCAATTAGAAAAAGTAGAGAACGATTTACGTTCTATCTTATGCTGATATTTTGAGTTTTGCATGTAGCTGACATGTTTTTAAAACTCGTAAATTGTTAGTTAATGTAATACAATCCCCTTCCGAGTGGCGGCACTAAGCGCAGAGCGATACTGCGGTGGGGAACTTCCTATTTGATTTTTCTGATTTTTATATATGCGATATGGACAATGATTTCCATGTCGCCCCATTGTGTATTTTTGAAAAATCAGTATTGTTTAAAACATACAAATAATAAATAATTTTTCAATTATGGAAAGAAAAACAATTTACTTGTGCCTTGCCCACATGAGTGAGGCTGGTTTGGAACAGAAATACGTGAAGGAGGCTTTCGACACCAACTGGGTGGTGCCGATGGGGCCGAATGTAAATGCCTTTGAAAAGGATTTGGAGGCGTTTGCCAACAGTAAGAGTGATGGTACAGAGCCACTTGACCGTAAGGTGGTGTGCTTATCGGCTGGTACGGCTGCGGTGCATTTGGCGCTGATAGGTTGCGGCGTAAAGGCTGGCGATGAGGTGTTGGTGCAGAGTTTCACATTTTGCGCCTCGAGTCATCCTATTACTTATCTTGGTGCCAAGCCTGTGTTTGTTGGTTCTGAGGATGAAACGTGGAATATGGATCCTGCTTTGCTTGAGAAGGCTATCCTCGACCGTAAGGAGAAGACGGGTAAATATCCGAAGGCTATTGTGCCTGTGGCGCTGTATGGTATGCCGTATCGTATCGACGAGATTATGGCTATTGCCGACAAGTATGGTATACCCGTTGTGGAGGATGCTGCCGAGGGTATGGGCTCGCGCTTCAAAGGTCAGGTATTGGGCACGTTTGGTAAGTATGGCGTGCTGTCGTTCAACGGCAATAAGATGATTACTACTTCGGGTGGTGGCGCGCTGATTTGTCGCAATGCCGAGGATGCCAACGAGGTGATGTGGTATGCCACTCAGGCGCGTGACGCTTATCCTTACTATCAGCATACGGCTATTGGCTACAATTATCGTATGTCGAACGTGTGTGCGGGTATTGGTCGCGGACAGATGACGGTGCTCAATGACCATATTGCTCACCACAAGCATGTGCAGGCGCTGTATGAGGAACTGTTGAAGGATGTGCCTGGTGTGCATATCCACAAGCAACCTGTCGACAAACGCTATGATGCCAACTTCTGGCTCTGTGCTGCAACACTGGATGCAGATGTGAAGATTCAAGGACAAGAGAACGCTTACAAGGAGGTTATCAAGACTGCCGTAGGGGGTGCAGCAGGTGTAATTCATGCCGTTGATTCGGCAACAACCGACTGTCAGCCTAACGAAAATGTAGAGGCGCTGCGTGTGTTTATGCTTTCGAAGAAGGTGGAGTGTCGTCCGGTATGGAAACCTATGCACAAACAACCTGTGTATGAGGATGCCCCTGTATATACTAATGGTATTGAAGAAGAACTCTTCAAAGTGGGCTTCTGTTTACCGGCTGGTCCGTATGTGACAGATGATGATGTGAAGTATATCGTAGAAAGCATCAAAGAAGCAATGATAAGATAAGCAATGGGTTGATGAGCGATTAATGGACGTGATGTGCTGGCAGCATAGATGTTTATTAATCGCTCATTCGTATAAAAACTATACGCATAATGAGAAACTTTATAGCAGCAATTTGGAAGTTGATTTCATCGAATGTCATCACGACTCGGCAAACCTCAAACAAGTTTGGTTTGCTCTCTCTGCTTTGGCAATTTTGTTCTTTCCTTTTTGTTCCGCGTAAGGCGAAGAGGTTACCTAACGACTAACATCTCCATAACCATATCGAGCCCAAAATATATAGGCACTTGAAAAAGGGCCTATACAAAGGGCTATGCCCTAAATTGAGAACTAACCTTCAATGATATGAGTTAAAACCTCATCAATTCAGAAAAGTGAGAAAAATCTTTGTGATGTAAAATATAAATATTACCTTTGTTTTAAACAATAAAGACTATATATATGAACGCCACAGAGTGTATAAAAAAGCTGTCTCCAGTTTTGTTTTGGGATATAGACAAGTCGCAGGCAGACATGGATAAGTTTCCTTCTTTTTTTGTGCAAAGAGTTTTGGAGTATGGCAACTGGAATGATTGGAAATTACTATTATGCTATTATGGAAAAGATAGAATCGTAGATATTTGTAAGAATCTACGTTCACTCGATTCCAGATGCCTCTCATATATATGTGCCATTTCAAACACAAAAAAGGAGGAATACAGATGTTATCGTATGAAACAGTTGAACCAAGGACATTGGAACTTTTAAAGTCCTTGATGCAAGAGCCAGCTTTCAATGACATGAGACTTGTTGGTGGTACCGCATTAGCTTTGCAATATGGACATCGACAATCTATCGATTTGGACTTCTTTGGTGATTTGACATGTGAATAGGAAATAACACAAGAGATATATCAAATAACAACAAGCGAATAGCGAAGAATACTTTTCTGCTTTACCTATCAAAGTCAACAAGGTATTGTATTTCAGTTACAAAGACAACTAAATAAAATTATCCAAACAAATAAATCGTTGAAAAACGAAATTTTCCAAACAAATAAATCATTGAAAAACGAAATTTTCCAAACAAATATAATCTTAAAGATTCAATATATAAGGCACTCGCAAAAATGCCTATAGAAAGGGTTATGCCTTAAATTGAATACTATGATGTGGATGGGTTAAGAAACACACATGTCTCACCCCATCACCACGTCAAGCACCATCATCAGCACAAAGCCGATGGCAAAGCCTATGGTGCTGAGATTGCTGTGCTGGCCGCTTGAGGCTTCGGGTATCAGCTCTTCTACCACTACGTAGAACATGGCTCCGGCTGCAAAGGCGAGTAGGTAGGGGAGGGCGGGCGTAAGAAATGTGGCAAGCATGATAACGGCCACGGCCCCGATGGGTTCAACCACTCCACTTAATGATCCTAACATGAACGACCTCCAGCGGCTGTTGCCCGCCGCCCGCATGGGCATAGAGATAATGGCGCCTTCAGGGATGTTCTGAATGGCTATGCCTAATGATACTGATAGGGCGCTGGCTAATGAAATGTGGGCAGCACTGCTTTCGGCACCTGCAAACACTACGCCTACGGCCATACCTTCGGGCAGATTGTGTATGGTTACGGCAAGGGCAAGCATGGCGGTCTTTGAAAGGTGCGACCGTATGCCTTCGGGCTTGTCGGTTCCGATATGAAGGTGGGGCGTTAGCTCGTCGATGAGCAGCAGAAAACCTATGCCCAACAGAAAACCTACGGCTGCAGGCACTACGGCCCATTTGCCGCTATCGGCTTCCATCTCCATTGCTGGTATGAGCAATGACCACACAGAGGCTGCCACCATTACGCCTGAGGCAAAGCCTAATAACGACTTCTGCAATTGAATCGACATCTCGTCTTTCATCAAAAAGACGAAAGCCGAGCCAAACATCGTTCCTAATAGCGGAAGCAGAAGTCCGATAATCATTATGGTTGTCATTTCTGTCATCATCTTCCTTTCATTTATCTTATGCAAAGATAATGCAAACCGAGAGCAGAGATACAAGCTTGCTTGTGATCTATGCCGAGGTGCAGCTTATCTTATGCAAAGATACCATTTATTCATCAATTTTGCAATACCTAAAAATGATGTGTTTTAGCGTATACGGATAGGAAGCGTTGCAATTTATTAACTTAAAAAATGTTGGTTCCCTTTTGTTAAAAATAAAGTTTATATTACTTTTGCATCCGTTTTTAACTGATTTAAGGTTTTAATTGATCCTTCGTATAGATCGTATAAAGACGGTTTTTAGGATAATGTGTATCCTTGATATTTGAATTTATAAACGCTTTTTTAACAAAATGAAATCAAAGATTTATCAGTTGATGCTCCTTTCTGGCGCATTGACAGTCTCATTTGTGGCTCAAGCAGCCGACGTTAACAACAAAATTATTGTAAATGATGACAACGGACGTGTTGTCTCTTCTGTAAACAATAGCGGTGACGAAAAGAAAAATACCGATGCCAATGTTTATGGACATGTGAAAGATGCCAAGACGGGCGAACATCTTCCTTTTGTTATTGTGCAAGTGAAAGGAACAACTATCGGTACCACGACCGATAATACAGGTCATTTCTTCCTGAAAAACTTGCCAGAGGGCACGCTCGTTATCGAGGTTAAATACATGGGTTATACTACTCAAAGCAAGAGTATAACCATTAAGCAAGATACCAGCAAAGAACTGAATTTTAGTCTTTCACCAAGCGATATGAATCTTGACGAGGTGGTTGTTTCGGCCAATAGAAACGAAACCAAACGCCGACTGGCACCAAACCTGGTGAACGTGATTGGTGAAAAGTTGTTTGACATCACACAGAGCACTTGTCTGGCACAAGGGCTCAACTTTCAGCCTGGTGTGCGCACCGAAGACGACTGCCAAAACTGTGGCTTCACCCAAGTGCGCATTAATGGTCTTGATGGTCACTACTCTCAAATCTTGGTCGATTCGCGTCCTGTGTTTTCTTCGTTGAACGGCGTTTATGGCTTGGAGCAGATTCCTACCAACATGATTGACCGCGTAGAGGTGGTTCGTGGTGGTGGCTCGGCACTCTTTGGCGCATCGGCCATTGGTGGAACCATCAACATCATCACCAAGGAACCTATCCGCAATTCGGCTTCCTTCGGACACACCTTTATGTCGCAGGGCGGAGCCAATTCGTTTGATAATGTAACGATGGGCAATGTGTCGCTGGTAACCGATGATAACAAGGCTGGCGTGTATGCTTATGGGCAGACGCGCACCCGCCAAGGCTATGACCATGATGGAGATGGATATACCGAGGTGCCAGAGCTGAAAAGCCAAACATTTGGGCTCAACTCTTATCTTCGTCTTAGTCCTTATTCAAAGTTGAGTCTTCAGTATCACGGCATCCATGAGTTTCGCCGTGGCGGAAATATGCTCGACCAAATAGCCCACAAGGCTAATGTTACAGAACAGGTAGAGCATGACATTCAGGGTGGTGGACTTACATACGACTTCTTTTCTCCTGATGAGAAAAACCGATTGTCGGCTTATTTCTCTTTTCAAACCACAGCCCGCAATAGCTATTATGGTGGCATAGGAGAGGGAACTGAAGAAGACATTGAAATGGCTGAAAAGGCATACGGCACCACATACGATCTTACTTACGTGGCTGGTACGCAGTATGTTCACTCGTTTGACAAGCTGCTCTTCATGCCTTCTGACCTGACCCTTGGTGCCGAGTATAACCATGATGGGCTGAAGGATGTTATCCTTGGTTACGACCGCCACTTTAAGCAAAATGTGCGCATAGGTAGCTTCTTCTTCCAAAATGAGTGGAAGAACAAACAGTGGAGTTTCCTTTTAGGTGGTAGACTGGACAAGCATAACTTGATGAATCACGTTATCTTCTCGCCTCGAGCCAATCTTCGTTTCAATCCTACCGAGAATGTGAACCTGCGCCTTACCTATGCTGGCGGTTTTCGTGCCCCTCAGGCTTTTGATGAAGACCTGCATGTGGGTGTCGTAGGTGGCGAGCGACTAGTTACGGTATTGGCCGACAATCTGAAGGAGGAGCGTTCAAACAGTTTCAGCCTTTCTGCCGATTTGTATCATAAGTTTGGTTCGGTTCAAACCAATTTGTTAATCGAAGGTTTCTATACCGACCTTAACAATGTGTTTGCTCTTCGACAGCTCGACCAGCCCGATGCTCAGGGCAATACCGTGCAAGAACGTTATAATGCCTATGGCGCTAAGGTGCTGGGCTTGAACATAGAGGGAAAGGCCATGTTCAATCGCTGGTTCACGCTTCAGGCAGGCCTTACCTTGCAGCAGAGCCGTTATGATGAGGCGATAGCATGGAACGATGAGGTGCCTGAGCAGAAGTATAAGAAGATGATGCGCACCCCTAACACGTATGGCTATTTTACAGCTACGTTTACTCCGCTGAAGCGTTTCACGGCTTCTGTTACAGGCAATTATACAGGCAGTATGCTCGTTGGACATTCGGCAGGTTCGGGGGTTGAGGAGCCTGTGGCTGTGAACACGCCAAGGTTTATGGAGGTGAACATGAAGTTAGCATACGATTTCCCCATCTACAAGTATTTCACCCTTCAGGTGAATGGTGGTATTCAAAACATAACCAACGCTTACCAGAACGACTTTGACAAGGGTTGGAATCGCGACTCAAGTTATATCTATGGCCCATCTCTTCCAAGAAGCTGTTTTGTTGGGGTAAAGGTAAGCTACTAAGCCTTACTGTTGCACCTTATATATAATATGCCGCATATTTGCCATGTTATACATCTTAGAATGTATGCTGGCAGATATGCGGCATCTTTATTTTTACTGCTTCAAGTTAGAGACCTTGTCAAGTGGTAATCCGGTCATTTCGGCAACAAGAGCAGCAGCCATGCCCTTGTCAAGCATCTTTTTAGCCACTTCCACAATCCCTTCTGCTCGCCCTTCTGCTCGCCCTTCAGCTCTTCCTTCAACAAGGCCTTTTGCAAGACCTTTTGCAAGTCCCTCTGCTTCTCCTTCAGCATATTTCTTTTTCTCCGCTGTTCTTATGGCGTTCACTATATCGCGGTATGCATTCATGCTGTCTTCATATAACTTTTGGTCTTGCTCGCTAAACTCTGAACCAAAGAGTCGCTTAAAGCCGAAGTCGGTATGTGGGTTGATGTATTTGTCTATCATAGTGCCGCTTTTTACATTTATTCTCAGCAAATATACAGCTTTTTTGTTAATTCACAAACTTAGTGAGTGATAATATTTCTCTAATCTTAAAAATGCTCAGTTCTTATTCTTGAATATCTTTCAGATTTGCAGGATTATAATGAGCAAGTTTTTCTATTGCCGTAATGGTAGATGTTGGCAAGGAAGGAATGTTATTATTAACACAGAAATCGCTGATAGTGGCTGTTGCCTCTTTAGGGGTGTATTTTGGGGATTTGAATGATAATTTCTTTTCTACATATTCTTTTTCTGTGATATAAAGTTCGGTAATCACATGTATGAGTTGCTGACGCTTGTCTTTTTTATGAGAGAAGAGATAGCTATTGTCTGTTTTTTGAAAAAGTAAGTCTTTGAATGAGTAATAGTCTTCACGACTTATCTGATAGGCTTCAACTACATGGTCGTATGTATCTACTTTATTATACCCAAAGAGTTGATGTGTCAAACTCTTGTAAGTGGGAAGTTGGTTGATTTCAATCTGACAGATGTTGAGGGTGCTGTCTGTATGTATCGTCCCTATCGTTTGTTGATTTAGCTGAACAAGCTGAGTGTCTAACGAATCTTTTATTTGATAGTTTTTTCGATACTGTTCAATGAGAGTTTTTCCTTCTGGCCAAGGGCGGAATGTTCCGTTGTCGCTAACCATAAAGGCGCGTTTCTTATCTTCTGCAATGAGTTGGCTGTTGTGAAGATTTCTATTTGAATAGGAGAAGAGGTCTGTTTTCCCATTTTTCAAGTTGATATAATATACAACAATACCGTCGTTGTAGTATTTCATAATCGAGTCGTTGGTTTGATAGCTGCGATAATATCCCTTAAGCCTTACATAATGCGGGCGTGTTCCTGTTACGTTTACATCCTGTAGTTTTACTATTTTAGTAAAATGACTCGGCATTTTCTCTTTCTTATTTTGTGCCATAAGGCAAGTGGGGAGTAATAATAAAAAAAGAATAAAATATTTCATCATCTTCATTTATAATAATTTTGACTTTTATCCCGTCGCGTTTTCTCTTTTACGAGATGAGAGCAACTAATTTCCATATCCACAACACGCTTACTGAGCCTATGACGCAGAAAATGAAGTTTAGAAGGTAGCCACGACCGAAGAGTTGTATATCAAGTAGGCTACTGATTTCGCCACTCCATCTCAAGCAACCTTCTTTTAGCCTCCAATCCACCGGCATAGCCTGTTAAGGCATGGCTGCTGCCTATAACGCGATGACAGGGGATAAGGATGCTGATGCCGTTTGCGCCAATGGCTCCTGCCACGGCTCTCACGGCTTTCGTGTTGCCAATGCTCTGAGCAACATCTTTATAGCTTCTTGTCTCGCCGTATGGTATGTTGAGCAATGCGTTCCATACTTGTTGTTGGAAGTCGGTGCCCACGAGAAGTAATGGGATGTTGAAGGTTTTTCGTTTGCCAGCAAAATATTCGTCAAGTTGCATCTTCGTTTGTTCTAAGACAGATGATGAGGCTACAATGAAGTCGGCATTGAAGCATCTTCTCAGTCTACGTTTGTTGCGCTCAGCACAGGGCTTTTTGTTCCAATCGCAAAGACACAGTTTCTCTTCAATAGAGGCCAAAATAATCTCACCGCAAGGCGAATCGTAGTATTGAATGTTTACTTGTTTCTTTGTGCTATTTATTGTCATAAGTAGGTGGCAAACAATCTGTTGAATAAGCTATACCTCAATAATTAGGCAATGCCTAAAAAGTGATGGGCCTCACTGAAGAGGTCCATGGCTTATTCAATATACTTAATCATGTCATCACGTCGGGGCTTAGCATCAGGCGTTTGGTCGGGATAGCCCAGAGCAATGCAGTAGAGCAGTTTGTAGCCTTTAGCAAACGCCATTCGGTCGAGATAAGGCTTGGCTGAAGGCGAATCGAGAATCCAGCGTGCCGAACTGCCTAAGCAACAAGAGCCTATACCTCTTGCCCACGCAGCAAGAATAATGTTTTCGCCCAGCAGTCCACAGTCAATCTGTGACATATCATACTGTGTGTCGTGGGCAATGCAGATAACGCAAGGTGCGTTTACAAAGATGTTCTTAAAGCCTTCGCGCTCAGCTATCTTTGGGTTATCTTTTACCACGGCCTGAGTAATTGAGTCGATGAGGGCGGGCGAGTCAATCACTCTAATTTCATACGACTGTAGGTTCTGACCATTGGGCGCATTGATGCCACACTTCAGTATCTCGTTCAATGTTTCGCGGCTGATAACCGAGTCTTTGTAAGCACGTATGCTTCGGCGGCTCATCATCAGTTCGGTTACAACACTTGCCTTATCCACTTTTTGCGTTGTTTCTTGCTGTTTGCTTTCGTGGCAAGCCGTCAGTATCAGTGCTGCTGCAATGCCTAATACAGTTTTTCTCATCATAATATTGTTGTTGTTATTGGTGTGTAGATGTGATGAATTAAATTGTGTAGTTTAAATATGTTATGCACGCATTATGCGCGACTTTTCTTTAGCAAAAGCTTGCATGTCTACCGCCACGTCGTCTTCGTCTACTATTTCCACGCCAGTCATAGTTTCTATAATGTCTTCCATCGAAACCACACCTCGAAGGCATCCGTATTCGTCAACAATAATAGAAATATGTTCGCGCTTCTCTAGCATTTTTTCCCATATTTGATATACAGAGTCATCCTCGTTGAAAGAGAGTATCGGACGCATCAAGTCGGCCAGTTTTGTCTCAAATTTGTCGTCTGATAATTGTTTCAACACCATGTCTTTCAGTACATAGCCAATGATGTATTCTTTGCTCTTTTCATATACAGGTATGCGTGAGAAATTCCATGTCTGCTGCTCATAGAACTCTTTGATAGTCATATTTACATTGGTCATTTCAACCACGATGGATGGGGTCATCACTTCTCTTGCCTTTACTCCTGCCAAACGGATGCAACTTTTTATAATCTTGCTTTCCGATTCGCGGAATATACCCTCCGTCGTACCTACATCTACCATTGCCGACACCTCTTCGCGACTTACTGAAGTTTGATGACCCTTTGGCGTAAATATCTTTGTAATGAGTTCGGAAAAAAGAACCAGTGGGTAGGTAATGAAGATAAGTACTCTGATAATCTTGGTAGATGGCATAGCGAGCGAACGCCAATATGATGCACCCATGGTCTTAGGTATGATTTCTGAAAGCACAAGAATCAATAGTGTAAGAATAGCAGATATTACTCCGAAGTATTCTTCACCAAAGATCTTGATTGATTCAGCACCTACACCTGCCGAACCGATGGTGTGTGCAATAGTGTTGAGTGATAGAATAGCGCCTACCGGACGGTCTACGTTGTTCTTATACTGTTTCATCAAAGAGGCCGTTTTGTTACCTTGGCTTTCTTTCATCGATATGAACGACATAGGGGTAGATAGAAGCACCGCCTCAAGGATTGAACATAAGAAAGATAGTGCAAGAGCACCTAATAAATATAAAATGATTAAGCCCATTAAATATATGTTTCGTTTATAATAAGTTGTTTGCAAAAGGGGTGTTTAAACAGCTTACTATAATCGAAGAGCCTTATGGTGTATGTATAATTGTTGTGTCATTTTACAACACAAAGATATTGGTTTTAATATAATTATCACTTTTATGAGCTTAAATATTGCAATTCTTTAACTAAACGTCTTTAAATATTATAAAGAATTTACTATCCCCATTATGATTTCAGTTATTGCTATGCCGAAAAAAACAGTGTGAAATAATGGCATATCTGCTACTCACATCATTTGCGATGGTTATAAAAATTAAGTAGGTGTTCAAAATTAATTTAAATGATTCTATGCCATATTTTGGTCTGTATG
>ENA-ORSO01001501-ORSO01001501.1-human-gut-metagenome-genome-assembly--contig:-NODE-1501-length-13660-cov-3.133186_pt1 | contig 13660 bp, 18 predicted proteins | sample MGYA00241902_ERZ509168 | MGnify/ENA primary metagenome ERZ509168 (study PRJEB26280, sample SAMEA2338806) | human gut metagenome | biome: human gut; feature: human-associated habitat; material: faeces... | reverse complement strand
CCAGATGAAGAAAGGTATCCCGTAATGCGCCGTATGGCTTGTCACTCACCTGCTGAAAACGTAGCAGGAGATGATTTGTATGAGATACCAGTCTTTGAAGAGGCTGGAGCAGGACTACCTGCTGAATTTTTCTCTAGTACCCCAGAAAATATGATTCCTGTCCTTCCACAGTATAATCTTCCTGATGTTCGTGCCGTTAAAGTCACAGGCGACAGCATGGAACCCACAATTTTAAAAGGGGCCTATGTGGGTGTTGTTCCCCTTTCCGGGGATCTAGAGGATGGCGGTATCTATCTTGTGCATCGTCCCCCGTTTGGTTTGGTTGTAAAAAGAGTTATGCAAGATGAGGATGGCAATATCGTCCTTCATTCAGACAACCCAAGATGGAAGCCGCAGAGGGTTCCCAATGAAGGCTATGACGATATTATCGTCGGAAAAGTTGTCTGGACGTGGCAGCTTGTTTAGCTATTTAAATCTATGGGATGACATAAGCTGTAAATAAAAAGCCCCTTATGAGGGGCTTTTTTTGTGTCCTTTCAAGTATGGCCGTCGATACCATTTGGTGACGACGGTATTTTTTTGTTCTGATATATACGTATACGGATTTTATGTTGACGTAAAATTCGTATACGTATATATTGTTTTCACGACGAACGGGGAAGGCGAACACGGCGCGGCAACGGCCCGCTTAAAGCTGGAACCGGATCGAGGGAACACCCCAAAAGGAGAAAACAGAATGAACAACACCATCAGGTTTGAAGAGATCGTTGAACAGTATTCTGACGGAACGGAATATAGCATCTATCTCGTGTGGAACGCGACGGTTCAGGGACAATGGGAATCCTTTGCCTCGTATGAGGAGGCCATTTGTTTCATTCGTAAAGTAACTGGGGATGATCAGTATTGCCCATATTAGATCGAATACTCTGCCTAGCCCCGGCCCCTGCCCCGATTCTTCGGGGTAGCAACCGGGATTGGGATTCAAGCCCGAAAAGGAGAACAGTCATGACCGCTTTTTCTACGCCTTGCACAGTTCTGACAGTGACATCAACCGGAGCAATCGAAATCGAACATCTCGACTGCCTCGAAGATGCCAGACAGTACATCAACGACTTTCCCGGCGAAGAAGAGGCTCAGGCTGAACCTTGGGATGATGACGATGCCGAATGGACGCCCGCATATTTCGGCGTGCGCCCCGGAATCGACTTTCCGGCGACGCTGTGCAGGGCTTGGTAGCTTATAGCGACGCACGGTTCTTTGACAATCAGCGCGACGATGCCCCCAAGCGCGACGTTGTACCCGCATAAGCGGCATGGCGTTGGCCTCTGGTAGCGAAAGCATGGGCGGAGCACACACGGCGAAGACAAGAAGGATTGGAGCCGTGAAATCCAGCCTAGCCCCGCACTTGCCCCGGATTCCGGGGCAGAAACGGGATTAGGATAAATCGCATTTCAATTATGGAGAATAACATGGAAGTTACATCAATCAAAGACACGGGTTACGGATACCACGTCTACATCAAGGCGGCACGGATCAACGGAATCAAGCTACCTCAACAGACCGGATACAACATCTATGTCGCTTGCGATATGGGACGCAAAGGCTTTCTCAAGGTAAGTCGATTCGAAATCACTGACGAAACAGGAAGAGACCAACTCATCTCTCAGTGTTGTGTCCCCGCTTCTGTAGAAGCCGCATGTAAGAAAGCAATTTATGCATACTGCAACGAACATCACCAACGGGCTATCCCTGTCGCCTAGCCCCGTAGAAGCCCCGAGAAATCGGGGCTTTTTGATCGGGATTGGGAACAATCCAAACTTCAACGTAGGAGAAAATTATGGCTCAAACTTTTTTTTGTGTGGACACACGGGACGGTAGAGAGCGGCACGTTTTCAACACGAAGGAAGCCGTAAAGAAGTTCATCGAACAGTGTGAAGCGACTCACCTCGATTGGTCTTTGAAGGCCGGAAACTTCTTTGATGGTGAGCTGGTTGTGTATCCTAACCCGCTGACAACGTGCGACTGGTTTGATGAGGCTGGGGGAATCAACGCTGTTCTTGAAAAGGTGGAGGTGGCGGCATGATCAAGGAAGTATACACAACCCCGCCCGGTAAGAAGCGTTTTCCAATTCCCCCCAAGTGGAAGCGTTGGGCCCCTCCTCCGTGGGTCGTGAAGGTGGCCCTCGTGATTGTGGCGATCTTTATCGGCTCATGTGAATGGGTAAGGGTGGTGCAATGAAGCCGGAAATCCATTTCAATGAACCCCCAGAAATCTATCACGCCACCCGCGCCATCAGTAAAAGCGGAATGGACAAGCTCAGACAGGCCCCCGCAAAGTTTAAGGCGTGGATGGATGGAGCTGCCGAAGAAGAGACGGGAGCACTTCTTTTTGGTTCCGTTTTTCACTGCCTCGCGCTCGAACCCGGCGAGTTCTGCAAGCGGTACGCCGTGAAACGGTTCAACGGCTCCACCAAGGCAGGCAAAGAAGAAGCCGCGACCGCCAAGGCCGCAGGGTTGGAACTGGTGCCCACCCAAATACACAATGCGGCTTTGGCAATGGTGGAATCCGTTCTGATTCATCCTTTGATCGGCAAATTGATGACTGCAAAGGATAAGCGGACGGAAGTCTCTATATACTGGAGCGAAACCGTGGACGGGCTCGAAATTCCATGCAAGGCCAGACTGGACATGCTTGCCACCGTGCCGGGGTTCGGACTCGTCGCCGTTGACCTCAAGAGTACGGACGACGCCAGCCCGGAAGGTTTGGCCCGCTCCATCCTCAAGTGGGGTTATCACAGACAGGCCGTCTGGTATCGCCGGGCGCTCAGGGCCGTGGGCATGGACTCCAGCGTGTTCGTGCTCGTCGCCGTCGAAAAGACTGCCCCCCACCTCGTCACCGCCGCCAATGTCAGCGAGGCAGCGCAGCAGGTCGGACTTGAAGAAATTAAGGACGCACTCAGCACATACGCAACCTGCGCCAACTCCGGCATCTGGCCCGGATACGCTTCTGAAATCATTGATCTCGACCTGCCCGAATGGGCTTACAAAAGGAGATTCGCCGCATGAGTCAGCTTGTACCACAGAACAATATCACAGACCTTATTAAATCGCAGATGCCCGCCATTGCTCTGGTGATGAATGGAGTATCTGAAAAGGATCGCAAAAACAAAGCTGAACGGTTCGCCCGCATCTGTCTGACTGCTGTCCGCAACAATTTAAAGCTTATGGGATGCACACAAGAAAGTTTCGCTGCTGCGCTTATGACCTGCGCCCAACTCAATCTTGAACCCAACACCCCACAAGGGCTTGCGTACCTTATCCCCTACGGCAAAGAGTGCCAATTCCAGATCGGCTACAAGGGGTTGCTTCAACTCGTATACCGTTCTGGAATCATCGCATCATTTAATGCTGATGTCGTGTACAAGAATGAAATTGAACAGGGGTTATTCGAGTATCGAAAAGGTATAACGCCAACCATCACCCATAAAGTCGACCTTCTGCACCCAGAGGCGCGCGAAGGCGAACTTATTGCGGCCTATGCCGCATGTACATTCAAGGGCGGCGGTGAGGGGATGCTTCGCCTTGTCGATAAAAAGGACATCGAACGCGCACAAAAGACCAGCGCAAGTTTCACTGCGAACAAAAAGTATGGGAAGGATAGCCCGTGGATTTCCTCACCAGAGGCCATGTGGATGAAAACTGCAATCAAGCGGCTTGTCTCATGGCTTCCTCAAACTGAAATGCTGGCAATGGCCGTTGACCTCGACGACAAGGCTGAACGCGGGGAATCCCAACTTGTCCTTCCTGAATTGACTCCGACAGAAGGACTTAACGCCGCACTCACAGGAAACACACCGGAAGCACAGCCCGACAATTTAGTTACCTGCCCCAAAACAGAGGCGCAGGTGAACGACTGGACCTGCTCCGACTGCGAACAGCGCACCGGATGCCCGGCGTGGGCCGAATAACCACCCCGGCCCGGCTCAAACCGGGCCTTTCTTTACCCAAAGGAGAAAGAGACATGAGCAGCCCTCTCGACATGCGAACCATGAACAACGGCGGAGTAGTTGAAGCCGTCAACATCGCCCTTGCCAAGGTCGCGGACAACATCGCTGACGTGAACACGCCGCCGGACAAGCCCCGCACCGTCACCCTCAAGATCACCTTCAAGCCTGACGAAAGCCGGACGCTGATCGCATCCAAGGCGGTCGTGACGACCAGCCTCCAGCCGCAGGAGCCGCAGACCATCCCGGTCGTGCTCGACAGGTTGGACGGCGCGCCCATGTTGTTCGAGTCATTCACCGACAACCACCCCGACCAGTACCGTTTCGAGGGGACCATGCCTTCGGAACTCAGGGGCAGCGGCAGCGTGACTGTGAACGTAACCCCGTTCAAAAAGGCTGAGGAACATCCCATAAACCAGTAAACCAAAGGAAGGAATCACATGGAAATCAACCGCATCGAAGCAGACAAGCATCTTATCAGCGTGGGCCGGGAACTCGAATCCCTTGACGGCAAGGCTAAGGCTACGCTCCCCGTTCATGTCACGGAAGACGGGTTACGGTTCTACAAGCGTGACCCGGAAGGGGAATGGCAACGCCTCTATGACGCGGAACAGGACACGCTCACCGTGGGAACTTTGCAGGCCGTTGTGGACTACCTCAACCAGAACCCCGACAGGCTGGATCTCGGCAGGCTCCTTGTCCATGTCTGCGATGTGACGACCGTAAGGGTCATGTCCGTCCCCTTTGGTGGCTGGAAGCAGCGCACAACGTACATGCAGGCTGACGCCGTCATCCCTGCCCACCGTTTTGGAAGCTGGACCTCTCCCGACGAGTTCGTCCCCTATCTCCAGTCCTGCTTTGTCCCCTCGGACGATCTCGATGCGCTCATCAAAATCAGCGGCAACCTCGTGGATACCTCGGAAGTCCGCGTACAGGATGACGGCGTGTCACAGGAAGTGTCCATCCGCCAAGGCGCAGCACGCAAGGCCGAAGTCCCCGTTCCGTCCCCGGCGGTCGTCTTCCCGTTCAGCACCTTCGCGGAAGTCGCGCAGCCCCCGCACAAGGTCGTGTTCCGCCTCCAGTCCAGCCCGCTGGCCTGCAAGCTCATCGAATGCGACGGCGGCGCGTGGAAGCTGGAAGCCATCGCCAACATCCGCACATGGCTGATTGAAAATTTGCCCGAAGGCGTCAAGGTCATCGCGTAGCACCCCACGCCCCGCCCTCCCCCGGCGGGGCTTTCCATACCCCAAACCGTGGGCCGCGCATACGAATCACGCGGGAAGGAAGTACCATGAAAACATACATCGGTGTGAAACGCATTCAAGCTGAACCACAGGAACGTAACGGAAAACCTGGTTACCGCGTTATTTACGAACCGGATGGATATGAAAGCTGGTCGCCCAAGGATGTGTTCGAGACGGCATATCTACCTATTAAGGAACATAACAAGTTGACTGACGACGACATCAACAACTTCATCGACGCCAGCAAAATTCATGTCGAGAAGCGTGGAGAAAAGTCCACGCTGGTTGAAATCGAGTTCCCAACCGGCTGGAGGGACTATGAAGAGTCGTCTTGTGTCAACCCAGAAGATTACAACGAAGAGTTGGGCAAAATGTACGCTCTGCAAATTATTGGACATCGCCTCTGGAAAAACCTCGGCTTTGTCCTGCAATGGGCCGACCACGGATTGAAAACAAAATGACGAAATGGGAAAGGCGACCCACATGGGTGTGGGTCGCCTTCTTTCTTTGGCTGATCTGGATGATCAGCAGGGGCGCGGCTGCATGAACAACGCGCGGGGAGTAGAACCAATGACGGCGCAGGAATGGCTTGACGAACTTGAACGGTTGGGGGATGCGGCAACACCGGGGCCGTGGGCTTATGAGCAGCATGGAGACACGAACGAATGCGGCGTTGGTGTCTTATTAGACAACAATAACGAGCAAGTAGCCGGGGAGAATTCCGACCCCACATTGTTCGTGGCGGAATCCATTGCGCCAGAAGTCAATAGCGTCATGAATGCCGCATACATCGTCGCCGCGTGCAATGCCGTGCCGAGGCTGGTCAAGATGCTGAAACTTGAAGTTCGTCTGCTTGAGTGTCCGTATGAAGATGAAAAATGCCCGTATGATGAGGATGACACGGTATCATGCGCACACTGCAAAGTACAACGCTTGTACGAACTCACGGAGCCGAAAGAATGATTACTACCGAAGAACTTGCCCGCATCCGTTCCGCCGCCATCGGCGACATGCTCGGAGACTCCAAGGCGCTCGATGAAGTGGGGCCTGCGGCTATCATTTTCAGGCTGTGCCAAAAGATTAAGCAGCTGGAGCAGGAGGCAGATATCCTCAGCATCTGGCTTGCAAACGCCTATATCGACATTGATTTATTACCCGATATTGACTCCGGCGCGATGAACCCACCGTTGCCTGAAGATGTACGGGAAGCCGCACGCGAGGCAGTCAGAAAAGATGAACTCCAATGAAAGAAATGCCGCAAGGATATGGGTATTGGCAGAATTGCTTGCCATCTCTGGTGGATGTAAAGGATGTACTCTTAGAGGGCTGCACAGCTGTCAAAACATCGTATCAAGAAAACTGTGCTGGATAAAAAAGGCTGATGAGATAATCAAAAGGCGCGAGGCTGTGGAAGAAAAATGATCCCAACGAAAGAAGCGCGCGACCAGTGGCGTGAACGGCTGCTCTCACACTTAACTTGTTTCGATGCAGAACACACGACTTTCACCTGTTAGAGTGCGCCCATGGCGCACAAACAAAGAGAGACATCGCACTCGAAATGCCTCTCTCGCTTATCCCCGTATTTATTTTTCGTCATCGTAATCCATCATGCTGATAAGTCCCTGCAGCTTGCCGATCTCATAGGCCCGCGCGCGGTGGCCGAATTTGGAATCATTTTCCATGATGGGAACGTGATCCTCGCAGACATAGCCCTTAAAGCCGGATTCCTTCAACTTTCTCATCACCCTCGCCGGGTTATAGTTTCCTTCGCCCAGATAGCATTCCCTAAAATCATCCGGCACGCCCAGCACATCCCGGAAATGAACGTAGAAAATCTTTCCCCTATGGCCGAAATAGTCGATAAATCGCTCTACCACCGGGGCGCCGCCCATCTCCGAGCAGCAGCCTAGACACAAATCAACGCCCCAGGCCGGACTGTTGGTCTCCCTGTCTGCGCGGACATAGCTCTCGAAGCTGTTAAAGATCCTGGCCACACCCGATACACAGGCCACCGGCGGATCGTCAGGATGAAGCGCCATCTTCACGCCGGCCTTTTCAGCCTCCGGCAAGATCGCCTTCATAAAATATTCATGGTTCTTCCACATATCTTCAGGATCGGGAATCTCCACGTCCAGCCGGGCGGCGTAAGCCACGCGGTTTCCGTCCCGTCTCGCCGCCTCATCATTATAAGCGGAAACCCTCGCCCCTCCTCTGGTTTTCGCCTCATAGGAGGTGCGCCACACGAAGGTCGGAGTAAAATGATATCCGAAATAAGTGATTCCTAGCTTTCCGAAGCTGCGGATCAGCCCGATGTAATTCTCTATCTGCTCGTCGCGCCCCGGAAGTCCCAGCATTACCTTGTCATAAAACCGGATTGGCACATTTTCAATGCAGACCAGTTTGACCCCGTAGGATTCCGTTTTCTCCTTATATGCTTTGATATCCTCAAACGCCCAGGTCTTCTCTCCGGGAATGTCCGGCGTGTTGTACTGAATATCCGTGATTCCAAGCTGCTGGAAATAGATCAACGTCTCCGGGTCAATGGTATTTAACTGGCAGCCCAGTAATTTAATATTTGAAGCCATAGCAGCGTATTTCCCTCCTTACAGCCCTGTGAGCGCTAACGTCACGCCAGGGAACAGATTAATGATAATCAAAACCGTTAACAGTGCCACATAGTAGGGCAGCACAGCCTTAAACGCCCTGTCAAAGGAAATGCCTCCTATTTTCGACGTCACAAACAGACACAGCGCCATGGGCGGCGTCAGCATTCCAATCATCAAGAGCAGCACCATAATAACTCCAAACTGCACGGTACTCATACCGATAATCTTTACAATAGGAAGCAGCACCGGCAACGTCACCAGCAGCGCCGAAGTGGTCTCCATGAAGGTTCCCACAAACAGCAGGAACAGATTGATAAGGAGCAGAATCAGATACGGGTTGCTCGTCAGGCTAAATAAAAGCTCTGCGCTCTTTTCCGCCACCTTCTCCGTGCCAATCATCCAGGCAAACACGGTTCCGGTAGCAATAAGTAGCATGACCATGCCGATACTCTTGATAGAATTTCGCATGATGTCCATGAGGCTTTGCCAGGTCATCTCCTTGTAGATCACAACACCCAAAAACAAGGAGTATGCGGCCGCTACAGCAGCAGTTTCCGTCGGCGTAGCGAAGCCAGATAGCATACCTACGATAAGAATCAGCGGGGACAACAGCGCCCAGAAGGCTTCTTTAAAGGCCTTCCAGATCTCCGGCAGCGTAGCCCTCCTGCTCTTAGGGTAATTGCGCTTTTTGGAAATAATATAGACCACCAACATCATAAATCCGGCCATTAGAATACCCGTGGGAATCCCTGCCATAAACAGTGCGCCGATGGACGTTCCGCTCATAATTCCATACAGTACCATGGGACTACTGGGCGGAATGATAGGCCCGATCGTAGAGGAAGCCGCAGTAATGCCCACTGAAAAATCGGGGTCGTAGCCCTCGTCTACCATGGCCTTAATCTCAACATTGCCCAGACCAGCCGCGTCCGCGATCGCCGATCCGCTTACTCCGGAAAAAAATACGCTGGCTAGTACATTTACATGCCCCAAGCCGCCGGTGATATGGCCAACAAGTACGTTGGCAAATTTAAACAGCCTTTTCGTGATTCCCGAACTGTTCATCAGCTCTCCCACTAGGATGAAGAACGGAGCCGCCATAATAGTATAGGAAGCGGATCCGCTTACCATGGCTTGCGGGATAAAGGACTGCGGAACGGACTGCTCCACCAAAGCGTAGACCAGCGTAGTGATCAGCATACAAAAGGCCGCCGGCACGCGGAGCAGCAGCAGTACGAGAAACAGCACGATAATAAGAATTCCTACCTGCATCACTGCCTTCCTCCCTTCCCGTCATTTCCAAGAACCTCTTCCATCAGCTTCTTGCCGCTTTCCAGTTCCTGATCAATCTGTTCGTCGGTGTCAACCACCACGCCCTCGATACTCTTTTTCCGTATGCAGTTAATAAGCGCGTCCAGAAAAAACAGGGCCATGATAACGCTGCACACCGGTACCGCCAGATACATGCAGCCTCTGGGAATGTGAGTGATAGGAAGGGGCGTCTTCATCTGGCGCATGGAAAGCCCATAACCGTAGCAGGTCATGTAGAGGGTAAGGAACAAAAGACCCATAATCGTGACCAGATTCAGAACATATTTTACTGGGCGCGCCATTTTCTGAAAGAAAAAGTCTACCGCCACATGGCCGCAGTGACGCACCGCATAAGCCGCCGCAAGGAATGTGAGCCACGCCATCATCAGAACGCAGTATTCTTCCACCTGTGTAAAAGAGAAATTGAACAGATTGCGGCACAGCATTTGAACCAGAACCATGCTAAGCAACACCGCCGTCAAGACACAAGCCAGCGCAAAAATAAATTTATCCAAAAAATTTGTAATATATTTCACTGTGTATTCTCCTTATAGATGTAAAAAGGGACGCTATAGCCGCGGCGCCCCTGTAAACTCTGCTTTTATAATCCCTGAATGACTTCCCAGCCGCCTTCTGCCCAGGAATCTTTGAATTTTTCCAATACCTGTTCGATGATCTTTCCTTTAAACGCCTCAATATCGATCTGGTCCGCCGGTATAACGGTCATTCCCTTCTCTTCCAGCTCCTTAATATATTGCACGTCCTGCTCGGCTCCCTTTTCATTGAACAGGTCGTAACCGCTCTGAGCCGCATTTATCACAAGCTCTTTTTCTTCGTCTGTCAGCGTTTCATACCATTTCTCATTTACGTGGAACAAATACGCGCCGTACTGATGGCTGGTGAGCATCATGTATTTCTGAACGCTGTAGAAACCGCCTTGCATGATCATGTCGGTGGGGTTTTCCTGTGCGTCCGCCGCCCCTGTCTGCAGAGCACTGAACAGCTCGCCAAAGGGAATCGGTACAATAGAAGCACCGCAGGCCTGCCAAGAAGCAACTACGCCCTCCACACTGGGGGTACGGAACTTTAAGCCTACCATGTCGTCCGGGCTCTTGATCTCTTTATTTGCGGTGATATATCTGGGAGTGCGGACAGCCACGGAATCGGTGATGATTGCGTGCACGCCGTACTGCTCGATCATTTTATCATTTAAACCCTGCTCTTCCTTAAGCATCTTCCAATACTTTTTCACATGGTCCGCGTCTCGGAAGCAGAAAGCCACATTGGCGTAGCCAAGCCACTCCGGAAGCACCCAGGTCGCCAGCATATCGGAAGTCAGATACACGTCAAAGTTTCCCTCGGACAGACCGATACATAGATCCTCGTCGTTGGTCCCCACCTGGCCGGTTAAGTACCGCTCCACTGCGATCTTACCACCGGACTGCTCTTCTAAGGAATCGCAAAATGCGTTTCCCATATCCAGAGAGAGGCCGTTCAAATTTCCCACAACCCGGACTGTCTTCTCCGCTTCTGTCAGTTCAGCGGAAGTCTCGCTTTCTTTTCCTGCCTCCTCTGCAGCTTCCGCCTGAGAAGCCGTGCTCTCCGGCACTGAAAGGCTGCCACACCCTACTGTCGTTGCCGCTACGCATATTGCCGCAACGCATGCCGCCCAACGTTTTAAGTTCTTTAGCCTCATAATGTACCTCCCAATGATCCAGGGTGCACATGGATTCGCTTATATATATATTGCACGGTTATCCATCATGTGCCCCGTTTACTTGTAACTCGTTTAAATAAATATTTTTTGAATCCTCCAGCATATGCTGTTCAATTACCTGCTCCAGGTCCGGCCGTTTCTGTACGATCGCGTCAACCAGCGTTTTATGACTGTTAAAGGCCCATTCTTCATCCACATAATTACCGTTTATCTCCATAATAAGCTGTAATATGGAGGACAGAGATTTCCAGGCGTTAAATATCGCCTTATTTCCAGAACATTTCATAATCGCCACATGTACGTCGTAACCCAGCGCCGCCATTTTCACAGGAGCACATTCTTCTCCCTTGTCTCTCTCCAGCTTTAACTGATTAAGGCTGTCCAGAATCGGAGCGTAATCCATGATGTCCTTATTCTGCAGGATGGAGATCGCCTTCTTTTCCAGAATAAGACGCAGTTCATAGATATCGTCGATATCCTTGTCTGAGATGCCAATCACTCTCGTTCTGCCGTTTTCCTCGCAGGCAACCAATCCCTCCGCCTCCAGCTGCTGAAGAGCCCTGCGCACCGGGCCGCGGCTGACATCCATGCGCTTACTGATAGCAACCTCGCGGAGATATTCGCCTTCCTTCAGTTCGCCAGTGAGTATCTCATAGCGAAGCGTGGAAAGAACGTCTTTTGCAACTAAGGACCTTTGTAAAGGGGCCGATAATGAGCTCATAATTATTTACTCCTTTCGATTATGATTATAGTATATAGTATTATTTTTGTCAACATCTTTCTTAATTTGCCATCATTATTTTTTTTATGTTAACATATTTTTATAAATACATTTGTTTACCCAGGCACGACAATGCCGGCGCACACGGAGCGGAGCCACACTAACGCTAATCGAGTAGGGGAAATTTCTCTGATAAAGAAAGTAAGCGTCAAATAAGAACGTGTAGTGATTTTTTCGATATTTTCCTATAAACTTAGGATTAGAGTTTTGAGAGTGAATTCTAAAAACTCTAAATCTAAGAATAAGGAGAAATCGCATGGATTTCCTTTATTATAAAAGGTCGATGGCTATTTTTCTATACACTATTTTATTTGACGCTTACTAAAGAAATTTCCGTAAACCAGTGAGAAGTTGTTTTATTTTGCCACAAAAGGAATGCCGTATTTATGCGACTTCTGGCGTTTCGCAAACGCCTATTAGATTACTATGCTTGAACCGCCGTGTACCGAACGGTACTCACGTTATGTTTATACATATTTGACTTTAAAATATATGGTTCAAATGTTGCGATTTCTCCTATCGTTCTGATTCCTAAATTTGATAATTTATTCTCTGTTGCACGACCAACAAAAATAAATCCCTCGCTGGCAAGGGCCCAGCTAAGGAACGTTGAATTAACATCAACAGAAATATAACCCTTTCCACATAATCACCTCTTTTATATACATCATTAGCCATGAGCAAAACTCCAAATATTTAGTATTTATGCGGGTTTGTGAGGCATGGCAAACCTCTTTATCACTCCAAATTTATAGAAACAACCAGCTCCCTTTGATATAATGGAGTTGTCAAAATCAATTCACACAAAAGGAGCTGATTGTTATCTACCGTCAAGAAATTTTGAAAGACATCCGTCTTTTTACCTCTCAGCCTGTTGCCAAATTTTATGACTCGTTATTCCTCCGGCTTGATTTATCTTTTGTTCAGGAGCCATCCCTGGAAGCGGGCCTGGATGAGGAAATTGCCTATACGAAGGAATTGCTTTCCGTCCTGGAGGAAGGGATTGCCGCCTGCGGGGACAAAAAGATACAGGACCTGGCGGAAAGGATACGGGGATTATTAGATACGGATAAGATCCGGGAAATCAGATCAAAAGATGACGAAGATGCCCGGTTTGGGCACAAGACACCCACGAGTACATTTTATGGGTACAAGAACCATCTGGCAATGGCGGAGGAAAGGCTGATCGCGGGGATAAGCATAACGCCGGGAGGGGAACCTGACGGCCAGCAGTTGCCCGGATTAATTGAAAAGGCCCAGAAAAACGGGATTGAAGTAACGGAAGTGATCGGGGACATGGCGTATGTCAGTGAGGACAACGTGGATGCTTGCGGGGAAAAAATCACTTTAATAGCGAAAATAAATCCTGCGGCCGCGGCTGCTGCGGAAGCGAAACTTGAGGAAGGATTCAGTTTTAACAAAGATGCAAAGATGCTGCAATGTCCGGCAGGTGAACTGGCCATGCGGGTTGAGAAGCGGGAGGCAAAGAACGGGAACCAGTACCGGAATTACGTATTCAGCAAGAAAAAATGCGAAAAGTGCCCTCTAAAAGGACAGTGTAAAGTAGGGAAGTGGAAAACCCACAGCTATAGTATTACCCAAGCAAGAGAAAAGAACCGGAGCAGGCTGGAATTTGAAGCAAGCGAAGAATTTCAAGAACGCCTGAAGATACGGCACCGGATTGAAGAAAAGAATGGGGAATTAAAGGAAGCCCACGGATTAGGCAGAGCAGATTCAGTGGGATTGTTTGCTATGGAATTGCAAATGAATTTTACGGCATTCGTAGCAAATATTAAGAGAATAACGAAGTTGATTGCACTGGCCGGATGATAAAACAGCCCATATTTTTTAGTGAATCATAATCTCTGACACCATATTATAGAAGAAAGAAAAACTCCCACAAAAAACGGGAGTTTTTCAGTGCCCTCATAAAATAAGGATTTCTCGACTCTCCTCGGGTTGGGCTATTCGTTAAAATAGTCAGCAGGGGAAGAGGGG
>ENA-ORSO01001495-ORSO01001495.1-human-gut-metagenome-genome-assembly--contig:-NODE-1495-length-13757-cov-1.895052_pt1 | contig 13757 bp, 7 predicted proteins | sample MGYA00241902_ERZ509168 | MGnify/ENA primary metagenome ERZ509168 (study PRJEB26280, sample SAMEA2338806) | human gut metagenome | biome: human gut; feature: human-associated habitat; material: faeces... | reverse complement strand
GCCGCTGATTTCCGGAAACTATCCTGGGTATGAGGGATATTACAACTACTACAACATCGGAGCAACCGGAACGACAACGACGGACGTCTACGTCAACGGTTTGAAAACTGCCCAGAATAAAGGCTGGGATACCAGAATGAAAGCCTTGACCGGTGGTGCGCAGTATATCTCGCAAAATTATATCTTAAAAGGACAGGACACCCTTTATCTGCAGAAATTTGATGTGGACGCTTCCTATAACGGATTGTATTCCCATCAGTATCAGCAGAATATCACAGCACCGATGACGGAGGGCGGGAAGATCCGGACAGCGTACAGCCAGACCAACGCGCTGGAGAATCCGTTTGTGTTCAAAATCCCGGTATACAACAATATGCCGGCAACAGCATGCCCTTCGCCGGACGATCAGGACAATACCGCGACAGCTGCGGCGCTGCGTGCGTTTGTGGTGCGTCTGTATGAGGATGCGCTGGGCCGTACCTCCTATCAGGATTCGGAGATCGACTACTGGTATCAGGCGCTGCGCAACGGAGAGAAAACGGGCGCAGAAGTTGCACAGGGATTTTTCTTCAGCGATGAATTCAAAAATAAGAATCTCTCCAATGAGGCGTATGTAAACCTTCTGTATCAGGTAATGTTTGACAGACAGGCGGATGACAGCGGAAAGGCAGACTGGCTTGCAAAGCTCTCCAACGGAATGAGCAGGGAGTATGTATACCGCGGATTTGCAAATTCACAGGAGTTTGCAAATGTGTGCAGCCAGTACAGCGTGATCCAGGGAACGGTGACACTGGGAAGCTACCGGGATCAGAATGAGGGGGTAACGTCGTTTGTAAACCGGCTTTATGTGAAACTTCTGGATCGTCAGGGAGAGGATGAAGGAATTGAAAACTGGTGCAGAACGATCCTGACAAAAGCGGATACGACGGAAAATGTAGCGCATGGATTCGTATTCTCACAGGAATTTTTGAACAAAAATACATCCAATGAGGAGTTTGTCAAGATCATGTACCGTACATTCTTAGACCGTGAATACGATCAGGCAGGGCTCAATGACTGGGTCGGACAGTTGAATTCCGGAGTTGGAAGAGAGCAGGTATTCCATGGATTTGCGGGAAGTACGGAATTCCATAACCTGATGGCTGAGTACGGCGTGGACTAGAATCGGCTTTGCAAAATAAAAGAAAAATTAAGAATTTTTTTCGGCCTTTCGATTGTCAAGTGCAGACAATAAAAGTTATAATGAAAGCACAATAGCTATGCTGTGACATAGAGAAGGAGGAAATGTAGTGAAATTTAACAAGTGGGTGAAAAGTGTAACGGCTGCCGTTGTCTTAAGTTTGGCACTTTCCGTGACGGCATTCGGTGCGGAGGCAGATGCGGACGAGCTTACGATGGTGACAAGTGAGCAGACGGAGATGAAAGAGGGAATGGTTGGGGCAGGAGCGCATGCATCGATTTATCCGGATCCGACGATGTATGATGCAACATTTTCCAACAATACCAAGATCAACCTGCTCTTCAACGTCAGAACGTTCGGCAATGATATGGAGCGCTATGAGATCCGTATTTTCAAGGGCAGTACAGAGAGCTCGGCAAATCTGGTTGCAAGAAAGAATGCGGATTTTAATACGACAAAGGGAACATCCGACATTACATACAGCTGGGACACAACGGATTACAGCAAATACACGCCGGGAACCTATACGATCAGCTGTACCTCATTTTATAATTCTACAAACGGGGATGTAGTTAATCAGAAGGAAATGTTTACGGTAACACTGGAGGACTACCGCCTGATTCTGGACAGACAGTTTGTGCAGCGCCTCTACGAGAAAGTATTCCAGAGAACCGCCGATACAGCAGGCTTGAATGACTGGAGCAACAAGCTGTACAACGGAACGACGACCGGTGCGACGACTGCATGGAATTTTTTCTTCAGCCCGGAGTTCGGCAATAAAAATACAACAAACGAGCAGTATGTGAACATTCTGTATCAGGCGCTGTTTGACCGCAATGCAGATACGGATGGCAAGGCAAACTGGGTGAGCTTACTGGATAACGGAGTGTCCCGTGCGTATGTGCTGAAAGGATTTACCGATTCGTCAGAGTTCAACAATCTCTGCAGCGTGTATGGAATTCGGCAGGGAACCATAACGACGTCCGAGAACCGCGATAAGAATCCGCAGGTAACGGCATTTGTGAACCGCTTATATACGATCGCAATGAACCGTGCCGCAGATGTCAATGGTCTGAATGACTGGACGGGCAAGCTGCTGGCGAAGACAAAGACACCGAAGCAGGTGGCATCCGGATTCGTATTTTCACAGGAGATGGCCAACCGGAATCTCAGTAACCAGGAGTATGTGACGATGCTTTACCGTACGATGATGGACAGAGAGCCGGATGAGGCAGGCCTGAATGACTGGGTAACCAGACTGCAGTCAGGTACCAGCCGCCAGAGCGTATTTGACGGTTTTGCCGACAGTACAGAGTTTGACAACATTGTACGTGCATACGGATTAAAGTAAATAATACGTCCCGGTAGGACATACAGTTTCATACAGAGGAAGAAAGAGCCCGCGCTGTCGATTTGACAGCGCGGGCCTTTTTGGTCATAGACAGGTCTGTCAGATCCTGGGGAAGAATGACCGGAAAAATTAAGAAAATATACATATTTTGTAAATTGACGTTGTCCCCGGTACGTGTATAATTAAAATTGGTAGAAATATGTTATTTAGACAGAGGAAGGATCAGGATGAAGAAAAGAGTACTAGCGTGTATACTGGCGGCAGCGCTTCTGACAACCGGAATACCGGGAGGACAGGCAGCGATGGCACAGAGCCTTACGGAAACCGGAACGGAGATGGCGACAGAAGAAGTAAATCCGGAAAACACATCGGAGGAAACGGAAGCGGCATCTGTGACGGAAACAGAAGCGCAGACGTCGACAGAGAGAGAGACGGAAGATGTGGCAGAAGGCTCGGAGAGTCAGTCGACAGAGACAGAGGAGACCGAAGCGGCAGAGGAGACCGAAGCGGCAGAGGGAACCGAAGCGGCAGAGGGAACCGAGGAGACAGAAGAAACCGAAGAGACGGAAGCAGTAGAGAAGACAGGGCGCTTAAAGGCATCCGGCGCTGTGGCAGAGGAAGCGTTGGAAGAAGACCCGCAGGCGGGTACCTCCATGAGCAATGAGGAGCCGGAGAGCACATCGAATATCAAAAGCTCATCGGCGACTTACAGTGGATATACCGGAAGCTCCTATATACATAACGGGCGGTACGACAGTGGTTATAAGGTTGTGAACGGAATCGACGTTTCTTATCACAATGGAGATATTAACTGGTCGGCGGTCAAGGCAGCCGGAATTGACTACGCGCTGATCCGTGTGGGATACCGCGGAATGTCGAACGGAGGATTGTTCGATGATTCCAAGTATCGGGCCAATATCCAAGGCGCATTGAATGCCGGATTGAGAGTCGGTGTCTATATTTTCTCACAGGCAACCACACAGGCGGAGGCAGCGGAAGAGGCAAATTATCTTTTAAATAGAATCTCCGGCTACAATATCACACTGCCGGTGGTCATAGATTATGAATTCGGCACAAACCATAGTGGACGTCTTGCGGATGCCAATCTGGATATTGATACGGCAACGGCAGTTGTGAATGCTTTTTGTACCACGGTGCAGTCGGCAGGATATACGCCGATGGTCTATGCGAATAAGACCATGCTGCAGTCTTACATAAGAGGTGAAATTCTGGACGACTACTATAAGATCTGGCTTGCCAATTATACGACGCAGACGACGTATGCAGGCGAGTATTACGCATGGCAGTATAGCAGCAAGGGCGGCGTGAGCGGAATCAGCGGTTACGTGGATTGCAATTTCTTCTATGTAAGAGATAATTATCAGAATGCACAGCTGTATGTGACCAGGCTGTATGAGAGCCTTCTGGAGCGTGAGCCGGATGCAAGCGGCATGAATGCATATGCCGCTGCAATTTCGGAGGAGACGATGACCGCTGCCGATGTTGCGGTTGATATCATTTCCAGCAGTGAATTTAAGAATAAGAACTACACGAATGAGGTGTACGTGCGGAAGCTTTACGCGGCACTTTTTGCCAGAAGTCCGCAGGATTCGGAAGTCAGCAACTGGGTGGAGGTTCTGTCCAACGGAGTCTCACAGAAATATGTGTTAAAGCAGCTGATTGGGTCGTCAGAGTTTGCGACAGTGTGTTCCTATTATATGTTTTCACCGGGAACAGTGAGCCTAACGGAGAACCGTGATCAGAACTACAATGCGACGGCGTACGTGATGCGCTGCTACCGCAAGATCCTTAGCAGGGATGCGGATGTGTCCGGTCTGAATACATGGACAGGCAAGCTGATTGCCGGTAACGGTGGAGCTGAGATCGTAAAAGATCTGGTAATGAGCGAAGAGTTTCGTAATCTGAACAAGTCTGATGCGGAATTTGTGGACATCCTCTATGCGGCAATGCTGGATCGAAGCTCGGACGAGACCGGAAAGAATACCTGGCTTTCAACCTTAAATGATGGTGTTTCCTATGTCTATGTTATCAACGGTTTTGCGGGGTCGACAGAATTTGGAAATATCTGTTCCGGTTATGGAATCACACCGGGACAGGCGGAGATCACAGAGGCGAGAGACAAAAATATCAAGGTGACGCAGTATGTCAACCGGTGCTATGAGAAGGCGCTTGGAAGAAGCGGAGAGACGGACGGTATCAATTACTGGTGTTCCATCATTCTTTCGGGGGCACAGTCGCCGAAGAATGTGGCGTACGGATTTGTATTTTCGCAGGAATCTGAAAACCAGAACCGAAACAATGCGGATTACACAGAAATGCTTTACAACCTGTGCCTGGGCAGAGCATCTGAGGCTGCCGGAAAAGCAGACTGGGTCGGCCGGCTGGAGCAGGGAACTTCCAGAGAAGAGGTATACTGGGGATTTGCAAACTCACAGGAGTTTGAAAATATCATCGCAAGCTACGGCCTGTAATGATTATAGAAAGGAGCATTAGGTATGAAGAAACGAATTGCAGCAATACTGCTGTTGGGATGCATGGTAATGGGAAGTGTCGGGACACCGGCACAGGTATCCGCAGCAGAAGTGGCAGAAACTGTAACGGAGACGGAAACAGAAACAGAGCAGACATCTGAAGAGACGCCTGTGGACACCGCCGCAGCAGAGAGTACGGAGACCGTAGAAAATACGGAGACTGCGGAAAGCACAGAGTCTGCGGAGTCTGTGAAAGCGGCAGCTGCCGACACAACAGAGAACGAGACAGAAGCGACCGCAGAGGAGATTACACATCCGACAGGTTTGCTGGATCTTAACGTGATCAATGTCGGAACGATTGCAGAAGATGATATTTTAGACGAAACAGAGGCAAACAGCAGCAAGAGTTCCAGTGTATATGCAGCAGCGTGGGATGCTTATTCGTCCAATTACGTGTATAATATGCTTTCGACGGAAGAACGCAAATTCTGGGATGGACTGGATGCATCCTGCAGACAGGTGCTTCTTGGTACGGATAATCTGACGGATGGACATATACCGTATGTATCCTGCGGAAGCCTGAATTCAAACAGAATTACGTATGTGGCATATATGTTCCGTTACATGAATCCACAGTATTATTTTATCAATGTGTCTTTGTATCAGGGAGGCAACAGCAGCGGATGGTATGCGGCATTCGGTGTCTATTCTGCCTTTCAGAATGGTACGGCGAGAAGCACTGCAACACAGAGTGTGAAGAATCAGGTGGATACCTGGAAAAATACGGTCAACTCACTCAGCTCTGAGGCGGAAAAAGTAAAAATGATTCACGATCTCATTGTGCAGAAAGTGGATTATAATACGGATATTTATGGCAACTCGTTTAATGAAGATACGGCATACACACAGTCGGTATACAGCGTATTCTGCATGGATAAGACCGTCTGCGCCGGATATGCGCAGGCGTTTGAGATGATGTGCAACGGCGTGGGTGTTGACTGTATTGCGGTGACAAGTGATGACCATGAGTGGAATAAGGTGCGTATCAACGACTCCTGGTACAATGTAGACTGTACCTGGGCGGATCAGAGCACCATCGACTATGAATATTTTGAGCGGAGCGACGCCGTATATGATGCGGATCTGGCAAGCTATGCAAGCTCCCACGCAGAAGAATCCTACTGGAGTGAGTATCTTCCGGCTTGTACCTTGGACAGCGGAGCGACGTACTCCGATCCGGGAACCCTGCCGACGATCACACAGCAGACCGCACAGCCACAGATTTCGGTTACGGCGAACAACAATGTCAATTATGTGACGATAACGAGCAGTACGCCGAATGCGATCATCTATTACACAATCAACGGAGATACACCGACGCCGGCTTACACGAGATCGGAGAAATATTCGTCGACATTTACATTGAGCGGAAGCTGCACGGTCAAGGCGGTGGCAGTATGCGATACCTACTGGGACAGTAATGTGGCAAGCAAGAGTGTGACGGCAACGACAGGAACAACAGGAACGACAGATACATCGGATACGACGGACACAACGCAGCACAAGTCGGCGCCGTTTGTAAAACTGTTGTACCAGTATGTGCTGGACCGCACTGCCACACAGTCTGAAATTGATTACTGGGTAGGGCGGCTTGAGAATGGAAGTACCGGAGCTGAGGTTGCTTACGGTTTTATCTTCAGTCAGGAGTTCCAGAATAAGAATTACAGTGATGCGGATTATGTCGAGCATCTGTATTTAAGCCTGATGGGACGTGCATCGGATGCAGATGGAAAGGCAGACTGGGTAACACATCTGAAGAATGGCGTGGCCAGACTGTATGTATTCCGGCAGTTTACGGACTCTGCGGAGTTTGGAAACCTCTGTAATACCTATGAGATTGAGAGAGGAACGGTTGCGTTGACCGAGAACCGGGATCAGAATTACAATGTGACACGCTTTGTAGCAAGAAATTATACCGAGTTTCTGGGACGTACCTATGATGTGGATGGTTTAAATGACTGGAGCGGACGCATCAACAGTGGATACGGAATGGAAAATGTGGCATATGGTTTTGTATTCTCACAGGAGTGCATCAACATGAACCTCTCAAACAGCGATTATGTTAAGATGCTCTACCGCGGTATTTTCGGACGTTCGTATGACGATGAGGGGCTGAATGACTGGGTGAACCAGCTGGACAACGGCACCTCCAGAGAGACTGTATTCTGGGGCTTTGCAAACTCACAGGAATTTGCAAATATGGTTGCTAGTTACGGATTATAAATGGACAAAACGTATATAAAATGCTATAGTAGCAGTAAGGGAAGGAATCCGGCAGGATTCCTTCTGTAGTATACGGGGAAAGCAAGGTATGGAGATTATGAAGAGACGTGTGTTAGCGGCTTTTCTGGCAATGATGCTCACATGTGGTGTGGCATTTCCGGGCAATACAGTCTATGCTGCGGAAGTGACGGAGACGACGGTGGAGAGTGCCGCGGCTGCTGAAGAGACGGCGGAACAGACAACGGATGTGGCTGTCGAAACAACGCCAGAGGAAAGCACAGAGCAGCCGGAAACAACAGAAACAGCCGAAGCAGCAGTGACAGAAGCGACGGAGGCGGAAGAGCCGGAAGCAACAGAGGCGGCGGAGAGCAAGCCTGCGGCAGAGATGAGTGCGGCGGAAGATGTGGCTGCCGTAAAAGTGACAGAGAATATGAAGTATGCAGCTTCCGGCAAGTGCGGCGACAATCTGACATGGAGCTATAATAATGGCGTGCTTACGATCAGCGGAAGCGGCGCGATGTATGATTATCCGGTATATGATACGCCGGGATCCTCGCAGTGCATGCCGTGGTATGCTTGCAAATCATCGATTACGGCGGTAAATATTGCAGAGGGAGTGACATCCATCGGGGCATGTGCGTTCTGGGGCTGCAGTTCCTTGGCAAGTGTGACGACACCGTCGACGATCTCAACGATCGGATTTGGGGCATTCACAGATTGTACCCGCCTTCAACAGGCGACGATCAAGTCCGGTTTTGTGGGTGAGTCAGCGTTTATCCGCTGTACGGCACTTAATACCGTTACGGTGGGAAGCGGTGTAACCGGATTCGGAATCAGTGCTTTTGAGAACTGTACCGGACTGACCGGCGTGTATATCAGCGATCTCGCTGCATGGTGCAGGATTGATTTCGGCGGCTATCTGGCAAACCCGCTTCAGTTTGCAAAACATTTGTATCTGAATGGTTCGGAAGTGACAAATCTGCAGATTCCGGACGGTGTGACTGCGATCAGTGATTATGCATTTGAGTATGGAAAGAGCATTACCAGTGTGACAATTCCCTCCAGTGTAACAACGATCGGTGATTACGCATTTTATCTTTGCGATGGCATCCGGACGGTAAATCTGCCGGCAGGCGGACTGACCCGCATCGGGGCGAGTGCATTTGACAGCTGTTCGGGACTTACCAGTATTGCAATTCCAAACAGCGTATCCTACATTGGAACGTTCGCGTTTGCGTGGGCGCCGATTGAATCTGCCAATATCTACCAGGGCGTGATTGAGGGACATGCATTTGAAGGATGCGGATGTATCTCAAATGTTACGATCGGAAGCGGTGTTACGTATATCGGCGATAATGCGTTCAACCGGTGTGCCGGATTGCGCACAGTGCAGTACGGCGGCTCCAGGGCACAGTGGAGAGCGTTGGAGATCGGAGCGAATAATGAGGCACTGACCGGCGCGAGTGTCACCTGCAGCGGAAGTGGAAGCGCCAGCACCGACGGCGTGGACCGGACGAAGATTCATGTCGGCGGGACCGTAAAATACGGTTCTTACGAGCAGGATAACAATACTTCCAACGGCGCTGAGACCATTGAGTGGACGGTACTGGATATTCAGGGCGATAAGGCGCTTGTGATCAGCAAGAATGTCCTGGACTTCCAGCGGTATTATCCGAACCTGCAGACAACGGTTACATGGGCAAACAGCAGTATCCGTACCTGGCTGAACGATTCCTTCTATAATGCGGCGTTTAGTGATGGACAGAAGTCGGGAATCTACACAACATCGGTATCCGGAGAGTCGAATACCGTATTCGGAACATCCGGCGGATCGGCGACCAGTGATAAGATCTTTTTGCTCAGCGCATCGGAGGCTGCCAGCTATCTGAATACGGACGGCAAGCGAATGGCAAACTGCACAGAGTATGCTCTTAGCAGAAACGGCGACCCGGCGCTGCGCAATACAACGACACAGAGTTCCTACTGGTGGCTGCGGACTCCGGGCATCTATACATATGATGCCATGTATGTACATTACACAGGTTCGCTCCGCTACGACGGTATGGCAGTGGCGAATGTGATCGGCGGCGTCCGGCCGGCAATGTGGGTGAACAAGAATGTGGTCGAAGTCGTGCCGGAAAGCAACCGGGTGATTACGGAAGATCCGATTGAACAGTTTGTAACCCGGCTGTATCAGGTCTGCTTAAACCGTGAACCGGATGATGCGGGCTTAAATGACTGGGTGAACAGATTGTCATCCGGACAGGCATCCGGTGTGGAGGTGTCATACGGATTCGTGTTCAGCCAGGAATTCCAGAATTACAATTACTGCAACACCGATTATGTAAAGCAGCTCTATCGCGCGTTCATGGGACGTGAATATGACCAGGGCGGTCTGGATGACTGGGTCGGCAGACTTGAGACAGGAACGACCAGGGAGGAAGTATTCAACGGATTTTCGCAGAGCGAGGAGTTTAACAATCTGTGTACCCAGTACGGTATTACGAGGGGAGACGGTATTGCTGTTCCGCAGTATGGAACAGTTCCGAGAGGAGCATGTACGGTCTGCGGTGCGACAGATGGTGTCACGGCATTTGTGACCAGACTTTATAATATCTGCCTGGACCGCAATCCGGATACGGACGGATTAAACGACTGGACGAACGGACTGTGGGATCACACAAAGAGCGGCGGTTCAGTAGCGCAGGGATTTATTTTCTCCCAGGAGTTCAAGAATAAAAACCTGAACGACAATGATTATGTGGAGTATCTGTACCGTGCATTTTTTGACCGGAGTGCAGATGCGGGCGGCAAGGCAGACTGGGTAAGCCGCATGCAGACGCAGGGATACAGCAGGGAAGATGTATTTAACGGATTTGTCGGCAGTGAAGAATTCAATAATCTGTGCAAAAAGTATGGAATAACGAGAGACTAAAGCGGGATAACAGAGTTTGCAATCTGCATCAACCAGAGATAGGGAGGAACTGAATGAAAAAGATACGAAGATCGCTGGCGGTTTTTATTGCTGCTTTCGTCATGATTACAGGAGCCGATCTTCTGACGGGAAAGACCGTTCCGGTGCAGGCGGAGGATAACGTCACGGCGTTTGTAGACCGGATGTATCAGGTGTGCCTTGGCCGCACGGCGGACGAGGAAGGCAGGGCAGACTGGGTGAACCGTCTGCAGACTGGAGAGGCAAGAGGCGCTGATGTGGCGTACGGATTTGTGTTCAGTACGGAATTCCGCAACATGAACCTCTGCAACAGCTGCTATGTGGATGCCATGTATCAGGCGTTTTTCGGACGTACGGCGGATGAAGCCGGAAAGGCGGACTGGATGAATCGTCTGGCAGAAGGGCAGACCAGAGGAGCGGTCATGACCGGTTTTGTCAATTCGGAAGAATTTTCTGCGCTTTGCGCTTCCTATGGTATTGAGAGTGGAAGCGGCGATTGGAGCGGCATCAGTATTCCGATTCTCGGTAACTGCTCCTGGTGCGGGGCGGACAACGATACCATCACAGATTTTGTGACCAGATTGTACCGCATCTGTCTGGAGCGCGAGCCGGATGAGGCGGGACTTGCAGACTGGAGTGCACAGCTTGCCAACGGTGCCGAGGGCAGCCAGGTGGCGTATGGTTTTATATTCAGCACAGAATATAAGCAGAAGCATACGTCTAACACAGAGTTTGCAACGATGCTGTATCATCCGATGATGGACCGTGAACCGGACGATGCAGGTCTTACAGACTGGGTGGACAAGCTGAACTATACCAATACCAGGGAATATGTGTTTAACGGATTTTTGTTCAGTACAGAGTTTGCAAGACGCTGTGCGGCGTCAGGAATCAATATTGGAAATGCAGTTGAGACGCCGGATGCTACAGATGCATGGCAGATGAATGTGCAGATTCTGGCGCTTTGCAACGAGCAGCGTCAGAATAATGGTCTGGAAAAGCTTATGACCAGAGAGGATCTGTGGGAGCAGGTGGCACAGGTACGTGCCGGGGAGATTGTGAACTATTTTTCGCACACACGCCCGAATGGGTCAAGCTGCTTTTCACTCTATGATGAGGCGGGGCTGGATTACCGTGCTGCTGGAGAAAATATTGCGGCAGGATATTACGGAGCATCTGCTGTGGTGGATGACTGGATGAATTCTACGGGACACAGAGCCAATATTTTAAGTGAGTCGTATGACTATCTTGCGACCGGCTATGCGACAGGGGGAGCTTACGGTACGAATTACTGCCAGAATTTTCTTGGAGACTGGTAAACAATAAAAAAGAAAGGGGGGAATTCCGGGCGGAATTCCCCTTTGAGGTACAAAATGAGAAAAATTAGAACGATAATTGGCACAGTATTGTGCGCTATGGTGCTGGCACTCGGAAACCGTATGCCGGTAATGGCAGAGGAAGTGGTATCTGAGGAATTAAAAGCGGCAGATACGCTGAATTTAACGGTATCTTATCCGTCAGATATCAAGTGCGGGGAAGAGGTGACATTTAAGCTTCTGGCGACCGGCGGGAGCGGTACTTACAAATACCGGATTGCTTCACTGACGGATGCGCAGCAGAATTTTGTCTATGATATCAGCTATGGGTCAAACAGTGTCTACGGAGACAGCGATGAGTTCAAATTCACCTTTTATGCGTCAGGTACGTATTATATCCGGTTTGGTGTCATGGATATGGGATCAATGCCATACCAGACCAAGACGACAGGGTTGCTGGAGTATCCGATTGTGATTGACGATCCGGATTATCCATCGGTGGAAGAACTCGTGGCAAATGTTGCGGGCGAATGTGAGAAGAGCTGCTCGACCGATTTCGATAAGGCGGTCTGGCTGCATGACTGGATTTTAGATCACGCGGATTACGACTATACGTACAGCTATTGTGCGGCAGAGGGCGTTCTGGCGCGCGGAAAGGGAACCTGTGAGTCATATCACAGAGCCTATGTGATGCTCCTAAATAAGGTCGGTATTCCGACGGGACGGATCGCCGGAAACGGACATGTGTGGACAGCGGCGCAGCTGGATGGAAAATGGTATCAGATTGACAGCACCTGGGATGATATGGGAGCGTCCTACAAAGGAACGTTTTATGAGCATCTGTATTTTGGATTGAATGACGATATCATGAAGCTGGTACACAGTGACCATACACAGCCGGTAGAAGGATATGAGTGCAACTCCCTGGAAGAGAATTATTTTATTAAGACCGGGGAGATCCATCAGTGGTCGGATCCGTTTGCCGAGAAGATCCGTCAGAAGATTGCAGCAGGGGAGACCAGCTTTACACTTCCGGTGAACAGTGATCTGCCGGAGAGCGTTGCAAATGTGATTTACCGTCTTGTGGCGTATGAACTTTCCAGTGAGAACTGGACGAATGCAACGCTGAGTGCGTCTTATGACAATCAGAAGCTGACCTGCAGCGTAACCGTAAAAACACCGGAAAACAACGGCGGAGACAATGGAAACAGCGGAGGCAGCGGATCGAATGACGGTAACAATGGCGGAAATACAGGCGGAGGCAGCGGATCGAATGACAGTAACAATGGCGGAAACACAGGCACGGACAACGGAAACAGCGGCAACACGGGAACGACGCTGACCGGCAAGCAGCGGTTTGCATCACTTTTATATGAAAATGCACTCGGCAGATCGGCAGCACAGAGCGAACTGGATTATTGGGCGCAGGAGCTGACAAATGGCAGAACGGGTGCGGAAGTGGCATATGGCTTTTTATTCAGCGAGGAGTTTCAGAATCATAATTAATGCAGATTATGTGGAGCATCTGTATCTGAGCCTGATGGGACGTGCGTCGGATACGGACGGAAAAGCGGGCTGGGTCAAGACATTGGAAAACGGGGCCTCCAGACTTTATGTGTTCCGCCAGTTTATCAATTCAGAGGAATTCCAGCAGCTGTGCAATACGTATGAGATCCAGAAGGGCGATGTCTCATTGACGGAAGAGCGCGACCAGAACTATAACGTTACATGTTTTGTTGCCAGAAATTATACACAGTTTTTAAGCAGGAATTATGATACAGACGGTTTGAATCACTGGTGTGAAGCAATCAACCATCATACGCAGTCCATGCAGGAGATTGCCTATGGATTTGTCTTTTCCACAGAGTGCAGTAACAAGAATTTGTCGAATACCGAATATGTAAAAATGCTGTACCGCGGATGCTTTGACAGAGAGGGAGATGATGCGGGAATAAGCGATTGGACAAATGCACTGAACTCTGGTATGATGGACAGGACACAGGTATTCTGGGGGTTTGCAAATTCACAGGAATTTGCAAATATGGTAGAAAGTTATCATTTATAAATAAAAGGGAATGACAATATGAGCAAAGCATTGATTGTAGGTGCGGCAGGCTTCGTAGGAAGTTATCTGGCACGTGAGTTAAAGAATAATCATGGAATGGAAGTCCATGCGACAAAA
>ENA-ORSO01001491-ORSO01001491.1-human-gut-metagenome-genome-assembly--contig:-NODE-1491-length-13778-cov-2.482110_pt1 | contig 13778 bp, 7 predicted proteins | sample MGYA00241902_ERZ509168 | MGnify/ENA primary metagenome ERZ509168 (study PRJEB26280, sample SAMEA2338806) | human gut metagenome | biome: human gut; feature: human-associated habitat; material: faeces... | reverse complement strand
GCTCATTCCGGGAAATCCCGTCCTTGCATACGTTCGGTGGCTTCATTGAGGCCACATACCGGACTTCCAACCTCCATGTAGAAGCCGGATTAAGAAATCAAGGATTGAAAAGCCGGGATTATGCCTTAATCTATCAGACAGAACCTCGCCTGAATCTCTTATGGTCTCTCTTCTCCTCTCCCTCCGGCTATACATTGAGTTTAAAAGGTGGGCTCGGATGGATCAGTTTCATGCCGACATTGGATAAACTCTACCCGGAAGCTATTTATAATGATAAGGTCTCTTTCTATTATAATGATAGCAATGAAAGTGGAAACACCCTTGGTATTCTCACGACACATGCCCCCGGAATGGAACGAAATATGAAATTAAAACCTACCGTAAATCGAAAGATAGAGGTTGGCCTTATAGGGAAGACTCCGGCCATCCGACTAGACATGACCGCTTTTTTCGAGAAACAAACGGATGGCTTTTCCTCCTCGGCGCAATATATTCCGTTCAGCTATCGGGAATATGATTATCTATCAACCGCCCAACTTCGTCCTGAATACAAAGATGGACAGGTATGGGTGAACGGTAAGGCTGTCCCTTATCAAGAGAAATATAGTTACACGCCGGTATCTGTACCAGTCAATACACTCCATAGGAAGAAACATGGGATCGAGATGGTAGCGGACCTCGGGACTTTCTCACCCTTGCGTACCTCCCTAATCGTAGACGGGATCTGGTTATATGTACGAGAAAAGAATACGGCCCTTAACGGGATCTGGCCGATCCAGTACACAGATAAAACAGAATACCCCTACGTAGGTTTTTACGACAAGCAAGGCGGACCGGGAAATGAAAGTCGTTCGGAGATCATCTCCACGAACTTCCGTTTCATCACGCGCATCCCCAGAATCGGACTGGTCACTACCCTTACGTGGCAAATGATATGGCTCTATAAATATCGTACGCTCTACAACGGTAGCACTGGCGAGAATGTATGGCCCCTATATTGGTGTGGAACAGACGGAATCATACATCCGTTCACCGAGACACAGAAAGAGGATCCAGCCTTCGCGCCTTTACTCTCCACCACCGCGCCGGAACGATTCCTGCCAAACTCTTATAAACCATATGGTATGCTGAATATCCGGGTAAACAAAGCTTTCGGAGAGCACATCACGCTGGCATTCTTTGCCAACAACCTCGCCGATATACGCCCCACTCGCTATTCGGCCAGTACGAGATCTTACCTTCAACAAAATACCCAGCCTTTTTTCGGTCTGGAATTACAAATAAAACTATGACATCATGAAAACAAGCATACTTTACATATTCCTACTGTCAGTCCTTTACGCCTGCGACTCCCACTCTCTTCTTCCACCCAAGCAGCAATTGGATCAGCAAATAGCGCAACTGAATGATTATTCTTTGTTGAGCGGTCCCTTGAACGACCAGCTATGCGAAGAGATAGAAACCCATGCCCAAGAAATAGGGAATGACTCGCTTTTGCTGGCAACCCGCCAAATCATATACACCCGCTATTGCAGATTACAGGACACGGCCCATGCGAGAATGCTACTCGACCGCATGAAACCTTATGCCATCCGCATAAAAGACAAGCACCTTCTCATGAATCACCTGCGTATGGCATTTCTTCACGCACAGATACGCCAACCCGCAGAATGCGAGCGATGGATAAACGAGGCACGAAAATATGCATATATAAATCCTCAAAACTGGTATATCACGGCGGCTAGCGCTTGTCTTGAATGTGGATTATATCCCCAAGCACTCATCTATGCGGATTCAGCATTGGTGAACTTGAAATATAAAGTGATAAGCTCTCCTCACTTAGTAAAAGCTATAGCATTAAGCCGTACGGGAAAGACCGCCGAAGCGGAGGAATGGACCCAACGATGCATTACCGATATCCGCCACTTTCAGGCGAAACACCAAATACACACGATCAGCTATCTGCAATATCAACTCTTCATGGAATACGCCGTCTCTCTCCGGAAACATGGAAAAAACAAAGAGGCACTATCCGTATTGGAGGAATTAGACAGAGTCTCATTCAATAATGTCGCCACGCCTCTCTTGAGGAACAAAGACAATATCGAGGAATATAAGGTGCGTGTGGCACGTATGTTGTCCGAATGCCATTATGCGACCGGAAATCAATCGGAAGCCATCCAACAGGCAAACCGGGCAGACTCCCTACAATCCCATTATGCCCAAGAGCAAATGAACATACGCAGAAAGATGATCAGCGAAAGCCTGCAAAACGAACTATTATCCACCCGCTTAAAAAGTCAGAAGGTGGAGGCGGAACAGGCACGGCTCATCCAGTATGTCCTTACCGGAATCATTATTTTGCTCATGGCTATCCTAACCGGAGGATATCTTTGGTGGAGAAATCATCGCCGTCGCCTACGCCAGTTATTCGATTTATTGATAAGCCATCATGCGGCTTGGTTGCTAATACACGATCCGCTTCCGCTAATCTCCCGGCCACAAATAAAGTTACCAGATCATTCAGAGGCAAACACCGAGGTCACAACAAAATCTGATAATCTCCTATATCAACGAATCCTATCAGTTATGAAAGAGCAAAAGCCTTTCTTAAATCCTAATCTCGACCTTGTGACCCTCTCCCGTCTAGTGGGTACTAACCGAACACAACTATCCACCACCCTCAATAGGCAGACGGGAATGAACTTTAGTCGTTGGCTGGCTGAATACAGGGTACACCACCTCCTTTCGCTCGTCGCCCTACGTCCCGACAGCGACATCACCGCACTAGCCTCCGAATCAGGCTTCACCTCCCGAACCTCCTTCTTCCGGCAGTTCCGGCAAGTCACCGGACTTACGCCCAACCAATACAGAAACGTACGAAAAGAGACCGGCAAATAATCTGTTAAAGTACGTGTCTAGCCTTTGATGCAGGGGCTTTACGGCCTTTGGTGTACCAGATCGTTCGGATCAAGTTTCAATACGTTCGCATCTTTTCTCATCCCTTGATTTACCAAATGGGACTGTCTATATTTGACCTCGCAAGTCCCTCTTATGCGGGTTACTTAAGACAGTACCAATATGGAAGAAAAGCAAAAGCCATCCCTAATCGAACGCAGGCTATATGCCCGCATCTTACAAATCATGGAGGATAAGAAGCCTTATCTCGATCCACAGTTCAATTTGTGCCAGTTGGCCAACCTCGCTTGCACGAACCGTACCCGGCTATCCTCTACCTTGAACAATCAGACGGGTATGAACTTCAGTCGCTGGCTGGCTATCTATCGGGTAGAGTACCTCATACGGGAATTTTCCAAGTGCCTCACACAAGAGCCGCAGGAGTTATACAAGACGGCTGGGTTTACCTCCCGTACCTCTTTCTACCGCCAATTCAAGGAGGTGACGGGCAACACTCCCATCGAGTACTTCGCCAACCTATATTATAACAACGTAAATGATTCAACTAAATAAATAGCGATATGAGACATTTTACACTCCTACTCTTATCCGTTTTTACTGTCTATCAAGCCAAGGCGGATATATTGATCCCCTTAGACAAATATCCTACGGGGGAAAAACGTTTCAACTTACAGATCAACGGAAGTCACGATACCAGTACCCCTTGGCTCTCCACCACGTCATTTGGCGTGGATGAAGATGGGCAGATGGGAAACCCGGAGAATTGGACATCCGAACAAATCGACGAGGACAATCACTCGGTAAGTCACCGACTCATCATGAACAGTATTTCCCTGCGCCTCTCCTATCGTGTATGGGACAATCTCAGCCTGTGGGCAGGCATCGGTACCACCAACTTCACCCACGAGGAGACTTTCCGAGATGATGACGACCTAAGCAGTACCATCTTCAGCAAGAACATGGTACCCATCTACAGCGGAGGGCTAGGTTACGGCCATGCCTTCACCGACCGCTTTTTCATGTCTACCCAACCCGGCGTGCGCTATGCCAACAGCGATAACATGACCACCGAGGTGTATTACCAAGGCAAGACCATCCCCTTGCGAGACCTCAGCCTCAACCGCCGTTACCTAGAGTGGGCCGTGCCCGTGGTGGCCGGATACGCACTGGGGAATTTCGTGCCCTATGCCGGCATCCTCTACAAGGACTACACGATGAAAGACCGGTACGAGTTCACCAAGACATATGCCGGCGAGGACTATACCGTTCGTATCGACGAGACTTTCCACGCCCGTCACAAGCTGTACGCTTTGGCCGGGGTGAACTATTTCCTCGCTGACAACATCTCGCTCGGAGTAAACGGAAGCTTCGGCAAGAGGCAGTCCGTACAGTTACAATTCAATATCAGTTTCTAAACCTCTTAAACAGATATATACATGAGAACGACACTCAAAGCACAAGCGATACGGCTGATCGCCATATTTTTGCTGATCTGTGCCTCTACCACCACCGTCAAGGCACAGATCAGCCAACATCCCGAACTGTATAAGGTGAAAGAATTCCACAATATCGATAAAGACGGAGGTGCCTATTACTGCTTCACCGACGCACAATACTACCAAGGGAAGCTCTACGGGGTCTACATAGATAATAACGGCCCCTCATCCATACGCCTCATCGCTTTCGAGGTGAACGGCGAGACCCGGACAATGGAACAATCCACCGTTGGCGACACCGGTAAGAAAATGATCTTTCTCAATGATTTCGGCGTATACCAAGATGCCGAGATCATCGTATACCGCAATCGCTTCTACGTGCTCTGGAAGAATAATACCAATGGCCAGATATGGATCGGCGAGGTGGATATGAAAAAGGGAGAATACAAGAAAACTCGTATGCTCGATGACGGGAAAACTTACGCCAACTTCGCCGCCACCATCTACCGTGACAAGATCTGCGTCATCCTACACCGCCGCACCAACAAGAAACTGCAAGTCTACCAATACGGCGACCCCGAGCTGAACAGCGGCTGGGACTGGTGCGGCACCGTGCGCAACGCCGGACACGATAATATCGAGCTAAAAGGCTCAACAGGCATATCAATGGAATACGATCCCGACGACCACTGGGACGCCACCTCGTGGTACGGCTACGACGACACCGAGAAAAAGAACGTGGAGAAACTCATCATAGGCCGGCTCAAGGGCGGTACCTTCGAGGCATTCAGCTATAGCGGCGAGTATGGCAAGGATAACACATGGCCCTCCAACTGGGAAGAATACGCGCATCACGACATAGGACGCTCGAAGACCTTCTCGCTCAAGCTCATCCAAGCCGATATAGAAGGCTACGCAGCCGACAATACCAGCGGCTACAAAGCTTCCTCAAATCCCCTGATCTTCAGCTACTGTACCTATGATGGCAAGGGAACGGGCGAACACTTCCTAAAGAAATTCTACCCCGGCAGCAACAGCTTCGCCACCGACGAGCCCATCTACACCGACCTGCCCTACGGCTACACGGTCGTAGCCACCGCGGCAGATCCTACCACCGAGACAGCTCCCGGCGGAGGGCTCTACTACAAGCAATATATCTACCTGCTGCGAGGTAACCAGACTCCATACCATTGGTACAAGCACGCCTACATCGCCTCCATCCGCTCCAACGAGATCGTGGAGAGACGCAGTTCCTTCAACGACGAGAAGGCCCTGTTCGGCAACAGCGAGTTACGCAATCTCGTGCGCCTCGTCGGCATCATCGAAGGACCACCTCCAACGATAGTGGATAACAACGACTGGTTCAAGGATCTCGGCGTAGCCTCCAGCCTCTCCTTCACCATGGGATCGGGCACCAGCAACTCCGTGAGTCGGCTCTACAAGAGCGATCTCAAATGCTCCTTCGGGCCGCATATGGACAAACTCACGGCAGCATTCGGCGGCGGATACTCCTTCCAGAAACAACACGAGGAGGTAACAAGCCAGTCCGAGTCCATCACCGTTACCTTCGAAGCAAACGACACAGCAGACTACCGGGCCATTGCCCTCTACTCTGTACCCATTCTGACCCGTTGCGACCTAGAGTACCTCTCCCCCACCCGGAGGCAGAGCGTACGAATGCCCATATTCAGCTATACTTACATGACACGGCAGAGTATCAAGCAAGTGGAAGTGCCTCTCAACCTAGAGCCTTTCCGCATAGACGATCCAAGCAAACTTGGAGACTGGGAGGCCCGCGAGATCCTCACCATGACCGCCAGCGAGCCAAATGTCAGCAAGTCCGTCAACTTCAGCCTCAACTCCGAACGGATCAATATGACGCTGGAAACCAGCGGTACAATCTCCGACAGTCAGACCAAAGGTGCCATCAGCCTTATGGATTTGAAATTCCCCTTCTTCCAACTGGAGAACCAAAGTTCCTGGGAATGGACAGACCAGACCACGGCGACCACCTCGCAGGGTATCAGCGCATCCTATTCGAAGATACGACGCACGGACAAGCACGTGAGGCCGAACGAGACGGCCGAGTCCTTCTCGTCCACCCTCTATCTGCTCACTGCCGAGAAGTCGAACACGCTCCGTGACCAGTACTACCCCAAGCTACTCGAACGGAAGATCAGCTTCGGCACCGACACCTTTCCCTTCATGGTAAACAGCGACAAACCCTTCGTATTGGCGTGGGACATCAACAACATCACCTATGTACGAGGTGACGTGAGCGCCACTGGCAATGAGGAGGTAACGACCGACGAGCCCCTGTCTATCCGCTTCCTCGACGGCATGCTTACGGTAGATTGCCTGCCGGGAGCCACCGTCAACGTCTACAGCATGAACGGCACGTTGGCTGGTCACCAGCAAGCGGTATCCGGAAAAGCAATCTTCAGCCTGCCCGGACACCTGTACACCGTGGAGGTCGTGACCGAACGTTACCGGAAAGTACAGAAAGTAGTGAGATAATACAGTTAGAAGCCATGAAGACAAACCTCCTCCAGAGAAAACGCCTCCTAACGGAAGAATCGAATCGCTGTTATCTGTGCGATGACCCTGTCTGCACGAAGGCATGCAAGCCCGGACTAGATCCGGGCCGCTTGCTGCGGGCCTGTAAAATGGACAACCTAGCGGGAGCTATCCTCCGGGCCTACCGGATGGAAGCCTGCAAGGATTGCGACGGGCATCCTTGCGAGAAGGCCTGCCTCCGCAGACGAACCGACCGGGCGATATCCATCACCCAGATCGTACGGCAATTACAAGATATGCCAAACCCGACGGATAGTTCTCCCCTCACTTCGTCTCCGGACTTGGCGATCGACTTTTGTGGTGTCCGCTGCGCCAACCCCTTTATACTGGCCTCCTCACCCGTAGCCCATAATTACGAGATGTGCGTCCGGGCCCTCGAAGCCGGTTGGGCCGGTATCTGCTTCAAGACGATATCGTTCTATCCGATCCATGAGGTATCCCCCCGCTTCGACCAAATGGAGGTGGATGGCGTACCTTTCATCGGATTCAAGAACATGGAACAATTGTCGGAAGCCTCTGTCGAAGAGAATTTCGATACTCTCTATCGCCTCAAGCAACGCTATCCTGACAAATTAATCATCTCCTCCATTATGGGACGGACAGACGATGAGTGGACACGGCTTGCCCAATATTCCACGCAGGCTGGGGCCGATATCATTGAGTGCAACTTCTCTTGTCCACAAATGACGCAAGAAGGGATGGGCAGCGACGTAGGACAAAGCCCGGAACTGGTACGCCGGTTCACCGCCGCCACACGCCGGGGTACCCATCTGCCGATACTAGCGAAGATGACACCGAATATCGGGCAGATGACACCCGTGGCGCTCGCCGCCCACGAAGGAGGAGCCACCGGGATAGCCGCCATCAACACCATCAAATGTATCACCCGTATCGATGAGAAAGCACTTACGGCCCGGCCCGTTGTCTGCGGACTGAGCAGCGTGTCCGGCTATTCGGGGAAAGCCGTGCGCCCTATCGCTCTCCGGTTCATACATGAGCTGGCGAGCGATCCTTCTGCCGGCAAGATGCCTATCAGCGGGATAGGCGGTATAGAGACTTGGCGGGATGCCCTCGATTTCCTGCTACTAGGCTGCACGAACCTACAGATATGTACCGCCGTGATGCAATACGGCTTCCGGATCATCGACGATCTATGCGAAGGGTTACGACTGTTCATGCAAGAGAACGGATATAAAACCCTATCCGACCTCATAGGTATCGCTTTACCGAACATCGTACCCCCCGAGAAACTGGAACGTACGCAGATACACCGCCCGACAGTAGATAACAGCCTATGCCTCGGCTGCGGACGCTGTTTCGTTTCCTGTAACGACGGTGGACATCAAGCTATCCGTTTCACCTCTATGCGCAAACCGGTGATAGACGAGCAAAAATGTGTCGGCTGCCATCTTTGCGCATTAGTATGCCCAACCTTCGCCATACATTGACAGGATGAGGATCGAGACGGGACACCTTATTCTACTATCCATACTTCTTCTGTGCCCGCTAGTCCATTCAGACCTGCGGGCACAAGAGAAGACACCCGTCACACGAGCCGACTCCATCATGCGGCAGGTAATCCATCAAGCCCCCATCTACGAGCACGTCCTCGAGAGCTATGAAGCGGAGACCTACGTGAAAGGCCGTACGCACGTTCCCCGGAAGAACAAGCTGCTACGATACGCCTATCTGGTCTTCCCGATAGAGCGTCATCCCTGCGATGCTCTCTTCGAGATGAGCGGCCTCACCCGCTACGACGCTCCCAACCATTATCGCAACAAGATCGTAGCCATCAACAGCAGCCATCTCGCCGCCGGAAGACATTACAAGGAGATAGCCTCATTCGTCAACTTGAACGTCTACTCCCCCACGATCTACAATAAGGGAATCATCATGCCACTCTCGCCCGATGCTTTCAAATATTACACGTTTCGGCAGGAAGGCACAGACACGATCTCCGGCATCCCTGTGTATAACATCCGTTTCACCCCTCGCCAATGGAGCCAGAAACTACTATACGGAAACCTGTACGTAACCGACGAACTCTGGACCATCGACCGTATCGAGATACAAGGGCACTCCTCTTTCTCCGAGTTCAACCTAAGCATACGTTTCAACCGTGACGAGAAGCATTTCATCCTCCCGGAAGAGGCTGACCTGCAAGTCTGCTACCATGCCCTAGGCAACCGGATAGAGAGCGACATCCACGCCGCTTTCCGCTATAAATCGATCTCTTGGGTAGAGGAAGACCATGAGAGCAGGAAATTATACTCGCTCGATCAAACCCAATACTATACGATCACCTCCGACACACTCTCCTTTACCCAAGACAGCGCTTATTGGAACAGCCGGAGGGACAAGCCGCTCACTACCGACGAGAAAGCCTTGTACACCACCGGAACGAACGTGGTGAGGACGGAAGCGGACAGCAGCGCTCTCACTCGCTACCTCCAACTCGGCGAGCGGCTCACCAGCACGGTCAACAAGGATTACAAGAGTACTCGCGTGAAGTATTCCGGCCTTCTCAACCCGTTCCAGCTATCTTTCGGAAGCAACGGGATCACCTATAAGCAAGAAGCACGTATCAGTAAGACATTCGAGCATGACCGTCAGCTACGCTTCCACCCCGAGATCGGTTTCCTATTCAAGGAGAAAGAGCTACGCCTACGGCTAACAACCGACTGGGAGTATCACCCCGAGCGTCAAGGTATCCTCAACCTCACGATAGCCAATGACAACCAAAGCTATTCCTCCGAAGTGATCCACCAGATCAACGAGATCCTAAAAGATACCCCAATCCGTTTCGAAGATCTCAACTTGAAGTATTTCCAGCACTACTATGCCAAGCTGATGAACCAGATAGAACTGATGAACGGCTTCCGGCTCTCGGCCGGACTCGCATACCACCATCGTACGCCCATGAAAAAGAACAAGGATACCGGATTGGATCTTAAGGATCATAATGAGTTCACCCCGGTTATCGGCCTTACCTACACGCCCCGGCAATATTACTGGATGGACGGTTACCGGAAAGAGTACCTGCATTCCCATTACCCGACCTTCCGGATCGAGCTGGCACGAAGCATACCGGACCTGCTCGGCTGTACGGGAAATTATTGGCGGATGGAGGCCGGCATGAACCAGACCGTACGGCTGGGCTTATCCGAACGACTGAGTTACAATCTAAGCGGTGGACTCTTTTTTAACCAGCATAACATGTACTTCGCCGATTTCAGCTATTTCGCCAAACGTTATTTCCCCGAGCCTTGGGGCGACCGGTTTGGCGGGATCTTTCATAATCTAGGTGGGGATTGGTGCAATGCCTCCGACAAATATATTCAAGGGCACCTCATGTACGAGAGCCCATTCATTCTATTGCGATTCCTCAAGCCCAATCCCAAGGCGCATAAATACCTCGTGTCCGAACGTTTCTACCTCAGCCAGCTATGGACTCCCGTATTGCCGAATTACAGCGAGCTCGGGTATGGTATCGGTAGCGACCTTTTTCATATAGCGCTTTTCCTAGGCTTCGAGAAGTTCAAGTATCAAAGCGTCGGATTGAAGTTCGCGCTTGAGTTATTCAGATAATTATAAACAAGTATAGATATGAACAAGAGAAACACTATTAAACAACTTCTTCACCGCGGATGCCTACTTATGGGTATCAGCGCAATAACAAGTTCGGCCTTCGCATGGGATTTCGCCGAGCATCGTAAGATCGGCGACCGTGCCATGAGCCTTCTCCCGCGTTATCTGGTGGAAAACGGGATCTTCCCCAACGAGGCCGTCGCCGATAGCGCCTTGCTGCAGATCCTCAACATGTCGCATATGCCCGGCTCGAACGCCTACGCCATGAATGAGCTGACGCAGTTGCCGAATATCGTAACCTACGGTACGCTTTGCGGATTGGCCGGCGACCATGTGGAAAATCCCATGCTCTTGGAGACAGGCCTGCAGACCCATTTCTCCAAGACGAACCGTACGCTGGCTTTGGAGACACAAGCCATGAACGAGTTCCTCACCGGAGCCAACAGCAAGGAGCTGCTCGACATCAATCTGGCTTACGGTATCCTGGCGATCAAGGACCTCTCCCACTTCTACGCCTATGGCAAGGGATTGAACGAGCATCTGAAGATGATCGACCCCGAGCTGATCCGCCGCCTTCAACGCCCCTCGGAAGTAAACAAGGTCTTCGATAAATTAAATCAGTTGCCCTCCATGAGCAAGTATTTCTGCATCCACATCTTCGCTATCTATCTAGCGCAAGAAGCAGGCAAGGAGATGTGTAAAGGAGATACGCAAATGGCGAGCAACCTTATGTTCTACGCCACGATGTACGAGGCTTTTGCCGAGCATTTCCTACAAGACTCCTTCGCCTCCGGACACCAAATGGTACGTAGGGGCTTCTCCGCCTCCGCCGTATCCAACAATAAGAGCCTGCACGATTTCTACAATACCATCCCCGTACAGACTGCCAACCTAAAGGGTGAGACTTGGAGCGCTTACGGCGATAAACGTTTGAACCAAAACATGATGGAGTACAACGAGGCCGATGATTACCGGCATATCCGGGTCACGGAGAAGCACCCTTATTCCTTGGAGAAAGGCGATAGCTACGAGCGGGAGACGAAAGTATTCTACCAAGTCGTGACCGCCACCTGCGAGTCTATCGTAGAAGTCTGGAAAGCCTACCAGAATGCCTTGGAAGGATCAGACGAGAATATCTTGAACGAGATCCCTTCCGAACGAGACGACCTGCCCCAGTTCGTCTACGATCGTTTCCCGGTAATCAAGGATTTCCCGATCCCCTTCGGGACGGATCTGGATGACGTCCCCTTGGAAGCTTCTGTCGCCGACCGCAAGGATGAGCTACAGCTGATCGTACAAGAGCCTTTTACCCGCAACTTTATCCGGTCGAGGGTAGCCAACTCCTTCATGTTCCTGATCGGTACGCCGATCCATAGCAACCGGGACGGTGTCATGACGTATGGCGGTCGCTTGAACGTCAGCATGATCAATTGGCATAAGTTCGGGAAAGGGAAAGGCATGATCATGGAGCCGGGCGACATCGCTCATTGGGTATCCCCTACGATCTCCGGTTATTATATGCACGCCCCTTCCTCCTCCTACACGATCAAGAACTGGAACGTGAAGGCGGGCGCCAATTATAACATGGATATATTCGTTTCCCCGAAACGTTTCCTCGGCTTGTATAGTTATTTCGAGATGGGTATAGACCGCCGTAATGACGAGACCCGTTTCTTGGTAGCTCCCTCGGTCGGTATCCAGCTAGGTTCTCTGATCGGTGTCCATAATTTCAATATGCCGGGATGGTTTCGCATCCCGTTGGGAATTATCCTCCCCTTGAAATTCGCCGTCACTTGCAATAAGGTGGCCGGCCGTCCCGTAGAATGGATCAGCAATATGGAGGTGGATATATTGTTCTAGGAAACACCTTGATTCATGCCTATATAGGTAAGAGGCCACACGGATATCGGTGTAACCCCTTACCTATATAGGCACAGGGCCACGCCGATACTCGCGTAGGGTCATACGTATATTCGTGTGATCTCATCGATTTCACCGAACTCGATCAAGGCGTTAAACAGACGGATCCGGGTATACTTAGGCAGATCCTCTACCGGGATATCCTCGGCCTGTACCAAGCCTTTATCCAATAAGTAAGCACGCATCGTACCACATAACAAAGGGCGTGCGGGAGTGATCCAAGAGGTGCCATTCCAAAGGGCGACATTACAAATGGAAGTATCGGTCAGCAAACCGTCACGGATTATCAAGATATCGTCATGTCCCGCTCGTTGGGCGAATAAATCATTTAGGCATTGACGATCCGTACTCTTATAGGAATAATCGATCTCATCGCATGTAACCAATCGCAAGGAATGAACCGGACGCATACGGTAAGGAACGTATTCTACCTTTAAGACCTCGCGGGTATATTCCACCCGGCATTTGGTACGTTCTTGATGAGGCCCCGGATGAATATAACCCGCGAGATCAATTTCTTCTCTCGCTCCGAATAGCTCCCTGCGGGTACGGTTCATCCGGGCATTATGGTACGGAAGGTTATGTATCCGTCCCTTCTCGATACGGATCGTCTCCACAAACGGACTCCCAGATAAGGTCTCAATAGATGGGCACATATACTTTTTGTTTCATCTCGTTATACTCCGATCTCACCTCACTTTTAGAGGTGATTCCCCCACCGCTCTTGAAAATAAACGAACGGGGAGAGACTTGTTCCATAAAACGGATCATCACGGCGCTGTCTAAATCTTGGCCGTCAAAATACCCCATCACCCCCGTATAGAAGCCCCGCTCATAGGTTTCCGCCTCGGCGATGATCTCCAAGGTCTTTTTCTTGGGAGCGCCCGTGATGGAGCCGGCAGGCAAGAGGCTGAACAAAATCTCCCCGACATGGCCGTTCCATCCCTCCGGCAACCGGCCTCTTATCTCAGAACTGACCTGCAACAAACTTCCGTTATGCGTACGCAATTCATCGATATAACGATACCGGGGAACACAAACCTCGGAGGCTACGATACTCAAGTCATTCCGGATCAAATCCACGATCGTGGCATGCTCCGCCGCTTCCTTGGGATCATCAAGGATACGTCTCCGGGCATCGGGCAGCGTAGCGTCGATCGTACCTTTCATGGGATACGAATAGATGAGACCATCCCGCGTCCGCACGAATATCTCCGGCGAGAATACCACGAAACGATCCCGCATCCAAAGCTTATACATCGCCTTGGATTGGTAGAAGATATCTTTTAAGGAGAGATTCGCATGTACCGGAGTAGCGCATGTCAAGTTTACCAAATA
>ENA-ORSO01001490-ORSO01001490.1-human-gut-metagenome-genome-assembly--contig:-NODE-1490-length-13782-cov-2.702557_pt1 | contig 13782 bp, 9 predicted proteins | sample MGYA00241902_ERZ509168 | MGnify/ENA primary metagenome ERZ509168 (study PRJEB26280, sample SAMEA2338806) | human gut metagenome | biome: human gut; feature: human-associated habitat; material: faeces... | reverse complement strand
CAGACGGCGGAAGAGGCGCGCGCGGAAAGGTTAGTTAGGGAAGAGCGTGAGCGTCGGGACTGGTTCGACATGATGCAGAGCGAGGCCGCGTTTCGGGTTTTTCTGGGGCTGCTCGATGAAATGGGTGCAAGTCGGCTCATGGTGACAGAGGACGACATGCGGATGCGCAACATGGCGGATCAAATTCTCAGCCGAATCGCCAACGCCGATCCTCAAACGTATGTCCGCCTGATGTTGGCATTGAAAAATATTTAGGAGGGTTACAGATGGATGAGCCTATTGTTGATGGACAGGAGCAGGTGACGCCCACGGAAGGAGTCAACGCGCCTTCGGAAAATGGCGGGACACCTTCGGAAACGTCTGCCAGTCCTCAAGCTGGTACGCAGGAAAGTGCCGTTTCCGATTGGCGCGCCAGCTTGCCGGAAGGTTGGGCGGACAAGCTGAAAGATGTTGAAAGCGCCGATGACGCAATCAAGGCGCTTGAGCGTGGCCTTGGCTACAAGCCAGCGGAAAAGGCTGATGACATCGTGCTCAAGTATCCCGAAAGCTTCAAGGGAAAAGTGGATGAAGGCGTTGAGGCTGGATTCCGCAATTTCTGCGTCAAGCAAGGGATCACGCCGGGGCAGGCTCAGGCTTTGCTCGACTGGCAACTCGGCGCGGACAAGGAAATCAGGGACAAACTGATTGAAGACGGCACCAACGCCTTGCGCGAGACGTGGGGCAGTCGGTTCGATGAAAACCGCAGTGCGGCCCTGAAAGCGTTCGTAGCGCTGGACAGGCGCATGGACGGGGAATTGTCCGGCACCGTATCCGGGCACGGCATGGCGAACGATCCTGTTTTCGTCCGGGCGTTCTATGAAATCGGCAAGCTGCTTTCCGAAGATACGCTTTCCGGCGGAAACGGGGCTCCTTCTCCTGATGCGGCTGAAAGTCCTGTTGATACTTATAAAACCATGTTCAAGGGGTAAGTTATGGCTGTAGCGCAGACGCTGCATGAAATTGCACTCGACAAGGCAAAGAAGCGCCCTGAGCTTGTGGACTTCCTCACCGAAGAAGCCCCCATTCTCAAGATGCTGAAATGGATTCCGGCAACCCACGGCCTTTGGAATGTTGAAGAGGTTCTTGATTCGATCCAAGGGGCAAGTTTCACGGACTTGGGAGCGCCCCTCCCGTCCATGAAGGCTGAAACCCAACTCCGGCAAACCTATGTCAATCTGCTCGGCGGAGAGGTGGAAGTCAGTAAAGATAAGGCCGATCAATTCGGGGGAGCCGCTAAATACTTCGCCCGCCGCGAGAATGCTTTTTACAAGCAGGCGGGCATGGATACGGAACTGGCGATCTGGCGTGACTACTGGCGCAAGGCGGCGCTTAAGCACAAACTTGTAACAAAGTGTGGTGCAACGGCGAATGCCTATACCATTCTGATTGTCCGCTTCGATCAGGAAAACAACATCGGCATTTATGACCCCACACAGTTTAATCAGGGCCGCTTGCTCGATCCTGAGCCGCTCAATGGCGGTTCTCTTTACCATTTGCGCAGTCAGCCCGGCGTATCCGGGTACGGCGTGGAATACAGGGGGCGTTTTGGCTGGCAGTTGCTTAATGCCGAACGCGCCGTTTTCGGGCTGGTCAATGTTGATGCCGAACATCTGCCCACGTTGAGCCAGATTGAGGACGCCATTGCCGCCGTGCGGGGAACGGCAACGAATACGTACATCTTTGGGCACCACAAGATTGTGCAGAAGACGTTCAGCGCCATTAAGCAGGCTGACATCATGTATGTGAATGGTGACAAGGATCTCCAGACTATCATCGGGGCCATTAACGGCATCAAGATCATTGGCTCCTATAACTTGCCTGACGGTACTGAAACCGCCGTGGCGTAGGGGGAACATATGGCTTTTGAGTTCGGTTCTGAAAACCGTTGGTATGACCAGTATTTCGGCAAAGACGTGGCCCTTCCCTCCACTACAAGCAAGGTGTGCGACACGCCGCTGGCTGTAGGCCAGCATCACGGCTCTCTTGCCGTGACCATCGCCGCAAAAGGCGCTGTAAGCATCCCCTCGACGAAAAAGCTCACCGTGACCATTCAGGGGGCGGATACGGAAGACGGATCCTTTGCCGACATCGCAGGAGCCCCGGAAATGAGCATCAGCGGCGGCACCAGTGCGGCAACGGAATTTGCTGATGGTGACATCATGGGCAAGCTGGTGCTGCCGGATATGGCCCGTTACGCCAAGATCAAGCTGACGACTGACGGCGCGGCAACCGGAAAGGTTGACGTGTTCCTGTCTTACCTCGCCCGATAAAAGCGGGGGGCTTTTGCCCCCTGCCTTTTCAGCATCTTATTGAACTACTTTGAGATAGCCATGATCACGAGAAAGCAGACGGTCAAAAAGTATACAGTAACGGCTGGTGTCCTCACCTATAACATCCCTTTCCCGATCTATGAGTCAGGAGATGTCCTTGCTGTCTGGTCAGCGGATGAGAATGGACTTGATGAATACACGCTGACGTTGGGCTCTGATTATGGCGTTACGATAAACAGTGCTGGAGATGGCGGCACGGTAACATTGAAGCCTGATCGGGTTCCGATTGGTGCAACTCTTGCCATTGTTTCAAATATTCCAGAAACACAAGAGCTTGATTTATCGCATACTGCTGAGGTTGACACGGAGTCAACTGAAAAGGAGCTGGATCGTCAGGTTCAAATGATTCAGCAGCTTAGTGATAAAATCGCGCGCTGTATAAAAGTTAATATTACAGACTCCCGGACGCCTGATGATTACATGCGTGACTTCTGGGAAGCTGTCGCTGCGGTTCTGAAAGCTTTAGGAATCGTAGAAGACGCCCATGAGTATGTGCAAAAATTTGTGGCTGGAATCCCGATCTTGAAACCAAACCTTAGTGAAGTCGAAAACAGCGGTGTTGATGGTCTTTTCTGGGTTCCCGGATTCGGAGATTGCGGAGATCGAGGAGACGATATTTCAAACCGCGTTGTTGTTGCTGATGGGACGCGGAAGCCGAGGCCATTGGGAGAGCGTTTTGCCGACATCATTAACGTCAAGGACTTTGGTGCCAAGGGCGACGGCGTGACCGATGATACAGAGGCATGGATAAAGTTCAAGGCCGCTACTGGAGGCATAAAGTATATCCCAGAAGGTCACTATCTTATTGATGGTGAAGTTCGTTATTTTCCTGTTGGGTGTATTGGTAATGCCGATGCAGAAAAATTTGACGTAAGTAGATGGTCGCAAACTGTAGATAAAGGGAATGTTATCAATATAGGCAGAGAATGGATTCCTATTGATTTAAATGATTGTAAAAATATAGCACCTATAGTTGCTATTGAAAATAAAATAGATACTTCCAATGTCTCTGGGTATGACAATCGTGCTGTATGTGCGTATCTTACGCATACTCAAGAAGGCAATAATGAAGAAAATAGATTGTTTTCTACTACGCTCATACTTGGAGCCGAAAACAAAGCTGCCGGGGATAATGACGTTATTTGTTTTTCGTCCAGAGCGCAGCGATATGACGTTCCTGGGGGGGTAGGTGATACTGCCGGAACTGGAGGACGCATTGATACATATTCTCATCAGAAAGGTTGTGCAATGGGTGCAGAGTTTGCATCCCATGTAATAGACTGTGGAATACCTCGTCCTAGTGATTATGGCAATGTATCAACGTCAAAGTGGGTTACTCCTCTGCATATTACTGGAGATAGTACAGGCTCACCAGCTACGGCAGCAATCCTGATTCAGGGGAAATCTGGATATAACCCATTTTTTGATGGTATTCAGTTTTCCTATAGCATGTTCAAGTTTGCAAAGAATGCTACGTTTCTTATAAACGAAATTCCTAACAATGACGGAACTGTTAACCCCTCGTATCCGGGAGAATACGTTACTACTGATGAAAATGGGCATTTGGATGGAACCGTTGCGTTAAATATGGGCTCATTCAGTGAAGCAAACGGTTATCCTGATGTAGGAATAAAGTTTGGCCATTGCAAAGAGCACATAGCTATACCATCAGGGAAAATGATGAATAACCTCATGACATCCATGAGGATACATTCAAAATCTGGTGCAGGACTACGATTAGATGCAGATAAAAACGACAATGATAACTATTTGTCATGCTATTTGGGGTTTTATAATGATAGAATCCTAAAAGGACGTATTGAATATATACCAACAAATCAATCAATAAATATTGTAAATGATGCTCAAGGTTCTGGTCTCACATTAACTGGAACGAGTTTTCGTCCGACTACTAATGGGACGTTAGCACTTGGCGGGCCAGATAATAAATTTTCAGAAGTTTATGCTCAAACTGGAAATATAAATACTTCTGATGAAAGAAAAAAGCAGAGTATCTCTAATATTCCTGATAGAGTTCTTGATGCTTGGGGGGAAGTCGGTTTTTATGAGTTCAGATTTAATGATTCAGTAGAACGTAAGGGAGAAAAAGCAAGATTTCATACTGGCTTGATAGCACAAAGAATAAAGGCTGTATTTGAAAAATACAGTATAGATCCATTTAAATATGGTCTTCTTTGTTATGACAGTTGGGAAGAGAAACCTGACGTATATATCGAATATGACGAAAAAATACCTGCTGAGTATGATGAAAATAATAATATTATTGTTGATATGCGTATAGTTCATCATAAGAAACTTGTGGAAAAAGGAATTACGGCAGGTGAACTATATAGCGTTCGTTATGATGAAGCTCTTTGTCTTGAAGCGGCCTATCAGCGTCGTGAGCTCGAAAGATTGAAAGCTCGGATAGAGTCATTGGAATCACAGATGAGGTAAATCGTGGATCGAGTATATTTGCATGGAGTTGCGCAGGTAAAAAAAGTCGGCAACACGATGTACATCAATTCCGATGGCGGTGGTGTTGTCGATGAGAAAACGGTTATTGCTACAGGCAGTGATAAACCGCGAACTTTGGCTGATAGATTCTCTGACATCATCAATGTCAAAGATTTTGGAGCCAAGGGCGACGGCGTGACCGATGATACAGAGGCATGGGACAAGTGGCAGGATGTGCTCAAAAATAAAGGTATAGGGTATATTCCTGCTGGAAGCTACCTTGTCAACGGAGTCATACGGTATTTTATATCAGGATGCTTCGGTGACGGTATTAATAAAATAATCAACACCGGAATTGATGAAAACGAAAGCCAGATTGCTAACCATTACGGTAACACCGGCCCCATAGTCCAGATATACCGCAATTACACAGACTGGGAGAGCTTCTCTCCACTTATCGACTTGTCTTTCGATGCTAATGTAACAAAAAATAACGACTGGCATGCTAACGGTTCCGGCCCACAGGGTATACAGGTTCGTGGCACAGCTAAGGGGAACGGCAACACTATGCCTATAGGAATCCGTTCCTTTATGCAGAACAAGCTCAACGGAGACGGGGACGCGGTGGCCCTTTGGGGAAGAGTGGTCAAGGAATCCCCTGATGGGGGAACAAACGACAGTGACTCGTGCGGCGTGCATTGTTCCGCGTGGAACTTTTCTGACACAGGTAAGGGCCTGGTTATGGCTTCTGAGCATTGGGCAAGGCAAGGAAGCACAAGAGAAAACGAGCCGTATATTGTAACAGGGGCGCAAATAGGTGTCCCAGACGGAGCACTCGTTTGCCAGCATATCAACGCTAACTCAGATGTGGGTATGGCCCATGCCCTGCTGCTCCTTACTGGTGGTTCAAAAGGTTATGGTGCATGGAATGCCATACAAATCGGTCGTGTATTCGATAAAGCGGGAGAACACGGGGTTGACCACACCGTTGGCATAAACTGCGGTTCATGGTTGAAAGACTATGGTTATCCAATGTACGGTATACAGTTCGGCTACTGCCCGAATCATGTCCGTATGATTGGCGCATATCCATATAATATCAAAGCTGATATGACAGTCTTCCGTAACCAGGTTGATGATAATAATGCCATAATAGTAATAAATAAGAATACTGGCGAAGGGTATGCATCTTTTGTCTTTCAGCACGAAGGTGTTGCCGTTTCAGACATTATCACAGAGGTCGGCAACATAGATACTTTTTATCGTGTTAGGCAGGCCGGTGGTCATCATGTCTTTTATGCGCAAGACGCGGCTGGTACCCTGAAAAGGGTATGCTCAATTGGAACCATTGCCGTTTCCCCAGGTACTGATAATGAAGTGTCGCTTGGATGGAGTTCTAACCGTTGGACACAGGTTTTTGCATCAACTGGCGCAATATCTACCTCCGACGAGCGAATGAAACAGGATATATCAGATATACCTGATGCTGTGTTCAAGGCATGGGAGAAGGTACGTTTTCAGCAGTTCAAGTTCAAGGACGCTGTAGAAAAGAAGGGAGACAAGGCGCGTCTTCATTGTGGACTTATTGCGCAGCGGGTTATCGAAGCCTTCGCCGGGGAGGGGCTCGATGCCAAGGCATACGGTTTGCTGTGTTATGACGAATGGGCAGCGGAAGAAGCCGTCATTGAACATATAAAGGTTGTTGACCGTGAGGAAACATATAATGAAGACGGATCCATCAAGGAGCCTGAAGAGTTTCACTATGAAGAGAATGTTCTTTCTCCCGCACGTGAGGCGGGAAGCTGCTACTCTATACGTTATGAAGAGGCGCTTGCTCTCGAATGTGCCTACCAGCGCCGCCGTGCAGATCGTATTGAAGCTCGGCTTGCAGCCCTAGAAAAAAAGTTGGGTAGCGTATGATCCAGAACCGTACAACGATCATCAACACGGCACTGATGCGCGTCAGTGCGCAGGGCATCAATTTGGCTTTTCAGGATACACCAGCGGCACAGGTTGCTGAGACTGCATACGACCGGAGCCTTGAATTTTGCCTTTCGCTGTATCCGTGGCCTTTCGCGCTTCGGTATGCGGTTCTTGCTCGGTCTGCTGATGCCCCTGCTTTCGGCTACCGATATGCGTACCCGCTCCCCGGTGACTGTATGCGCGTTCTGGATGTGAGGCGGCATGGTGACGCCGGGGAAGTGCCGACATGGGCATATCGGCATCCGGGGCCGCGCTACAGCATTGTCGGTCAGGAAATTTACACGGACGCGGATAGTCTCGCGCTCAGGTACGTGAGCAATGATCGGAATATGACTATCAGCGAAACGTTTGCCGATGCTCTTGCGTGGAAAATCGCCTTTGAGATTTCGCAATACGTTTCTCAGGGCGCAGCGAATGCGCAGAACTATTTCCAGATTTTCGAGCAGGCCATTGACCGGGCGAAAGTAGAAGCCGACGCGCAGGATAATCCCGTGCGTGAGGAATGGCCTTCCCGCTTTCTGAATGAAAGGTGGGTCAACTGATGCCGATTTTTCATACCCAAAATGTCCTGAATGGCGGCGAAATTTCCCCACTGCTCCGGGGGCGTGTCGATCAGCCGCGCTACAACACGGGAACCCGCGAGATGTTGAATTTTGTCCCGATGCCGCAGGGGGGTGCAACACGTAGGCCGGGGACGCGGTATCTTGGTACGGCGAAGAATCAGGCGTCCCGGCTGGTTCCATTCGTGTTCAGCGAGACGCAGGGCCGGATACTTGAGTTTGGTGACAAGACAATGCGGGTATGGCTGCCTGACGGTACACTTATCACGGATGATTCGGGTGAACCGTATGTTGTAGAAACTCCATTCGCCGCTTCTGAGCTGCGGGCTATGCGGTTCGCGCAGTCGGCTGATGTGGTTTACTTCGCTCATCCGGCGTACGCTCCGTGTAAGGTGTCCCGGTACGCAGACGACGATTGGAGATGGGCGACACTCACATTTATGCCGTCCATTTCAGCGCCGAAAAAGCCTACATTGCAGATTTTGGACAAACGTGCTGATGATGACAAGCCCAAAAATCCGAGCAAGACGGACTACAGCTATGTGGTGACAGCCATTGATGAGGAGACGGGTGAAGAGTCCTCAGCGTCTCCTGCCGCCACGATTGAGGCTGAGGCCCTGAACAGCGTTGATTACCATATCCGCATCACATGGCCCGCCGTATCTGGGGCCAGCGAATACCGCATTTATAAGAAAAAGGTAGGTGTATTCGGATTTATTGGGCGGGCCAGCAAAGACGATACAGTAACCGCGACAACGACGCTCCAAGGAATTGATATAGGCGGTTATCGTTTTTCCCGGACGGCTGACGATTTGTATGTCGGAGTCTTAACTACGACGATTGAAAAGCCTAATGAGGAAACAGAAACAGTCGTCACCGGGGTCAGCGTTGGGGGAGACAACGCTTTTGAGCCAAAACTATACCCCGCATGGTACAATGCATCACTCAAAAAGCTTTTTGTCTATCACGATAAAAATGAACACGGCATTCCTGTAGGCTGGATCGGCGTTGATAATGTGCCTTCGACGTATGAAGGTAGATATAGTTCTTTTGCCAGTTATGCAGGTTTCGGTCAGAGTTCAGCCTATCCCCAAGGATTCCAAGGGGACATTCAGGCCAATCCGGTCTTTTTTTATACATATGCACAATACTATGACGACAAAAATATCGGTGCGGATACCGAAGACACGCCGATAGAACACAAGAACCCTTTTGAGGGTGAGGGAAACTATCCTTCTCAAGTCTTTTTTCATCAGCAACGTCTTGGCTTTGCGGCTACGGCAAACAGGCCGATCACCATCTGGCTTTCCCGTTCCGGCGAGTTTGAAAGCATGGCCGCTTCCGTACCACCCAAGGATGACGACGCTATAGAAGTTACGCTTGCGGCCACGCAGGCCAACCGCATTGTCTGGCTCCAGCCGGACAGAACATCGCTTGCCTTCGGGACGGAGGGAAGCGAGTGGACGCTCTCGCCTTCCGAGGGAGTGGCTCTGACGCCCTCCACGGTATCGTTTGAATTGCAGACGACCAACGGGGGAAGTGACACCGTTCCGGCCCTGTCCGTGGGTGGAAGCGTTCTTTATGTTCAGCGCGGTTCCGGGGCTGTGCGGGAATTTGCCTACAACTACAGCGCGGACAAGTATCTGGGTCAGGATTTGACCATTCTGGCCCGGCATATCGTCAGAGATGTGGGTATCGCGGCGTGGTCATACCAGCAGGAACCGTTCAGCGTGCTCTGGTGCGTCATGAGTGACGGAAGCATGGCCGGGCTTACCTATATGAAGGAACAGGAAATCATCGGCTGGCATCGGCACGGGACGGATGGAGAATTTCTGGATGTGGCCGGTATCCCCGGCGTGCCGGATGATCAGCTCTGGTTCCTTGTGCGGCGGGGCGATTCGGTGTTTGTGGAACGACTGGAAACCTTCTTTGACTCTGATGACCTTGCGGAAGCGTATTTTCTGGACAGTGCCCTGAATTATCGTGGTGAAGCCGTGCGGCAGTTCAGCGGGCTTTCCCATCTTGCGGGGCGGGAAGTGCAGGTTTTTGCCGACGGCGGCACCATTGACGGGCTGCGGGTATCGGATGCCGGAGAACTGACGCTGAAAAACGCGGCGGAATCCGTGCATGCGGGATTGCCCTACACTTCCCGCATTATCCCCAATCTGCCGGAGATTCAGACGCAGCAGGGTTCCACGATGATGCACAATCGCAAAATCCTTTCCACCCGGCTGCGCATCTATCGCAGCATGTCTTTCATGGCCGGACTGGAAGGGAATCTTGTGCCCGTTGTGGACAGGAACATTCTTTCCGGGGCGTTCAGGACGCGGCCCTTTTTCAGTGAGGGAACCGATCTGGCTCTGGATGTCTGCGGCGGGTGGGCGGATGAGTCCCCGCTGTTCATGGAAGTAAGCAGCGCCACGCCGCTGACGATTCTTGCCCTGCTCACGGCTATGGATGTTTCCGCGTATTCGGGCAAGGGAGGTTGGTAATATGGGTGCTGCAACTCTTGCTCTTGCGGCGGGCGGGCTTTCCGCTGTTTCCAGCATTGTGTCCACAAGCCAGGCAAACAGGGACGCAAGATATCAGGCGCAGGCGGCGGAAGCCAACGCGCGGGCCGCGCGCAATCAGGCTAAAATCACGGCGGAGAAAGGCCGCATTGAAGCGGAGAATATTGACCGGGAGCGCAGCGCCCTGACGCGGGCGTATGCCGATATGCAGGCCGGGAATGCGGCGGGGTTCGGCGCTCTGGGCGTGGACATGAGTTCCGGGAGCGCGGCGGACGTGTTCGCGGGCAACGCCTCGCGCTATGCCTCGGATGTGGCGCTGAACAGCTATCAGAAGAATGTGATGGAATGGGAGACGCGGCAGAATGTGAACGCCGCCCTGACCAATGCGGCCAACTATGACAATCAGGCCAGCTATTACAAAAGCACGGTGCAGGGGCTTGGCTCGACCCTGCTCACCGCCGGACTGTCCGGGCTGACCTCCGGGCTGGGTGTGTATTCCATGGCCGGAGGGTTCGGAGGGACGGAAGGACTGCCCGGAACTTTGAGTAGCAAAAGCAAGAGTATCAGGAATATTCCCAAACTGAAAAAATAAGGTGTGAGAATGATCCGCATCCAGACTTACAATAGCACTCCCCGGCGCATACAGACGGGCGGGATAAATCCCGGCAATCAGCCCGCGCTTCGTACCGTATCCGGCAGGGCGGAGGACAGGACTCTGGCCGCCATGCTGCAAAGCGGCCTGAAACTGACGGATATTGCCGTCAAGGAATATGTCAGCAATGAAACGGCCCGCGTGTCGCAGTCCCTCCAGCAGATGAACGCGGAGCTTGCGGCGGAGCGGGAACGCTACATGCGGGAGAATCAGGGACAGAACGCCCTGAACGCCGGGGAACATTTCGAGAACTTTGCACGGGAACTGGCGGAAAAGCACTTGGCGGACGGAAAATTTCAGGGCCGTTTCGCGCAGGAATTTGTGCAGCAGGCCGCCGGAACCGCCCTGCACTTCACGGAACAGGGCCGGAGCTATGCCGGACAACAGCGCGCCGCGTGGCAGGATTCCCTGCTGAAAGGTGAGATATCCACCTTTCAGAATCAGGTTGCGCAGAACTACGACAACAAGGACTGGATTGAGTTCAATCTGAACAACCTCACGCATCGTATAAACGAAATGCGCCCCGGTCTGGATAATCGCGCCCTGCTGGACGATGTGCGAAAGGATGCGGCGGAAGGGGTGATTGACGGTTTTCTGGCCTCCGGGCGTGTGGGCGATGCTCGCGGGGCGCTGGCTCAATACAGGGACATGCTGGGCGACAGGGCAAACGCGGTCAAGGTGAGAATCGACGCCCACGCCGATGCCCTCCAGGCGAAGGCGGAAGCGCAGAGGAAGAAGGCGCTGGATAGAGAAATTCAGACCATGAGCAATGCTCTTGTCCGCGCGGTGCAACTGCTCCCGCAGGAAGATGTTGCCGGGAGGGAACACCTGCTGGTGGAAATGGCGGCGCAGATTCAGGATCCTGAACTGCGTGACAAGGCTCTGGCCGGGGCGAACCGGGAAATCTCCTTCAACAGAAGGCTGTTTGAAGCCAGGCAGGATGCAGTGACGGCAGAGTTCAACACGCCGCAGGTCAGAAGCATGAGCCCGGCGGAAAAGACGGCAAGGCTGAATCAATATCTGGACGAGGGAAGGATTACACAGCAGACGTATGACGTTCTGAACAGGAGTATCAACGGCGGGCCGACATTCACCGTTCCTTCCGCGTTCAATACATTTATGGATATGGCTACGGGGACGCGGGATGACGGGACGCCGTGGTTCAGGACGGAAACGGAACTTCGGGCGGCAATGACGGAAGCGGGAACGCTGACGCTTGCGGATCAGGACAAAATTGTACGAGCGCAGAAAGATACGCAAAAGGCGGAATCCACGACTGCAACGGCAAAGGAAAAAACAGAGGCGGAAGCATACAGGGAATCGCGCAATGCCTTCCTGCAAAACCTTGAAGCGTTGGGCGTGGATGAAGAAAAAACGTATCAGGCGAGAGTATACTTCAATCAGCGATTTGAAGAGTTCAGAGAGCAGAATAAACGCTGGCCCACTGAACAGGAAATGCTGTCCATGAGCGCCGCCGCAATTCAGAAAATATGGACAGGACAGAAACGCGGGCTTGGCGGAAAAGTGGAAATGTCGCTGTATGAAGCCTCTGTTCAGATTCCGGCTGAAGCGCGGCGGCAGATCCGGGCGGAGCTGCTTCGCGCGGGGCACAAGCCGGAAGATATCACGGAAGAAATGGTCATTCAGGAATATCACCGCAACGACAATCAGGCCATGCGGGAAGCCTCGATATTCAATACGGACAGTTGGGGGTATTATGTCGAATAATGCGAATATCGAGAGTCTGGAAGCCGGTTATCGTCTGGCTCTGACCAATCCCGACCATGAGAAGCTGGCGCGGGGCATTGACCTTGGCCTGCAAAGCGGCCTTGACGCCGATACCGCTCTGGCACTTCGCAGCGATCTGAATATTCCCTCCATCGACTGGACGGCTTTTGCACGGGAGGCTCCCACTCTTTCCTCCTTCCTGTCCGGCGGCAATGCCGTCATGAACATGGCCGCGCCGCATATCGCTGAGCTGTGGCGGCAGGAGCAGCAGATACGCCGCTGGAACGTGCGCAGACCGGGGGAAGGCCCGGCGCAGGACAGGCTCGGTCTTCTGGAAACGACGCTAGGAAGCCTCTATTACGGGCTGAAAGAAGTTGAACGGGCGGGAAAACGTGTGGAGCAGGAAGTCGCGTCCGCAGTTCGTCCGGTTCTGGAAGATTTGCCTCTGGAGCGTATGCCGGGAATAACAGGAGAAATCCTCCGAAGACTGAAAGGGCTTGACCTTGATTCTCCCGTGGAAAATTCGCTTCCCGATTTTGAATTTGAACGGAGCTATGAACAGGATGTTGCCAACGCTTCTCCTTTTCTCCGTTTCGCCGCGGATGTATTCCGGTCTCTGCCCACAACCGGGGCGGCACTTCTTGGAGGTGCTGCGGGCGGCCCGGCGGGAGCCGCAGCCGTTGGAGGAAGCCTTGTCTACGGACAGTCTCTGGAAAGTTACGACAGGGATACAACTGTCACGGCCAGCCCGATGGAACGCCGCCTTTACGCATTGGGCAACGCCCTGATTCAGGGCGGATTGGAAGCCGTGGGCGCACATGGCCTTTTAAATGCGTTCAGGCCGCGCGGCGCACGAGGCAAGGCGCTCAAGGCATGGTTCGAGGGAGCGGCCAGGGAAGGCGTGACGGAAGCCGCTCAGGAATTCCCGGATCGTTTCTTTCAGGAAATGGCGCGGGGGGCGGAACTCACGGACAAGGAAGACCTGCTGCATCTGCTGGACGTGTTCACCTCTTCCGAGTTCTGGAAAGATGCGGGTTATGCCGGGCTGGTGGGTGCGGCGGCGGGCGGGCTTGTTACCGCGCCGGGCATCCATGCTCAGCGGCGGGCCTTTGCCGCTCAGGAAGCGGCCTTTGCCGCCATGCCCGCAATGGCGAAGAATTTTCCCAACGCCTACAAGGCCATTCTCCGACGGCACGCGGAAGCGGGCAATGTGAGCCGGGAGGTTTTTGTGCCTTCCGCCGCCGTGGAAGGGTTGTTTCAGGAAGATGCCACTTCGCAGGATGTACAGGACTTTCTGGACAAGGCGGGCATTTCTCCGGCGGACTATGAAGCCGCGCGGGCCAGCGGCGCGCCTCTGTCCATCCCCTTTGAAAACATTGCGGACGTTCTGAATGATGAACGGGGGCAAGCCCTGCGGGATCAGCTTGACATTTCGCCGGAACAGGAAAGCGTCGGGGCCGCTGTGACTGCGGAAATTTTCGAGAGCGTTCAGAAAGGGACTCTCTCTCTGGAAAACATGCCGG
>ENA-ORSO01001489-ORSO01001489.1-human-gut-metagenome-genome-assembly--contig:-NODE-1489-length-13786-cov-2.652174_pt1 | contig 13786 bp, 12 predicted proteins | sample MGYA00241902_ERZ509168 | MGnify/ENA primary metagenome ERZ509168 (study PRJEB26280, sample SAMEA2338806) | human gut metagenome | biome: human gut; feature: human-associated habitat; material: faeces... | reverse complement strand
AGCGGTTAAAAGCAGTTTCAAGGTAAATGGCGGGGAAACTATCGCCTTTGAAGTTCCAAAACCGCAGGAGGCGGCGATCGAGGCGGAAAATATCCCGTTGGACATTTTGTATGAAGATTCGGATATAATTTTAGTCAATAAGCCGAAGGGGATGGTTGTCCATCCGGCGGCAGGGCATTATACGGGGACTCTGGTCAATGCGCTGATGTACCATTGCAAGGATCAGCTCTCCGGCATCAACGGAGTCATGCGCCCTGGGATCGTCCACCGGATCGATATGAACACGACCGGTGTGCTGGTGGTGTGCAAGAATGATTTCGCCCACAATTCACTTGCAGAGCAGCTCAAGGTGCATTCGATCACCCGCGTGTATTATGCCATCGTATTTGGCAATCTGCGCGAGGATGAGGGCACTGTCCATGCACCGATCGGGCGTCATCCGACGGATCGCAAGAAAATGAGCATCCACTCCAAACAGGGGCGCGATGCGATCACGCATTACCGCGTACTGGAACGCTTCGGGGCGTATACATTTATCGAGTGCCGCCTGGAGACGGGACGCACACACCAGATCCGCATTCATATGAAGCATCTGGGATATCCACTGATCGGAGATTATCTCTACAATCCGGACATGCGCCACATTGGTCGTCAGGCTCTTCATTCTCATAAACTTTCATTTTGTCATCCGATCACTGGAGAAATGATGTCTTTCACCGCTCCTCTCCCAGATGACATGCAGGCAGCACTAAATGCCGATTAAGCTTTCTTGCTTCCCATGCATTTCCGGATAATGACACAGATCACAATGGTCACTGCCATATCCGGAAGTGTATTTCCTACCGGAATATCCACACCCATTAAGTATCGATATAATACAAATCCTACAATCCAGATCACAATGTTCGTCACATCAATCGCATCTGACAGACTGTCTGCACGTTTCAGGATAAAGAAGTCTGCGATCTGGATCGCGATCATCGGTGCAAATACAGAACCGATCAGATACAGGAAATCTGTTATATTATCCATCGGATATACAATTGCTGCGGCCGTTCCAATCACTGTCACAACGATAGCAACATGCTTTCCGTTCCATCTGCTTACAACCGTCTCGCTGGAGATTCCAGCAGAGTATGCATCCAGGAAAGTGGTTGTAACTGTTGAAAATACAATGATCAGAAGTCCCAGGATGCCAAGACCTGCCTTTAACATGATCTGTGCAATGTCATACTCTCCGGTAATGATAGCAGCTCCCATTCCAATCACATACATCCAGCAGCTTACGATTCCATATGTAACCGCACTGACTGCAGTTGCTTTCACCGGCTCCTTCGCCTCTCTTGTGTAATCACTGATCAGTGGCAGCCACGATAATGGCATCGCAACCGCAAGCTCTACTGCTGCTCCAAATGTCATACTGTCGTCAGACGGTGTTCCCACCCCGCTTCCCGTAAATATCACCTTGCACAGAATCAGTGTCAGGATAAATAATGCTGCCATCGCAACAGTATTGATCTTGCCCAGATTCGTAATTCCGATCACAATCCACAGAATGATCAACGCTCCTATCACCAGGCACCATATCCATCTACCGGTATGCATCACACCGTCTGCTGCCAGTGCCCCGTCATAGATCATGATCGCAGTCCAGCCGACAAGCTGCAACACATTCAGGACCGCAAAAAGGATACTTCCTTTCTGTCCAAAGCTCATCTTTACAGTCTCCATTGCACTCTTTCTGACTTTTCCGCCGATCACTCCTGCCAGGAACAGCATCAAACAACCAATGATGTGTCCTACTATGATTGCCGCCAGTCCTTTTCCCATGCCAAGCGGGGCCAGATATGTTCCGGTCAGGATCTCTGCGATCGAAACCCCTGCGCCGAACCAGATCAGACCATTTTCAAATAAGCCGGTACGCTTCTCTTCCATAATGTTTATTCCTCCTCGTCTTCCTTTGTAGTCTTATATAATAGTATTTTTCAAAGCCTGTTCCAGCAGCTGCATCTCATCATCGCTTAATTTCCACTCAAATACCTTGCAGTTCTCCTCAATTTTATCGCGGCTCTGCGCTCCTATAATACAAGAAGAAATAAAAGGTCTCTGCAAGGTCCAGTTCAATGCAATCTGCGACAATGGAACATTTCGTTCCTCTCTGATCTGATCCATTGTTCTTAAAAGAAGCATTACTTTTGAAAACAACGGTTCTTTAAAATATGGGTAAAACCGGTTTCGGTTATCATCCACACCATATTCCTTGAGTTCTCTGTATTTTCCGGTTAAAATGCCTCCTCCAAGTGTTCCATAAGTCATAACTCCCATTTTCTGAGCACAAGCCCACCGGATCAGCTGCTCCCATTTCCGATCTACCATAGAATACTGTGGCTGATATGCTTCTATAGCACAATATTTTTCTGCTTCTTCCATCTGTTCTTTTGTAAAATTCGATACTCCGATATGCAGAATCTTTCCTTGCTTTTTCAGTGTATTAAGCGCATCCATTGTCTCTTCCATCGGAACATTCGGATCCGGCCAGTGGACCAGATATACATCGATATAATCTGTCTTCAGATTACGGAGTGATTCTTCGCATTCCCGCATGATCTTATCTGCCGACCCGCAGCGTACATATTTTCCATTAATAAATTCATTTCCACACTTGGTAGCCAGAATTACTTCTTTCCTGACGCCAAGTTTGTGCACAACTTCTCCGATATACTGTTCTGCCCTGCCTCCATTGTAGGCAGGTGCCGTATCAATAAAATTGATTCCACAATCTACTGCTGCCTTGATCGCATCCATCCGACTTTCGTCGGAATAGGAATCCCATCCGGCACCTCCGATTCCCCATGTACCAAGACATATCCTGGATACACGAAGTTGTGTCTTTCCAAATTCTGTATATTCCATTTTCTTCATCTCCGTTTCACTTCACCGCCAGTTATGCCTTTTACCACCCGGGACAGATAAAAAGCCACTAATCCCCGTCCCCAATGGCTTCTTTCATGAGTGAAAGTCTGTATACACGTCTGCCGGTTTCTTCATAATGCTGATCCAGAAGATCACAGGTTGCCTGGAGATCGTTAATCCGGATGGCCTCCAACAGGCATTGGTGTGTCCATACTGCAGCACCTCCCTTATGAGAGGTACTTGGATCCGGTGTGTTTGGTTCTAAGCGATTGGCATTTTGAACCGAGAGGAACATGGCACCATTCAGTGGACTCAGCAGTTCCCACATTTTGGTGAGTCGGTTAAGCTGGGCAGAGTGAATGATCTGCAGGTGGAATGTCTCATCTGCATGAACGGCCTTCATGGTATTACCTGCGAGAACAGCCTTTCGAAAATCTTCAATGCTGGCTTCCATTATCATGAGACTATAGTCACTGAGACGGCAGTTGCTTTTCTGGATTGCCAGCTTTTCGAGGCTGCCGCGCAGAAAAAAGACTTCATAAGCGTCTTGTGGAGAAAGCAGTGCGACTGTACATCCTTTGTTAGGACAGTAATCGACTAAACCTTCGACGGCGAGCTGTCGGAGTGCTTCGCGCACAGGACCTCGGCTGAGTCCGAATTTCTGGGCAATTTCAGCCTCTACCAGTTTTTCCTGAGGCTGAAGGGTTCCATTAATAATCTGCTCACGCAGAGATTCAAGAACAATTTCTGATGTAGTTGTGTTTGATGCTTTTCGTTGTTCCTGCATATTTACCTCATCTAATTTCCAGAATAATCCATTAAGACTTGCGCAACATATTGCATATCAGAAGGTGTGAAGCGCTGATCGCAAGGAACGGATACAATGTGGTCATAAATGTATTGTTCTGATGAATCTGGCAGTGGATGAACCAGAGGTCCTACTGGCCAGTAGACAGTCGAGCGAATCTGGTGATCTGCAAGGTATTGCTGAAATTCGTCACGATTTTCGGCATACAGGCAGAAATGGCTTGGGACAGTAGCCTCTGGAAGTTCAGGAAAGACTGGCTGCACACCATGAAGAGGTGCTGTAAGAGCGTCTAAAAGTGCAGCATAGTTTTCACGTCTTGTCCTGCAAATAGAATCGAAGTCAGCATGGCGTAGGATATATTCTGAATTATCATCACCAGCAAAGCAGTCAAACATCTGACGAAGCCGCAGTTCTCCCTCCCAGAAAATATCGTCGTCTCCTGTCTCGTAGTATTCTTTTCGCTGTTTAAGATGTGTTGGTTCTACCTGCAGAAGAGGTGTTTCAAAAGTTCCATTTCGTTTAACAGCGAATCCACCACAATCAATCCCCATCCATTTTCGGAAGCTTCCGGCAAAATAATCACAGAGAGGATCGATACCGTCAGCTGAGAGCATGGAATGAGTTACATCTTCAAAAATTACAACTCCTTTTTCTTTGCAGGCTTTAACAAAGTCGTGATCATAGTTGCAAAAACCATAGTAGCCGCAAAGAGATAAAACACTGATTTCATCAATAACCGAAGTATCGAAAATGCTGTGCAAATCCTGATCCAGCTCATAAAATTTCAGCTGATATCCGGCTTTCTCAAAAGGAGCAAGGACCGTCTCACAGGTATACAAAGGCACATATGCGACTTTACGCGTATCGTGACGTGCAATCTCCTGTAAACAATAATAGATACCGCATCGTCCGGACATGGTAAATGCCAGATCATCATTAGGTGAACTGATACTTGAAAAGTATCCGTTTTCGATAGGTGTGCTTGGTTCATAGTGGAACATACCGCCAATTTTTCGCATGTTTTATTTCCTCCTCATATAAAATAGGTTACTTTATCGTCATGTTCCCAGTTGATTTTTGTCCGTTAGCTAAAAACTCATTATAATTATAGTAGATTGTTAACGAAAACGAAAGTATTATTTTTCGAAAGAAAATATCTAAAAAAGTCACACAATAACATTATTAACAATTATTATTTTGCAATATTGGTACAAAAGCATAAAAAAAGTGCGTTTTGTAGATGTAGAAACTTCTAGAATTACTGTCAAGAGAAAAAATATGTTAAAAATCAACAAAATTACTGATATTTTTTCGTTGTTAACATCAAGCTGGAATTGTTGACAATCCTATTGGCCTAGACTATACTTGGCTTATCAAGAGCGGCTCAAAAATTCTGTGTTGTCAGAAAAAGTTAATCCTAAATGGGAATAGGAGTTATTGACAGTTAAATATAACTTATAAAATTGTAAATGAATGTAAAAGCTAAAAACTGCATTACAATTGAATATTGTTGCGTTCCCGTCCATAAACAAAAAGATTATATGAAAGGAAGAAAATTATGAGACTTACAAATTTGACTTGGCCGAAAGCTCAAGAATATTTTGAAAAAAATGATATGGTACTTATTTCTATCGGAAGTATTGAGTGTCACGGCCGTCACATGCCACTTGGAACTGATACACTGATTCCGGAGCATTTGTTGGAGAAAATTGAGAAGAAGAGTGATGTTTTGATTGCTCCGACTATTCCATATGGTTCCTGTCAGTGTTTAGCTCCATATCCGGGCACAATTGATATTGACGGCGAGGTACTCTATCAGTTTTGCCGTCAGATTTTCCTGAGTCTGTATCGTCACGGCGCAAGAAAATTCGTTTTCCTGAACGGACATGGCGGAAACATTAAGATGATTGAGCGCCTTGGCATGGAATTCGAAGATAAGGGCTGTCTGGTTGCTATGCTTAACTGGTGGCTGATGGCATGGGATATGAACCCAGCGTGGAAAGGCGGTCACGGCGGTGGTGAGGAAACGGCTGCGATTCTTGGAATTGATCCGTCTTTAGTTGATAAGAGTGAGATAGGTGGGGAACTTAAGTTTAAGCACCTGTCTGATAATCTGAAGACAACAGGTTTCCGTTCTGTTGAGTTCAAGGGAGTTAACGTTGATATTATACGCAATACTCCGCATGTAACAGACAACGGCTGGATCGGACCGGATCATCCGAATACCGCTACAGAAGAGTGGGGCAAGGAGATGCTTGAGACTACAGCAAACTATATTGTTGATTTCATGGAAGAGTTCAAGAAAGTAAAACTTTCATAAAAGAGGTGTCAGAATGGATAAAAAAACGACGCTAGAAATGATTGCAGCAATTTCAAATGCAAATGGTACATCCGGTTTCGAAGATGAAGTGGTTGCAGCGATTCGTCCTTACGCAGAAGGACTCGGAGAAATTACAGAAGATCGCATGCGCAACCTGTATATACGACGTAAAGAAAATAACGGTAATCGTCCGGTTGTTCAGCTTGACGCACATAGTGATGAGGTTGGCTTTATGGTGCAGGCTATCTGCCCAAACGGAACTCTCCGCATCATTCAGGTCGGAGGTTGGGTTAACCACAATATTCCGGCTCATAAAGTCCTGGTTCGTAACCGATTCGGAGAATATATTCCGGGACTTACTGCCAGCAAGCCTCCGCATTTCATGACAGAGCAGGAGCGCAAAGCACCTCTGGAGATGAAAGATATCACGGTGGATGTTGGTGCTGTTTCTAAAGAAGAGGTTGTTGAAAAATTCGGCATTCGTATCGGTGAACCGGTAGTGCCGGATGTGACATTTACATATTCAGAAACCACAGATCTGATGGTGGGCAAGAGTTTTGACTGTCGTCTGGGATGTGCGGCAATTCTTAAGACCATGCATACCCTGGCTGGTCAGGAGCTGAATGTGGATATTGTTGGCGCTTGTGCAGCACAGGAAGAAGTTGGTGTACGCGGTGCCACTGTGACAGCACAGGTAATTAAGCCGGATATCGCAATTGTTTTTGAAGGCTGCCCGGCAGATGATACCTGCGTTGAGCCGTATATGGTCCAGACAGCAATTAAGCGTGGACCGATGCTTCGTCACATTGATTCACGCATGATTACCAATCCGCGATATCAGAGATATGCGCTTGATTTAGCAGAAAAGCTTGGCATCCCGGTTCAGGATTCAGTTCGCAGTGCCGGTTCAACCAATGGTGCAACTATACATCTGACTGAAAAAGCAGTGCCGGTCATCGTTATCGGTGTTCCGGTTCGCTATGCACACACACATTACGGAATTTCAGCTTATGCTGATTTTGATAATGCGGCTAAGCTGGCATGCGAAATTCTTAAAAGGCTTGATGAAGAGCAGATTATGAGTTTTTAAATACAATACGTAAAAGAAATTCTGGATTTTATGCAGGAGCTAAGATGAGTAGAAACTGCATAAAATCCATTTCTTTTTTCTTCGCAAAGATAATATCCACCCCCGTTTCAAACAAATTAACAACACTCGATTCCAGAAAATATATCAATATATTGGACTCCTTCCTCAACTAACCACTTCAACGTCCTTTTACCTTGTCCTGCAAATGCTTCTGTTCCAAATACCGCCAGTGCTTCCCAAGGTGAGAAATCCCGGTTCCAGTCTTCTACCTGAAATGCTACTAGCAAAAAGTTCTATTCTAGCACAAGTTCCAGCAAAGCTTCCCAGAAATGTTCTACTTCTCCTTCCTGATGTGGATACATGCCCCCAAAAATAACCGAACCTCTCAATCCATTCTGTACGATATGTAATTGTATACCTGCTACGATTGTCTCTGTCACATTTATCTTCTTCATTTTCATCACATTTCTGATTCCACTGCCATCCTTATCATTTTCTCAAATGACTGCGCAAACCGCTCATCATCTTCCTCAGTACGTTTCTTCGGCCCTTTTATATGATTTTTATGAGAATTTCTTTACGGTCGATTCAAAGATCTCCCGGATCTCTTTATTCGGAATTTTAAGAGCAGTTTCACCTTCTTCCAGAGATTCCGGCAATTCGTCTTTTCGTACTGTTGTCAGATAACCGGTCAGATATAGCACGCTCCACAGATTCTCTTCCGATGAATGCAGATAATCATATGTGAGATTTTCTTCGATGTGTTCTTTCACACATCCGTCTCGCCAAAATGATATCCGTCATACCATTCTTTCACTTCTGCTGCATACGCATCAATATCTGCATCCTGTAACATCTTGTCTATATCATCCTGTGTAAATCCAAAATACTCATCCAGGCCTGTCGCTGCAATTGTATCTGAGACAAAATTATTCGTTCCTGTGAAGATACTTTCTTTGGCAATTTTCAGGCAGCCCGTGACAACTGCAAATTCCAGTGACGGATTATCTTTCAACGATGTACTCATGACAGTTTTCATAACTTCCATCATCTCTGCATAATAGCCTTTATCACTTGCTTTTGCCACTGGAACATCGTATTCATCCAGTAAAAGAATCACTTTTCTGTCATAATGCGCATGCATCATTTTTATCAGAATACACAGGGAAGTCTGTACATCAATCATGGATGCCGTACGTCTGTTGGTTTGCCACCCTACTCTTCCATCTCTTCTTCATAATACTTGATCAGTGCCTGTGTTCCGAGATCGCCGTATCCTTCTGCCTGCAGCATCTCATAATTAGCCAGTACCTGGCTTAATACATCCAGACTTATGTTGCTCATATTTGCTTCAGTCAGCGCAAGCTTCATATCTTTGATGAAATGCTTCATGAAGAATCCCGGTGCATAATCTCCTGCCAGGATCTTTGGTCCGAATGTGTCCAGCTGTTTACTTCCAGCTGCCCCGGTCGATACGGAGTTAAGTACCGTCTGCAGATCCAGCCCTTTCGCCTTTGCATAGGTCAGAGCTTCGCATACACCGGATAACGTTCCGGCGATCATGATCTGGTTCGCAAGCTTGGCATGCTGACCGCTTCCTGCTGCCCCCTGATAGTTAATATTCGTTCCCATTGCTTTGAATAACGGCATACATGCTTCGTAGTCTTCTCTGGAACCACCAACAAGAATGGATAAGGTTCCCGCTTTTGCCCCGGTATCTCCGCCTGTTACCGGTGCATCCAGTACATGGAAGCCTCTCTTGGTTCCCTCTTCTGCGATCTTCTGATCCAGCATCGGACTTGTGGTCGTCATATCGATCAGGTATGCACCTTCTTTTGCACTGTCCAGGATATTTCCTTTGTCGAAGTATACTTCTTCTACGTCAACAGGGAATCCTACGATCGTGATAACCGCATCGCAGTCTTTCACACAGTCTGCGATCGTCTCGTGGAAAATTGCTCCTTCACTGATCACTTCTTCTACTTTGGATCTGGTTCTTGCATAAATGTGTAATTCAAATCCTGCTTTCATGAGGTTGCGGACCATGGATTTTCCCATGATGCCGACGCCGATGAATCCTATTTTTTTCATATGATTGTTCCTCCGCGTGTTTGTTAATGTTTCATTACCTTGCACCGTTTTTTACTCTTCTACCTTCTCCACAACTTCGCCCTGCTTCTTATAGATGCTGTTGCCCGGTACGAATCCTCTGACGCTTGACAGTGGATAGATATTGCTGTGGCTTCCGATTACGGTTCCCGGATTCAGGACGCTTCCGCATCCAACCTCCACTTCGTCTCCAAGCATAGCACCGAATTTCTTCAGTCCCGTCTCAATCTTTTCATCTCCGGCTTTTACTACGACCAGTTTCTTGTCGGATTTTACATTGGATGTGATAGATCCGGCTCCCATGTGGGATTTGTAGCCGAGGATAGAATCTCCGACGTAGTTATAATGCGGAACCTGTACTTTATTGAACAGGATAACATTCTTTAATTCTGTAGAGTTACCTACCACTGCACCTTCGCCTACGATCGCGTTTCCACGGATGAATGCACACTGACGTACTTCCGCGTTCTTTCCGATGATCGCCGGTCCATGAATGTATGCTGTCTGGAAGACTGTTGCGGATTTGGCGATCCACACATCTTCACCTACCTGATCGTATTCGTCTGCCGGAAGTGTCTTTCCGAGTTCTTTGATGAAGTCACTGATCTTTGGAAGGACTTCCCATGGGTAAGTGACACCTTCGAAAATATCCTTTGCGATGGTTTCGTCCATGTGGTTGTAGAGGTTTTTAATTGTTAATTGTTCTAACATGTTGGTTCTCCTTTTTTATTTTTTAGTTTTTCCGGTCTTTCCTGCCGGCTTCTTATAAAACTGTGCTGCCTTATCATAACACGCCCGCATCTGATACTGATTATTCAGTCTCTTCACCGCCAGTGTCCTTCTTGATACGAAGTCGTCTAACTTCTTCATATATTCATCGGAAGTGATATCCCCTTCCGCTACATAAGTCAGCCCTTTTTCCCAGCTTGCCGTAAGCTCCGGGTTCAGAAGCGGCCGGATGGAATGGTCTACGACATCGTAGATCATCTCGCCCAGCATGGTCGGTGTTACGATCTGTGTCTTCTTATTCAGTGCCAGATATTTATTATTAAATAATTTTTTCAGGATTTCTCCTCTGGTCGCACTGGTTCCGATTCCGCTTCCTTTAATCTGGGCACGGAGTTCTTCGTCTTCAATCAGCTGTCCTGCATTTTCCATCGCAAGGATCAGCGAACCGGAATTGTAACGCTTCGGTGGTGAGGTCTTGCCCTCTTTGATGTCCAAAGACTGCACCGGAAGTGTCATGCCTTTTTTCAGACCCTGAATCTTGATAAAAAAGGCTGCATCTGTATCCTCTCCGTCGCTTTTCTTTCCCGGTACACCGGCTACTTTCAGATATCCTTCTTCTGCCAGCACTTTAAAGCTCGAGAAAAATGACTCTTCTTTCATCTTCGTCACGATTGCCACTTTCTGATACACAGCCGGCGGATAAAAGATGCTTAAGAAACGTCTCACAATCACATCATACACCTTCTGTGACAGATTCGGAAGTCCTTTTAATCCTCCTGTCCCTTGTCCGGTCGGAATGATCGCATAGTGATCTGTGATCTGTTTGTCATTGACGTATCTGGTCTTCTCCAGTCCTTTGTGGCTTCCGAATCCTACGATATCCTGAAGGTACGGTTTTGCCGGTTCGTACTGCATCAGACCATTCAGATTCTTGTGGATCTCTTTTGCCACTGCCGTTGACAGAACTCTGGCATCGGTTCTCGGATAGGTTACAAGTTTCTTTTCGTATAATTCCTGAATGATGCGGAGGGTCTCATCCGGACTGATCTTGAAACGTTTGGAACATTCATTCTGAATCTCTGCCAGGTTGAATAACAGCGGCGGATTCTTCTTTTCTTTTTTCTTTTCGATGGATACAATCTGGCAGGTCAGCGGGGAATTTCCAACCGGCTGGTCTGTGCTTAAATACCGGATCAGTTCTTCTGCCTTTTCTTTTTCCTTAAATCCATTTTCCTTATAGAGATCAAAAGATTCGAACCACTTTGAACCTTTGACCGCTCTCCATTCTCCCTCGAATGTCGAACCTTTCTCTCCAATTGTACTTAACACTCTGTAGAACGGCGTCTCTACGAACTCGCGGATCTCCCGTTCTCTTCGCACGACCATGCCAAGGACACAGGTCATCACACGTCCGACCGATACGACAGAATATTTCGTATTCAGATAATTGGATATACTGTTGCCGTATTTTAAAGTCAGAAGTCTGGAAAAATTGATTCCCATCAGATAGTCTTCTTTCGCTCTTAAGTATGCGGATGCTGCCAGATTGTCGTATTCATTTAAATTTTTTGCTTCTTTGATTCCACGCAGGATCTCTTCTTCTGTCTGCGAATCGATCCACACACGTCTCCGGTTCTTTCCCTTCACACCTGCCTGCTGTTCTACCAGACGGTAAATGTATTCTCCCTCGCGCCCCGAGTCGGTGCAGACATAAATGGTATCTACATCTTCACGGTTTAAAAGTCCCGACACGATCCTAAACTGCTTCGCCACCGCAGGAATGACTTCGTATTTGAACTCCTGTGGGATAAAAGGCAGAGTCTCGAGACTCCACCTTTTTAATGCAGGATCATATTCTTCGGGATAACTCATCGTGACCAGATGTCCAACACACCAGGTTACGATCGTCTCCTCCGATTCCAGATATCCGTCTTTTCGTTTTGTATTGATATGCAATGCCTTGGCAAACTCCTGCGCAACGCTGGGTTTTTCGGCAATGTATAATGATTTCCCCATGAAATTATGTTACTCCTTTGTCTGTGTATACGAGTGACAGCTTTTCTACTTAGTTATCCGGACACTTCCCACTGTCTGTCTCTGGTATATTTACTTATGCAGCATATGCAAAATTTTTCTGACCAGATTCGTTGCAAATCCACCTGATTTCTTTTGAGCCTTCGCCTGCTCTTTCTTCTGCACCTCTTCCGCTGCCTTTAACGCTTCTTCCATAAAAACCGCCTGCGAATCAATCATTTTCCCGGAAGACTCATCTTTTAACTTACGTTTTGTATAAGTGCCATCCTTCTGCATCACCCTGGCTTTGACATTATCGCTTAACATGACTTTCAGATCATGATTGATCTGCCGTCTGATCTGTTCGTCTAATACCGGGCACGCAACTTCCACTCGTTTTTCTGTATTTCTTGTCATCATGTCAGCGGAACCGATATAGATCTTCTGTTCTTTTCCGGTTCCGAAACTGAAGATACGCGGGTGCTCCAGATAGCGGCCAACCACGCTCATCACTCTGACATTTTCTGTATATTCCGGTACTCCCGGTAGTATACAGCAGATTCCGCGAACAATCAAGTCTACCCGGACTCCTGCACATGACGCTTCGGATACCTTCCGTATGAAATCTACATCCGTTACAGAATTCATTTTCATCACAATGCGTCCGTCTTTCCCCTTCTGAATCTCTTCGTCCATCATCTGCAAGATACTGCTCTTTAAGCTGACCGGTGACACGATCAGATATTGATAACTGCCCTGAAGATTTCCGATGGACATATTTTTGAAAAATTCTGCCGCATCTTGTCCGATCCTTGGATCTGCTGTCATCAGGGACAGATCGGTGTACATGGCAGCTGTCTTCTCATTATAGTTGCCGGTTCCCACCTGAGTAATGTACTGGATCTCATTCCGGTTTCTGTATGTGATCAGACAGATCTTGGAATGCACCTTATATCCGTCAAATCCATAAATAACGCGGCAGCCCGCCTCTTCCAGTCGTTCCGACCAGTCGATGTTATTCTGTTCATCGAATCTGGCACGCAGCTCGATCAGCACCGTGACTTCTTTGCCATTTTCCGCGGCCGCACAGAGATATTCCACCAGCCTCGCCTTCTTCGCCAGACGGTAGATTGTGATCTTGATCGTCATGACATTCGGATCGGCAGATGCATCTTTGATCAGCTTCAGGAACGGATCCATGCTTTCGTATGGATAGAATAACAGGATATCCTGTTTCTTCACCTGCTTTAACATACTTCCTTCCTGTACGTGTGCAGATTTCTGCGGGGAAAATGGTTCATAGACCAGTGACCGTTTCATGGATTCCGGAAGATTTCCTGCGATGGAGAACATGTAATCCAATTTCATCGGCATTTTTGTCCTGAAGATCTGTGCCGGTGTGATCTTAAATTTGTCACAGAAATACTTTTCCAGTTCCTTATCCAGCGGCTCCGCTGTCTCCATGCGGACTACTGCCATTCTGCGGCGCTTGTGAATGGTTTCCTGCATCAGCAGGCGGAAATCATCATTGATCTCCAGTGCCTCATCGTCCGGCGATACATCTGCATTTCTCGTTACACGAATATAATTCTTGTCTGAGATCTGATACTGGTCAAAAACAAGATCAATAAATTCCAGGATAATCTTTTCCATACGGATATAACGGATATCATGGCCCGGAAGATATAAAATATCTGACACAAACTGTGGAACCGGTACGATTCCAATCATGGAAGTTCCATTCTGCTTCAGACTTGCGATCACATACAGTTCCTTATTGAGCAGATGTGGGAATGGATGATTG
>ENA-ORSO01001468-ORSO01001468.1-human-gut-metagenome-genome-assembly--contig:-NODE-1468-length-14012-cov-9.498030_pt1 | contig 14012 bp, 10 predicted proteins | sample MGYA00241902_ERZ509168 | MGnify/ENA primary metagenome ERZ509168 (study PRJEB26280, sample SAMEA2338806) | human gut metagenome | biome: human gut; feature: human-associated habitat; material: faeces... | reverse complement strand
CAGGCTCTCCACCTGGCTCTTGAGGTTGGTGTACTGGCCGCCAGGCATCTCGTAGCGGTAGATATCGGTGGAGGGGTTCTTGATGCCCGCCTCAAACTGGCTGTAGCGCAGGCGCACGTCCGCCCAGTAGTCGGAGAGGGTCTGGAGCTTTTCGGGGGCGAGTCCGGTGTCCCGCTCCTGGCCCTGGAGGGCGGTGACCACCGCGTTCAGGGAGGGCTGGCTGGTGGTGGAGGACATGGAGTCGATGGCGCAGTCCACAATATCCACCCCTGCCTCGGCGGCCATCAGATAGGCGGCCACCTGGTTGCCCGAGGTGTCGTGGGTGTGCAGGTGGATGGGCAGGCCCACCTCGTTTTTCAGGGCAGTGACCAGCTTCTTGGCCGCGTAGGGCTTGAGGAGGCCGGACATGTCCTTGATGCAGACCGAATCGACGCCCATTTCTTCCAGTTCGCCGGCTACGCGGGTAAACGATTCCAGCGTGTGGATGGGACTGATGGTATAGACCAAGGTTCCCTGCACGTGAACGGATTTCGTATCTTTTGCCGCCTTGATGGCCGCTTCCATATTGCGCGGGTCGTTGAGAGCATCGAATACGCGGATGATGTCGATGCCGTTATCGACGGCGCGGTTGACAAATTCGTATACCACATCGTCGGCATAATGGCGGTATCCCAGGATATTCTGTCCACGGAACAGCATCTGCAGCGGCGTTTTCTGTACGTATTTCTTGATGGTCCGCAACCGTTCCCACGGGTCTTCATCGAGAAAGCGCATACACGTATCAAAGGTAGCGCCACCCCAGCATTCCAGGGCATTGTAGCCGATATCATCCATTGCTTCCAGCACGGGCAGCATCTGCCTGAGCCGCATCCGTGTCGCCGCTATGGACTGGTGACCATCGCGGAGCACCGTTTCTGTAATCTTTACTTGAGCCATTCTATATCCTCCATCTGGTTTTTATCCTATGAAATCTAGTACTATTACGTGGTACTAAAGACATATACAGGTATTATACCATATTTGCCCATAATAAGACAGACTGCCCTGGCTGGTATAGATAAAAAGAACATTTCCTCATGATTTGTATGCATAGAGGAAATGTTCTTTTTTATGTACTATCAGCTTCTCCGCTACAGGGATTTATTTGGCAGCGCCGGCTTTATCGGCAGCAAGGATGGCATCATAGACTTCATCGGCCGTAATGTCGGCACGGACGTTCTTGGTGAATTCTTTCGGCGATGCGGCGATTTTGGCAGCCCGGCGGAAATCGGCTTCGACAAATTCCGTAACACCCAGATCAGCCAGTGTGGACGGCAGGCCGACGGCGTGGATGTAGTTGAGGACCGTATCCCATTCTTCTTTAGGAGCCTTTTCGAGAATGAGCTGGGCGATGAGGCCGAAGGCGACTTTTTCACCGTGGGATGTGCCGTTGGCGTGAATCTGCGGTACGGCACCGAGGCCGTCATTGATGGCATGGGCAGCAGCCAGACCGCCGCAGATGGCGCCGAACCCGCTGAGGTAAATGCAGGCTTCGACGACGTTTTCCAAATCTTCGTTCACTTCATTGCGGTCTACAGCTTCCAGAGCCTTGACGGAATGATCGAGGAGGAGGTCATAGCAGAGTTTTGCCATGGCCAGCGACGTATGGGAGCAGTTGCCCCGTGCCATGGTGCGGGCACCGGTACGCCAGCAGGCGCGGGCTTCAAAATACGTAGCCAGAGCATCACCCATGCCGGATACGAGGAATTTGCGCGGTGCCTGAGCAATGACGCCTGTATCGACGAGGACGACGTCGGGGTTGCGGACCATGTTGATGACTTTGACGACGACACCTTCTTCATTGTAGACGACGGAAAGGCCGGCGCAGGGAGCATCGTTGGATGCGATAGTCGGGATGATGACACAGGGAATGCCGCCCATTTTCGTTGCCACGGCTTTGGCCGTATCGATGGCCGTACCACCGCCGGCACCGATGACGATATCACAACCGGCAGCTGTCCCGTCGGCGATGGCCTTTTCGATGGCTTCCATGGTGCACTGGTTGTGGAATTCGGAATAGACCATTTCCTTTTCTACGCTCTTGAGGGCTGTTTCGATGCGGTCGCCGATGCGCCGTTTATTATTGGGGGAACAGATGAGCAAGAACTTATTGCCCAGTTTTTTTACGAATTTTCCCAGGTTGTCGAGTTCACCTGCGCCCTGGATATACTGTCCTACGTCTCTGAGTACTACTGCCATTGTACGTAAACCTCCTTGATGCTATGCCTTTGTATAAAAATAATAACTTCTCATACAGACGATTTTACCATAGACTGGAAAGAAAAGGAAGAATTTCATGCGAATTTACGTATGAATTTGTATATTCGTATTTCTCATACAGTCCACGGACGGTTTCATTTTGACATTCCCCGCCGCTCATTATACAATATTGTATATATTCTTTATTATATATGGAAATGGAGGCCTTTTTTATGGCTATTACAACGCAGGATATAGAACAGGTACTGGAACGGGATATCCGCCCCATCTTGGCGTCCCATCACGGCAATGTGGTATTGCAGGATTTCGCCGATGGCAAGGTATACATCCGCCTGACCGGCATGTGCAGCGGCTGTCCGTCTGCAACGATTACGACGGAAGAAATCGTTGCCGAACGGCTGAAAGCGGTGTTCCCGGAAATCGAAGATGTCATCCTAGACACGAGCGTAAGCGACGACCTCATTGCCCAGGCCAAGGCTATCCTCAGCCAGCATCATGTGTAGGCAGCCTATGGTTATCGGCATCAAATACTGCGGCGGCTGCAACAGCACCTACGACCGGGCACAGGAAGTACGGCGGCTCATGGCTGACTTTCCCGGCCACACCTGGGTCTATGCGGCCCATGGTGTCCGTCAGGCCGATTACTGGCTCATCGTCTGCGGCTGTCCCTGCATCTGCGCCAATACAGATGGGCTCGAAGCCCGCAGAAAAATCGTGACGCTCCAGTGCCCTGACGACTTTACGGCTGTCCGGTCTTTATTATAAGGATTGTCTCCGCCTTTTCTACAGACAAAACGAAACGAACCTGGTTTCCCCGGAAGAGGGCCAGGTTCGTTTCGTTTTAGTGAAGGATTGGTATTGTATGAAAAGTAAGAGACGAGCTCTTACAGGGCCGCTAATTTCTTGTATGTTTCCCGCCGTTCCCGCGCGTCTTCTTCGGCCTGCTGCAACAACTGCGGTGCCGTATCGGGGAATTTCTGGATCAGGGACGCATAGCGTACTTCGCCACGGATGAAATCCTGGAAGCTTTCCGTCGGTTCTTTGGAGTCGAGGCGGATGAAGCGGAAATAGAACTGCTCCATTTTCGGTATGTTCCATTGCAGGGATTCAAGTATCACGTCGTTGCAGGTGGGTATGTTCACCGAACTGCTCAGGCTCTGCTGCGTGCATACCAGTATGCCGTTGATGGTGGAATCGAACTCCGTCACGATGCTTTGCCGTTTCTTGAACGCCACGTCGCCCTTGACCACAAATACGGGACGGTCAGGAAAACATTCGCGGAGACGGCTCTCGTAAAGGTCGAATGCGGCTATGGACGTGCAGCCGACAGCCACTTTGCCGGGTATCTTCCGTACCAGCCTTTCGATGTACCTTGTCTTGTTCGGAATCCCGTCTCCGGAATAGCCCTCTATCAGGTGTGGGACGGAGCAGGCCTTGATGAGCAGCTTGATCTGGCGCATAAGCCGGAGTCCGGCATCCTTCTTTGCATCCCCCGTGCTGTTGTAATACAGTTCGCAGATGCGGCAGAACTCCTCGATGATGACACGGTAAACCTCACGCTCGCCGTCGGACGGGCTGACGGTATGTGTCCGTATCTTGTATTTTTCTCCTGCAAAGTCCCTGAACTTGCGTGTAATGACGGTCTTCCCGATAAGGCCGGCCAGCTCCTCCTTGTTATAGACATCCTGGTTCTGCTTCTCAATGCCGAACACGGTGGATTTCCCCGGACAGTGGCAGGCACGGAAAAGCACATGCCCCCTGAAAGCGGGGAACGGCTCACCATAGTGCGGATTGTTATCTTCCTCTATCTCCTTGTCCCTGTTCTCGTGGTACACCCGACTGCTCCAACAGACCATGTTTATGGAATTGTTATACAACAGCTCAAACTGGCTGTACAGTTCGGCGATGTTGTTGCGTGTGGTCGTACCGGTGTCGAGTATCTTGTATTTGAGGCGGCGGAAGAGACCGAGGATATGCCTTGTACGTTGTGACGACGGGTTGGTTATCTCGTCCGACTCGTCGAAAACAAGGCACAGTTTTCTTGAACTGCGTTTGACGAACCTTGCCATGCCCCGTTTCAGCTTGCCGAGCATGGAGGTGGATAGGACGATGAACACGCCTTCCGGCACAGTTTCCAGGTCGGCATTGTTCCTTGCCACCCGGAACTGTTCCCTGTTTATCGAGAGGAAGGGTATCCATGTCATATTGGTGGCGATGGCAGGAGCCAGTATGATGACATTCCGTACTTTGCGGAATTTGAGCAGGTATTTGGCACGATGGTACACGGCGGCAGTCTTGCCAGAGCCTTGCTGCTAGTTCAGCAGCGCGTGGCGTTTCTGCAAGACAAGGTTCAGGTCGTGTTTCTGGAGCGTGGTAAACTCGCAGGTCTCGCCGTCCTTGTTGATGAATGCACACCGGTCCAGGTATTCTTTCAGCCTGTCATCTTCTTCCATTTCCGGGAACAGCCGGTTCTGCATTTCGTACTCTCTCCGCTTGCGTCGGATCAGTTTCTCCGCCGCACGGATTTGACGCATGTTCTTTTCTGTCGGCACTTCCGGTATGGGCAGTTCAGTACGTTCCAGCACGAGGTCGTTGATACTTGCCGCCTTGTGCGGAACTTTGTCAAGGAGTCGCGGAGCATATTGTTTCAGTTTGAAGCCGTATGAGGTCTTCACCAATGCCACTTCCTTGCGAGGTACGGTATTTTGCGAGGTGATGTACCTGCGGATGACGGCAAGCACTTTCTTCGGGGTCAGTTTGTTCTTCTCCCATTGCTCCACCTGCTCCCGCGTGGCGTTCTCAGGCGGTTTCTGGTTACGGAACTTCGTGACCAACGCTTCCGCCTTGTCTATATGTTTGTTCAACTTGGCGTGCGCCTTCAGCTCGTACATGTACTTGGCAAGTTTGTACTCGAACAGCTCAAGTTCTTCCTTGTCGATCCGGTTGGTTTCGCGCATCAGGTCGAAACGCAACCGGTGTTTCATCGCCCTGGCCTCGCCGATGCGCTTTTTCAGCTCGTCCGCCGTTATGAATTCTTCCGCGTTGTAAGCCTGCATCTTGATGTGGCCCGATTTACGGAGAAATACCATGATTTTCGTATTGAAGTCATGGACTCCGACTGCGGCAAAGGCTGACGGGCCCAACTTCGTCTGACCGACAAATGAGAATCTGCCGTTTATACCGGCTATCCGTGTCTTCTCCCAGAACCCGCTCTGCATGAAGGAACAGGGCACGATGACCATCAGGATTCCTGCCGGATTGAGCACATCGTAAGCCTTGTCCATATAGTATTCCTGCGACAGTTTGTAGTCGAACTTCAAGTTAAAAGGAGGATTGCCGATGATAACATCGAAACGTTGTTCCGGATAGTATTGCCGGATATCGCATTTCTCGATATGGGCTTCCGGGTAGAGGTATCGTGCGACAGACACGGCCTTGCCGTCTATGTCGAAGCCGTAGGCATTATGCGGGTTGGGCAGATGGTTGAAGAAATTGCCCATACCGCAACACATGTCAAGAACCATTTCGGATGAGACAGGACACAGCATATCCACCATGTCCCGGCATATTTCATGCGGGGTGAAGAACTGTCCCATCTCGAACTCCTTCTTCGCTTCGGCATACTCGTGGTAGCTGGCAAAGTCGGACTGTTTGAGGTTGTGCAGCCCTCCGATACCGGTATAGCAGTTGTAGATGCTCTCCGCCGGAATGAGGTCCTTGCCGGAGTCTATGGCGAAAAGTATCTTCTCGTTGACTTCGGCACGCATACCTTGCGGTATCTGTTGGGGGATGATGGCATACATGACTTTATCTGTTTATCGTTAAAAATGAAAACACCCCGCAAGGATTGCCTTACGGGGTGCTGTGTAAATCTTATCATGGTCAGTTTTCTCTTAGGGTGATTTCATCCAGATGCAGACGCTTGAAACAACTTTCGGCTGCCGCACTGTCCTTGAACCGGACATCGATACGTCCGTTCTTGTAGAATCGGATTTGCTCGGCATTGGTGGTCGTAAGGTCGTACCAGTCTGTGACAGAAATGTCGTTGTCATCAAAACGGATAATCATCTTTGAATTTCCATTCAGTATGTCATCCGCACCGTAGGCAATGCCGGCACACAGGGTTTCCAGTTCTCCGCCGTAGTTGTAGGAGATTCTGTTCCTTTGGTTGTATTGCATGGAAAAATCGTCGAAACGGATGATTTCGGGAAAGATTATCTTGTCCTTCTTCAACTCCGTCTTGACTTTGCTCCAGTATGCCGGTCTGACAACTTTGCTCAGGCGTGCGAGCAGTTCTTCCACGGCCGTTTCCCGGAAACTCTTGCCGCCCAAGTGTTCGATGACTACATCTACATATGTGTCATAAACAGGACGGAAGCCCATCGGAAGTTTTTTTTCGTCTATTTTATACTCAGGAACCGACACTTTGTAAGTCCTGTTGAAATAAGAAATGATGCGGTTCGCAAAATTCGCGTTGGCGTTTCGGTTCTTATCCACCAGATCGTTAATCAGATCAAACGGTTTGAACTCGTTGTGTGAATAGTCTTCCCTGTCGTTATGGTAAGTGTAGAAATCACGCATGGAAACCTTGCCGTTTTCTTCGTAATGGAACTTACGTTCGGCTTGGTATTGTTCGGCTTCTTCCTTGAAGACGGCGTACCAGCGGTCAATCTGGTCGAGTGTCTTGTAAAGCAGGTTTTGCTGCGTCTGGCAATAGACACGGTCCTGTTCCGTAATCTTGTCCTCGTTTCTCACTTGTACGCTCAGAATGCCTTGAAGCAGGTCGGGAGCGTTGCCGGCCTTGGGTGCTGTTGTCGTTTGCATATCTGTTAGGGTTAAATGTTAAAAATTATCCGGTTTAATCCGGTAGAAATAAGTGATGTGCTTTTCCATGTCCTTGACTATCTTGACCTGCTCGGGATGGAAGTTGAGCCTCCTCGTTTCGATCGGGGCATTAAACGTTTCCCATTCGGCGGAAGGTAAGAACACATATTCCCGACGGAAACACCATAACACGATTTGATTATCCCAATTTCCCTTGAACACCGTTCCTTCGTAGTCCTTCAGGAACTGCCGGAACTCGGCTTCGTCCCGAAAAGCGATGTCAAAGCCTTGATAGAGATTGCCGTTTTCCGATTCCTCCCTTTTGTGTAGGTAGAACTTCCGGTAGGTCTCGGTCGTGAAATCTCCATACCTGGGATTGGGTTCGGCATAAAACCATAACGGTACCTTAGCCAGAAATGACACCGAACCGTTGGCGCAAGCACCGCAATGCCCCCAGTCCTTGAACACCCCTTCCGTCCATTTCAGGAATTTCAGTTCCTCCGGATTCACGGAATGGAATGCGCCTCCGCTGACACTCAGACGGATATTGCCGTCCTCTTCCCACACGAAAGGCACATACGGCTGTTCGCATACGGAAAGATATCCTTCTTTTGCACTCCTGCTGTCAATAAGGGCGTTTCCGTAATAATCCCCGTGTTCGGTTACATATACCAGCCTGTCGCCGATTTGAGGTGTAATTTCGGAGCGTGTCCGCTCAATGAGTTCAACATAATTGTTGGCCATATCCACATCTTTCTGTGTCAGCCAATGCTGGTGGTCGTATGAAACATTCCGCTCTCTGAGTGTTTCGATACTGTACTTTTCTTTTGTTACCTGCTGTGACATAACAATTTATTTTTAGTGATCCGGCTTTTCGGGGCCGGAGTTCCCGTAACTACAGGCCATAAAAGGTCGTGTCCCGTACATGCAAGGTTGGCGGGAAAAATACCGCAAGCCCTCCGGGCGAGGATGATTTTTCCACGACACCCGGAGGGCTTGACCTTGCTTGTACGAGCAGGACACGGGTTACCTTTGCCTGTGAGTTACGGGGATTCGGCTACGGTATGGCTGTCATGTCCGCTGTATATGTTTCTTGAAATGACCGTGATATTTTATGCCCGAAAATTACCGGCAATCACGAAAAAATGCTACCTTTGCATCAAGAAAAAAGAGTTATTTGAAAGCATGAGGAATATAGTGATTCTAAACAGCTTGGAATTTTCTTATCCGTTGCCCGTTCTCATGCGAGTTTTCTACAAAGCGTTGATAATCAAATAAGATACTTCAGATTACAACAAATATAATAAAATAAACGGAGAAAACCTTATAGATCCTCTCATTTAAGAATAAAAAAACTTACTTTTGCATCCTATACCAAAAAGCATTTATGAAACTACTTTTTTTTGATTTAGAGACTACCGGCATAAAATACTGGAGAAATGGCGTCCACCAAATAAGTGGGGAGATCGTAATTGATGGGGTTACGAAGGAATCTTTTAATTTCAATGTCTGCCCGCATCCCCAATGTGAGATAGAGGAAGAAGCGCTTCGCATTTGCAACGTGTCCAAGGAACAGATACAAGCTTATCCTCCCATGCGAGAGGTGTACGTTAAATTCGTGAACATGCTGTCCAAATACGTGGACAAATTTGATAAAAAAGACAAGTTCTTCCTCGTTGGATATAACAACGCCTCTTTCGATAATCACTTCTTGAAAGCCTTCTTCGTACAGAACGGAGATAATTATTTCTACTCATGGTTCTGGGTGAACTCGATCGACGTAATGGTATTGTCTACCCAGCATTTGATGCGCAAACGGCATGAGATGACAGATTTCAAGCAGGAAACGGTGGCAAGGGCTTTAGGCATACAAATAGATTCCGCGAAATTGCACGACGCGTCCTATGATATTCAATTAACCAAAGAAATTTATAATAGGATATCCTCCCTCTCATTTATGGGTTGATTGACTCTTTTTATAAATTATCGTTTTTGACTATAGGTTGATTTAATTATCTTTACGGCGTAGAATCAATTTTTAAGATGTCTGTGAAACATAGTATCCGTATTTTCTTCTTTATTATCGCTCTCGTATATACAGGTTCCTTGACTGCCCAAGAAAAGGCGTATCCGAAAAACGGAGAGGGCATCACTCTTTTTCTCAAACGCTTCAACCGTACCGGCGGGACGTATCAGAAAGAGTTTATCGAGCTTAATAAAGGGAAGTTGGGTAAAAATAACAGTCTGCGCATGGGCGTAAAATATACCTTGCCTCCGCTCGCCTCCGCCCCTCAGAAGAAGAATTATCAGCCCCTATTCGGCAAGTCCCTAGCCAGTTACAAAGTAACCTCTTCCGATTTAAAGGGAGCTTGCTTTTATCTGGTCAGCGGTCATGGCGGTCCGGACCCCGGGGCGATCGGTAAAATGGGCTCCCATGAATTGCATGAGGATGAATACGCTTACGATATCATGCTACGTCTGGCACGCAATCTTTTAACGCGAGGCGCAAAGGTACATATTATCATCCAAGACGCAAAGGACGGAATACGTGACCAGCAATTTCTCAATAACAGCAAACGGGAAACTTGTATGGGTAGTCCGATCCCCCTCAGCCAAGTAAGCCGTCTGGATCAGCGTTGCGCCAAGATAAACAACTTGAGCCGGAAAGATAAAGAAACTTATAAGAGAGCGATATTCATCCATGTGGACAGCCGGAGCCGGCATCAAAGGACCGATGTCTTTTTCTATCATAAGCCCAAGGATCAAGCGAGCAAGCGCTTGGCTAAAACGATGAAATCCACTTTCTCGCGCAAATACAACCGCCACCAGCCGGGCCGGGGATTCTCGGGCACGGTAGACGATCGTAACTTATATGTATTACGTCACACGACCCCGACCTCCGTATTCGTCGAATTGGGCAACATACAAAACCAATACGACCAACAACGGATCATCCTCAGCAACAATCGGCAAGCCTTGGCCAACTGGCTTTGCGAGGGTTTTGTCACGGATTATAATTATTATAGGAAGTAGCATCCCTAATGATCTATTATACTAACACATATCCTGCGGCAGAAATGTTATATGAGCGATCTTAACAGCAATGTAACATATATTTCATTTCTCCGAAATAAGAATATCCGTTCTTTGCCAAAAATAATTATATTTGTATATGGAGAGCCGTAAGGCACTCTTTTAAAAACAGAACAGCTTATGGCAACAACTCGTATTCTTGTAGTGGATGATGAAGAGGATTTGTGTGAGATCCTTAAATTCAACTTAGAAATAGAAGGTTATGAAGTAGATACCGCCTATAGTGCGGAAGAGGCATTGAAAAAGGATCTGACCGTTTACAATTTATTGTTGTTGGATGTCATGATGGGAGAAATCTCCGGTTTCAAGATGGCACGTATCCTGCGACAAGATGAGAAGACGGCCAATACCCCTATCATCTTCCTCACGGCCAAAGATACGGAGAACGATATGCTCACAGGGTTCAATCTCGGGGCGGACGACTATATCTCCAAGCCTTTCTCCATCCGCCAAGTGATAGCGCGTGTTAAGGCCGTACTAAGAAGAACTTCCGAGAAATCAAAAGATAAAGAGATTGAGAAACTCGAGTATGAGACATTAGCTCTTGATACGAAACGCATCAAGGCTACGGTAGACGGGGTGGAAGTTCCATTGACCAAAAAAGAGTTTGAGATACTAAAACTTCTATTGGAAAATAAAGGGAACGTCTTCTCCAGAGAGGAAATACTGTCTCGCATCTGGAAAGACGAGGTATATGTTCTAGACCGTACCATCGATGTCAACATCACCCGGTTACGTAAGAAAATAGGTCCTTATGGAAAGAACATCGTAACTCGCTTAGGTTTCGGTTATTGTTTTGAATGCTAATATTGTCGTGAATCATGGTAAAGATAGATGGTGAGAAAAGGCACCGGATACCGTTTAGCCAACGGCTTTTCTGGTCGGTCTTTTTTATGTTCTTGGGCTTTACGGTCTGTTTCCTGCTATTCCAATATCAGCGGGAAAGGGAGTTCGCACAAGAAAAGTTGAACAATGTGTTGAGTAACTATAATTACCAATTATTCCGCAAATGCCAACAAAGTACGGACATCAACAAGACCGTAATAAGTTTCATGGACGACATCCCTCAAAAGGATTTGCGGGTAACCATTATAGATCCATCCGGCGACGTATTGTTTGATAATAGCGGGACGGACGAGTTTAATAACCATAACGACCGGAGCGAGGTACGCAAAGCCCGATTATATAATGAAGGATTCGCTATCCGTTCCTCGGAATCTACGGGAAAAAGGTATTTCTATTCGGCATCAAATATAGGAGGTTATATTTACCGCTCAGCCCTGCCCTATGATCCATATGTAAGAGGGATATTGACGGTAAACAAGGACTTCATTTATTTCATGGCATTGATGACCTTGATTTTCTTCTTTGTCCTTTCCCGTTTTACTTTCAGCATAGGTAAAACGATATCCAAACTAAGGGATTTCGCCTTAAACGTAGAGAAAGATCGAATGCCTGCGGTCGATTATGTTTTCCCGAATGATGAGCTAGGTGATATCTCACAGAATATCGTAACCTTATACCATCGGCAACAGAAAGCGAAAAACGAGTTATCCATGGAACGGGAAAAGCTTATCAAACATTTCCAATATTCCAAGGAAGGCTTCGCTATGTTTACAAGTGAAGGGCGGGAGATTCTTTCTAACATCCTATTCATTCAATTCATAAATGTCATATCCGACACCCAGATCCACCAAGTGGAAGACGTTACTGATATAGCCGAATTAGAACCAATCCGTACCTTCTTGAATAAGAATATCCGGAATCTGAATCGGAAAAAGAAAGTATTAAGAGAGTCCGTGACTATTGACAAGAACGGTAAAATATTCTTGATCGAATGTATTTTATTCCTCGATAATAGTTATGAGATCTCTATTAATGATATATCCCGTCAAGAAGAAGAAAGCCGGATGAAACGACAGCTTACGCAGAACGTCTCTCACGAGCTAAAAACACCGGTCAGCAGCATTCAAGGGTATTTGGAAACAATCCTATCCAACCCAGATTTGAGTCCGGACAAACGTCAATTTTTCTTGGAACGTTGTTATTCCCAAAGTACCCGCCTTACAGGATTATTACGAGATATTTCCGTATTAAACAGACTTGACGAGGCATCCGAGATGTTCGACCTCACGGAAGTAAATATCACGAAGCTTATCGCCGAGATACAAAAAGAATGCTCCCAAGATATGGAAGAAAAACACATCACGTCGGAAATTATCCTCCCGGGAGATCCGACCGTGTTCGGGAATAACTCCCTACTCTATTCCATATTCCGGAATCTATATGACAATGCGATCGCTTATGCGGGAGAAAACATAAAGATTACCGTCAACTGCTATAAAGAAGATCCTAAATATTATTACTTTAGCTTCTCCGATAATGGAGTGGGTATCCCGGAAGAACATATCAATCGCATATTCGAGCGCTTCTACCGGGTAGACAAGGGACGCAGTCGTAAGATCGGAGGAACCGGATTAGGATTATCCATCGTTAAAAACGGGGTTAATTTTCATAAAGGACAAATATCGGCGAAGAGCAGTCCGGGAAAAGGGGTTACTTTTTTCTTCACTTTGAAAAAGAAACTATAAGGCAGACCTCTAAAATTCCATAACATACGCTTGATATTTAATATTAAAATGTATTTTTGTATTGAACATCATACAATATCATGAGAAATACCTATTTAGTATTATTTATCTATTTAATGATCCCAATGTTTTCTTTAGGGGAAAACACCTATACTACCCAACAAAGGGAAGACAGCCTTTTATCCCTATTAAAGTCCTCGCCAGCCATAAATGAACAGATCGAGTTATATAAGGATTTAGCGACAATGTACAGGCAAATGCCCAAGGAGATTGTTTACCTAAACAAAATGGCAGATGTGGCAAGCTCCACTTCGAAAGGTCATGCTTCCTTATATTACGCATGGGCCAACTTATCCCGCCATTATTACAATATACAAAACAGGGATAGCCTGATTTACTGGTCGCATAAGATAGATTCATTGGCCGCGGCCAAGAATGAGGTTCCGGACGCATTATTCGATGCGCGAGGATTCATTTGCCAAATGGATCTATGGGACGGCAATTATGAGTTAGCGATGAACGGGGCGATCAGCCTATACAACTATGCCCGTGATACAAAGAGTGAATATGGATTGATTTGTTGCAATGAGAACTTAGGTTTAATCTATCAAGAAATACATCGGGATAGTGATGCGATAGTAGCTTATCGGGAAGGTCTCGATTTATTACAGAAACGAGGTGACAATCCGAAATTCGAGATGCAATACATGGGAAACCTCATCGAATCTTATCTACGAACCGATCATTTCACCGAGGCCGAGGAATTATTAACCCGTTACGATGAAATGATCCAAGATAGGGAAAGAGAGAATGAAGAACAAGGCACCGCATTCCCCGTGGATCGTTGCCGTGCGCTAATGTATGTTTTTTATGCGGATATGTATGTCCTTCAAGACAAGCCCAAGAAAGCACTGGAGACCTTGTTGAAGGCGACACCGATCGTAGAGAAAACCGGAGATGATTATACGGAATTCTGCTACAACTTCGTTTTCGCCAAGTATTACTATTTAATAGGTAAGTATGGAAAGGCGCTGAATATCATAGACACAAATAAATTAACAGAAGAAGATATACGAACCTCGGAGCTGAAAGTCGAGATTCTCGAAGCATTGGGACGTTATAAAGAAGCGCTCGCATTTAGTAGAGAAGTTGTAGAACATACCAAGATGTTGCATGACGAGGCCTTCAACCGGCAGATCAATCAGCTCCGGACATTACATGATCTAAACAATCAAGAGATGCAGG
>ENA-ORSO01001466-ORSO01001466.1-human-gut-metagenome-genome-assembly--contig:-NODE-1466-length-14032-cov-17.411390_pt1 | contig 14032 bp, 10 predicted proteins | sample MGYA00241902_ERZ509168 | MGnify/ENA primary metagenome ERZ509168 (study PRJEB26280, sample SAMEA2338806) | human gut metagenome | biome: human gut; feature: human-associated habitat; material: faeces... | reverse complement strand
GCAGGCTTCGCTGCCTTCGGCAGCTCAACCAGCGGTTATGGATATTCGCCGCCTTCGGCGACGCTTGTCAGAGAAGATAATCGATTGAAAATGTGTCTATTAAGCACATGCGAAAGTTCAGTTATTATAAAAAAAACATTCTATATAATTATTCCAACGAAGCACACTTATACGTTAAAATACGTAAATATTTTAACAATTCAAGGTCATTCAAAATTCGCAAAAGAGAAGTTAACGAATGTTTATTGGCGTTATCAGATGTAAATTTTAACATTTTCGCGACCCAAAAATCGAGAAAACGAGTTGTAAAACCCATGCTTTCACCTTGTAAAACCAAGGGAATCAGGAGGTGAAACCAAGGGTTTCGCAAGGTAAAACCATGGGTTTCACAAAATATTTACCATTTTTTCGGGGTTTTCATCGAGACAAGTCGGCACGAGAAACGTGCAAGCCATTGCAGCACAACGCATTATCTCTTTCAATACGCTAATCGCCCAGAATAAGCACAAATGCAGCGCCCATTTCGAAATTTCAAAACAAGCGCTGCATTTCCAATTACGATTTTAACAATTCAGACCAATCAAGAGGTCTATATGTAAAAGTTTGTGAATTTTCAAAACTCATCTTCCCTATTTTATCACGATAGGGTCGCCCACGCCCGAACGATGTGCGGGGTCGTATACAGCCACGCCCACCATCGAGTCGGCACAGCCATAATAAAGAAACCATTTGGCGTTATGATACACCAGTCCTTCAATAAACACCGTTCCAGCAGCATACTGCCCCGTCTTTTCAAAGTCGGACATGGGGCGGAAGAACGGCTTGTCGAGACGCGCCTTCACCTGTAGCGGATTATCGTTAGAGAACAAAATCTGTCCAGCAGCATAGGTGTTTAAAGGGTAGGCGGCATCAGCTTTAGCACCCGAATCATTCTTACCATTGTAGAAGAGAATAATGCCATCAGAGGTTTTTACAGCAGGAGGGCCACACTCGGTGAGCATACTATCAAAGTAGCCCTCGCGCGGAGTAACGAGATATACAAGGTTCTGGTTTTCATCAACATAGGGAGTCCAGTTCACAAGGTCATCGCTCGTGGCGGCGCACACCCACTGCTCGCCCCAATACATCAGGTATTTTTTCTTACCATTCACCTTCACCTTGGCAGCCACCTGCTTGCCATTCACCACCTCGGTAACGATAGAGCCCGACTTGCACGCCAAATCTTTAAACTTACCATTATAGGCGTTTAGCAGCGCGGGGCCATGCTTTGTCCAGTGTTGCAGGTCGGTAGAGGTAGCAATGGCCAAGCGTGGCGTGCGATTGTTCCATGCCGTATAAGTCATTACATACAGTGTTTTGCCCTTAACATTGGCCGCCACCACACGCGGATCTTCGCAGCCGCCCTTCCACTCATAGGTGCGCGAGATGTCGCTACCATCGGGGTAAAACACAGGGGTAGCCTGTCGATAATCAAGGTGTATACCATCGGCACTCTCGGCATAGCCTATACGCGAGGTGCGTCCTCCGATGCCCGCCTTCGGGTCGTCTTCGGCACGATACAATATGCATATCTTACCGTCTTTCTCTACAGCGGCAGGATTAAACGTGTCGGCACACTCCCAAGCCACGCTATGCCCACGCATGGGGCAAGAAAAAGAGGTTGACACATTAGGTGTGATAAGCGGATTTACGCCCTCAGGACGCTCAAAACCACCAAAAGCCCAGGCAGGCAAATGGTTGTCGGCCAGGGCAGGCAGGGCGGTCAGCAGGGCTGCTGCGGCCAGTCCCAGCATGCGGAGCCGAGATTTGTTTGTTGTCATATTGTTTTTGTTTTAATGAAAAATCGGGTGATAAATTATAGTGCCCCTATCTTATGGCCATCTTTGCGCTGTGCAGCCCCTGCGCCGTGCGTATGCAGGCCACGTACAGCCCTTTCTGCATGGGCAGGCTGAACGACAGCGTGCCGTTGAACGGCTGCCTGGCAGCGAGTGTGCCGTCGGGGCTGTACAGCATGAACACGCCCTGGCAGCCAAGGTCGGCGTGCAGTGTCTGTCCGGCACGGGCCAGGGCGGGCAGAGCCAGTGTGGGCGCGGTGGCGTGGCCGATGCCAGACGTGCAGGAGGTGCCCAGCACGTCAAAGGCATACAGTTTGGTGGTCTGCGCGTTCTGCGTCGGGGTGGTGCGCGGGACAACCAGCTTCACATACCGCGCTTTTACGGCATTGTCCAGAGTCACCTTCTTGATGTTGACATTGGCCTGTCCCTTCTTGTCTACAGCCAGTTCCCAGCACGTGTTCGAGTCGCCCATCACGGAGATGAGGCCAAGGTCGGGTGCCGTGTCGCTTACGTATATCTGGTAGTCGCTTACGTTGACGTCCGGCTCCAGCGTGCGGCAGTCGTACAGGTGGAAGCCGCTCACCATATACTCGTCTTCCAGGTCGATGATGGCAAAGTTGTATGGGTGCGTGTCGGCATTGCCTTTGGCAAAGCACCATTTCGTGTTCTTGTCCGTATGGTTGCCGTCCAGCAGGTTGGCAGCCGTCTCCCTCTCGTTCATGGCGTCGCTGGCCTTGAGCAGGGTCTTGCCGATGCTCACCACGCCTGCGTGGTCGGCCTGCGCGGCCATCTCGCCATAGATGTCCACGCCATAGATGCGCACAGCATTGTCCTTCCTTCCGTCGCCCCGTGTACCCTTTTTCAGCACCAGCTTCACATACCGGGCCTCGGTGTCCGTGAACGACACGTCCTTCGTGGCCTCGTTCTCCACGCCCGTCTTGTGGGCCACTTCCGTCCACTGCTTGCCGTCCATGCTGGTCAGCACCGTATATTCGGGCACGTTGCCGCAGTTCGACTCGTGTCCTTGCACGTCGCGGAACACCAGGCGGCGGATGCTGTACACGTCAGTAAACTCGAACACCACCCACGAGTCGCCCTCGCTGGTGTCGCACCACTTGTGGTTGGGCATGGAGTATGACGTGTTGAGGTAGAAGGGACGCTCGCTGTCGGCAGCAGCCCCGCTGTACGAGTGTATGGTGCAGCGCACCTTGCCCTGCCCGTTGGCGGGCCAGGCGTTGATGATGCCCTCTGGAATCTGGAGCGTGGTGGGGTCGCCAATGCCCGAGCGGTGTGCAGGGTCGTACACGGCCACGCCCACCATCGAGTCGGCACATCCATAGTAGAGATACCACTTGCCGTTGTGGTACACCAGACCCTCTATGAATACGGTTCCGGCAGCATACTGGCCCGTCTTCTCAAAGTCGGTCATGGGGCGGAAGAAAGGCTTGTCCAGGCGTGCGATGGGTTTCAGCGGGTCATCGTTCGAGAAGAGAATCTGTCCGGCGGCATACGTGTTGGCAGGATAGGCGGCATCGGCCTTCGTGCCCGAGTTGTTCTTTCCGTTGTAGAACAGGATGATGCCGTCCCCGGTCTTCACGGCAGGAGGCCCGCACTCGGTGAGCATGCTGTCAAAGTATCCGTCGCGGGGCTTGATGAGATACACCAGCTCCTTGTTCCCGTCCACGTAGGGAGTCCAGTTCACCAGATCGTCGCTGGTGGCGGCGCACACCCACTGTTCGCCCCAGTACATCAGGTATTTTTCTTTTCCGCCCACGTTCACCTTGGCGGCCACCTGCCGGCCGTTCACCACCTCGGTGACGATAGAGCCCGACTTGCAGGCCAGGTCCTTGAACTTTCCGTTGTAAGCCCGCAGCAGGGCCGGTCCGTGCTTGGTCCATGTCTTCAGGTCGGAAGAGGTGGCTATGGCCAGACGTGGCACCTTGTTGTTCCACGAGGTGTAGGTCATCACATACAGCGTCTTGCCGGCCACGTCGGCGGCCACCACGCGCGGATCCTCGCATCCGCCCTTCCACTCGTATGTCCGCGACACCTCGCTGTCGTCGGGATACATCACGGGCGTGGCCTGCCTGTAGTCAATGTGTATGCCGTCCTTACTCTCGGCATATCCTATGCGCGACGTGCGCCCTCCGATGCCGGCGTTAGGGTCGTCCTCGGCGCGGTACAGTATGCATATCTTACCGTCTTTCTCTACAGCGGCAGGATTAAACGTGTCGGCACACTCCCAAGCCACGCTATGCCCGCGCATGGGGCAAGAAAAAGAGGTTGACACATTAGGAGTGATAAGCGGATTTACGCCCTCAGGACGCTCGAAACCACCAAAAGCCCAGGCAGGCAAATGGTTGTCGGCCTGTGCGGGTAGCACATTCAGCACCAGGGCTGTGGCTGCGCTCAGCAGCAATGAAAAAGTTTTATTTGTTAGCATATAGTAAAGGTTTATATTCATATAACAGTAAAAGAACGGTTATATGCACCCTTTCCACCTACCCTTTAAGCAATATTAACAGGCCGAGCACCACTATACCACAGACCATAAAGGGGCACATACACACCTCGCGCACGAGTTTTTAAGGTGATAGTTTGCACATATCATAAAAAACCACTAAATTTGTACCCACATTATGAGCAATTCAAAGACAGAACAACAGTTTAGAAGCGCAATGGCCGAATGTCGTGCGCTGTTTGCCGACAAGTTGCACGACTATGGTGCTTCATGGCGAATACTACGTCCGTCGTCGCTCACCGACCAGCTGTTCATCAAAGCCAAGCGCATACGCTCGCTCGAAGTAACAGGCAAGGCCTTGGTGAACGAGGGCATACGACCCGAATTTGTGGCACTGGTCAACTATGGCATCGTGGGGCTGATACAGCTCGAACGCGGCTTTGCCGACACCGTCGACATATCGCCCGAAGAGGCCTTGGCACAATACGACGCCTTTGCCACTACGTCGCTGGAGCTGATGCTCAGAAAAAATCACGACTACAACGAGGCATGGCGCAATATGCGCGTGAGCAGTTACACCGACCTCATCCTCACCAAGATTGAGCGTGTAAAAGAAATTGAAGACCATCATGGCGACACACGCGTATCAGAAGGCATTGATGCCAACTATATGGACATCATCAACTATGCTGTGTTTGGACTGATAAAACTATCGGAACAAGAGGCTGCTAAAGCATGACAACAGAGGTAAACGAAACCGAAAGCAAAGCCCAAAACCGACAGTGGCCTATCACCCTGGGGGTGAACATCTGCCGACTGCTGCTGGCCGTCACCTTCATCTTCTCAGGATTTGTGAAGGCCGTCGACCCGCTGGGCATGCAATATAAATTGCACGACTATGCTGTGGCCATGAGCCTCGACCGCTGGGTGCCCGACTGGGCCACACTGGCAGCCGCCGTGCTGTTGGGCCTTTTCGAGTTCTCCATCGGCATCTATCTGCTCTTCGCCATACGCCGCAAGCGCACAGCATTGCTCACCGCCATCTTCATGGCCATAATGACATTGCTCACCGTGTGGATAGCCATTGCCAACCCTGTAAGCGACTGTGGATGCTTTGGCGACGCCATCGTGCTAACCAACGAGCAAACACTGCTGAAAAACATCGTGCTCATGGCTGCTGCCACCGTAGTGCTGATATGGCCACTGCGCATGCCAAGGCTGATATCGAAAAGCAACCAATGGATTGTGCGCAACTATGCTGGACTGTTCATCTTGATTGTGTCAACCATCAGCCTGTACGACCTGCCCATGTTCGACTTCCGCCCCTACCACATAGGCGCCAACCTGCGCAAGGGCATGGAGATACCTAATGGAGCCGAAGAGCCTGAATTCAGCACAACGTTCATCATGCAAAAAGATGGCGTGCAGAAAGAGTTTACGCTTGACAATTATCCCGACTCTACCTGGACGTTTGTCGACAGCCATACCGTGCAAACAAAAGAAGGATACGTGCCACCCATACACGACCTCAGCATGACGCCCATTGGCACCGACCAAGACATTACCAGCGAGGTGCTGAACCGAAAAGGATACACCTTCTTGCTGATATCGCCCTATCTGGAACAGGCCGACGACTCTAACTTTGGCGACATCAACCAGATATACGAGTATGCACAAGACTGGCACATACCCTTCTATTGCCTCACGGCAAGCCTAAAGAAGGGCATTGATAAATGGATTGACATGACGGGGGCCGACTATGTCTTCTGCAATACCGACGCCACCACCTTGAAAACCATCGTGCGAAGCAACCCCGGACTGCTGCTCATAAAAGATGGCGTGGTAATAAATAAATGGAGCCACAACAGGCTGCCACAAACATCACAACTAACGCTGGCACCTGAAATAAGCACATTCGGACATATCACCGACCCTGGCGTAGCAAGAAAACTACTAAAACTGCTATTGTGGTTTGTGCTGCCCCTCTCACTGCTCACCTTTGCCGACCGACTGTGGGCATGGTCAAAATGGATTAGAGAAAAAGAAAAAAGCAATTCAAATAAAATATTTAGCATTTTAAAAACTAAAAAGAAAATGAGAAAGAAAATTGTAGCAGGCAACTGGAAAATGAACATGAACCTGCAGGATGGCGTAGCTCTCGCCAAAGAAATCAACGAGGCTCTCGTTGCTGAAAAACCTAACTGCGACGTAGTAATCTGCACTCCGTTCATCCACTTGGCTTCTGTAGCTCAGGTGCTCGACGCCTCTATCGTAGGCCTCGGCGCTGAAAACTGCGCTGACAAAGAGAAGGGCGCATACACTGGTGAGGTTTCAGCCGAAATGGTTAAGAGCACCGGCGCACAGTATGTTATCCTCGGCCACTCAGAGCGTCGTGAGTACTACGGCGAGACTGCTGAGATCCTGAAGGAGAAGGTAGACTTGGCTCTGAAGCACAACCTGAAGATCATCTTCTGCTGCGGCGAGACACTGGAAGAGCGTGAGGCTAACAAGCAGAACGACGTGGTTAAAGCTGAGCTCGAGGGTTCAGTATTCCACCTCGACGCAGAGGCTTGGAAGAACATCATCCTCGCTTACGAGCCCATCTGGGCTATCGGCACTGGCAAGACCGCTACTTCTGACCAGGCTGAAGAAATGTTGGCTTACATCCGCTCTATCGTTGCTGAAAAGTATGGCAACGAGGCTGCTGAGGAAACATCTATCCTCTACGGTGGTAGCTGCAAGGCCAGCAACGCTCCTGAGCTGTTTGCTAAACCCAACATCGATGGTGGCCTCATCGGTGGCGCTTCTCTGAAGGCAGCCGACTTCAAGGGCATTATCGACGCTTGGAAGAAATAAGCATCATAACGTTAAACATTAAATCAGCACCGCCGCCTTTATCTGCTTGCTACAATATAACAAGCGGGTAAAGACGGCTTGCTGGTTTTTCATTCAACATATACATATATATATATTTCATTCTTATATGAAACCATTCGTCCTCACCATCATCTTGGTCATCGGAGCCGTAACAAAGCTTCAGGCACAGTCGTTCCTGCAACACATTCAGAAAAAAGAGGCAGGAAAGGCTACGGTAACGGTTGTTCAAAGCCACGACATTGACGAACTGGTAGACAACGCCGACGTGTCGGGACATAAAAAGGTAGAAACAAAGAAACCTGAAAACACTAACACCACCACAAACACAACACCACACAAACTGGGCAAAGCCGACAATAACAAGAAAGCCGACAATAACAAGAAAGAGGAACATCCTGCCAACAGGAACAATATACAACACAGCGAGCATAATGCAAACGCTGAAAACAACAACGAAACAGAAAACGAAGGCGCAACCATCGACACACGACGAAAGCTACCAAAACGAAGCTACAAGGTAAACGGATATCGCGTGCAAGTGCTGAGCGGTGGAAATAGCCGACAAGACAAAAAAAGAGTGCAACAGGCTGGAAACGACGTAAAAGCAGTGTTCCCAGAACTGCCCGTATATGTACACTTCTACTCGCCACGATGGATTTGCCGCGTAGGCAACTTCCGCTCCTATGAAGAGGCAAGCCATATCTTAAAACAACTGAAAAAGTTGGGCTTCAAAGAAGCCTGCATCGTAAGCGGAAAAATAACTGTAGCCTACTAATAACAATTAGGGGCACCGAAAAGAAAACAAACAACAAACAGATGAATCCAGAAACAGAATACCGCGAAGGGCTCGACGAGCTCGCCGCACACTACCGCCAAGTATTAACACTGCTTGGCGAAGACCCAGACCGCGAGGGCCTGGTAAAAACACCCATGCGCGTGGCAAAGGCCATGCAAGTGCTGACAAGAGGCTACGCCATGGACGCACACAAAGTGTTGACTGACGCACTGTTTGCCGAGAAGTATAACCAAATGGTCATGGTGAAAGACATCGACTTCTTCTCAATGTGCGAACACCATATGTTGCCTTTCTACGGAAAAGCACATGTGGCATACATCCCCAACGGATACATCACGGGGCTGAGCAAAATTGCACGCGTAGTTGATATCTTCAGCCATCGACTGCAGGTGCAAGAGCGCCTCACACAACAAATCATGGACTGCATACAAGACACCCTCAAACCTCTGGGCGTAATGGTGGTGGTTGAAGCCAAACATATGTGCATGCAGATGCGTGGCGTAGAGAAACAAAACAGCATCACAACCACAAGCGCCTTCAGCGGAGCCTTCAATCAGGCCAAAACACGTGAAGAGTTTATGAACCTGCTAAGAGGCGAAGCAAGAAAAATATAAAACCAATGCAACAAAATAAAATTTTCTTTCTCTTTATGCAAGAAATGGCAAGAAAGCACATTTTATATTTAGTAATGAACAAAAAAAAGAATTATTTGATATGAACAAATTAAAAACAGCTTTCCTCTCGCTGCTCTGCATCGCATTGGCAGCAACATCGCTCACATCATGTCTTAGCACAGATGACAATGGCACTGGTTATACACCGCCCACAAAAGAACAAAAGCAGGAAGCCATGCTTGTAACTGCTGGTACATACGAAGGCAAGATATATATTCCCAACAAAACTGCCGAGAAACCCGACTCTGCAGATATCAACTGGAATGTAATCGACTCAACAGCTACCATTCAGAACTTCCCTATCAGCGCACTAAAAGCATTTGTTACCGATGCCGACACACGTACACTGATTGAAAAAGCACCCGTAAAGCCCATCGTCTTCAACATGAGCCTGTATGATGTTTATAAACCATCGGCATCAACATCTGGCAACTACTACCAGTTCTGGTTCCTACCCAAATATACCGATTTTAAGTATAGCACATCATTCGAAAATGAAGGACAGAACCACAGAGTAATGATTACATTCGGAACCACATACATCTATGGAAGTGTAGGTTACTATTCATTACTCGCCTACCAAAACAAAAAGGTAGCCGCTAATGTCATCATCAAAAACATAGAAATTGACGGCAAAACCTACGACGTGCAAAGCGCACTGGGGCTTAAAGGTGCTAAAAAGTAAAGTATAATGAAATTTGTATCTTGGAACGTTAACGGCCTAAGGGCATGCACAACAAAGGGTTTTGAAGATAGCTTTAAAGCCCTTGATGCCGACTTCTTCTGTCTGCAAGAAACAAAAATGCAGGCAGGACAGCTCGACCTACAATTTCCTGGCTATCAGTCGTATTGGAACTATGCCGAGAAAAAAGGCTACTCGGGAACGGCCATCTACAGCCGACACCAGCCGCTGAACGTCACCTATGGGCTCGGCATTGAGGAACACGACCACGAAGGACGCGTCATCACACTCGAGTTTGCCGACTTCTTCCTCGTCACCGTTTATACGCCCAACTCGCAAGACGGGCTGCGACGTCTCGACTATCGCATGACATGGGAAGAGGCCTTCTACCAGCATCTGCATAAATTAGATGAGAAGAAGCCCGTGATAGTGTGTGGCGACCTTAACGTGGCGCACCAAGAGATTGACCTTAAGAACCCGAAGACCAACCGACAGAACGCGGGCTTCACTGACCAAGAGCGTGAGAAGATGACGTTCTTACTACAGAATGGCTTCACTGATAGCTTCCGTTTGCTGCATCCCGACGAGATAAAATATTCGTGGTGGTCGTATCGTTTTAAGGCACGCGAGAAAAACGCAGGCTGGCGCATCGACTATTTCTTAGTGTCTGACCGCTTGCGCGACAAGGTTACAGCAGCCGAGATACATAACGACATCTTTGGTAGCGACCACTGTCCAGTGTCGCTGACCCTTGATATATAAAGATTGAAAAAGAGGAGACAACGCCATCGGCATTGCCTCCTCTTTTTTATTGGGTTATTGAATTATATATTACGAATTATAAATTATAAATCATGAATTACCTATTATGAATTACGAATTATGAATTACGAATTACGAATTATGAATTATGAATTCCCACTTCATCTTCGCTCTTGAAAGAAGCGCTGCATCAGCGTTCTACATTCATCTTCTAATACGCCACGCGTGACGGTGGCCTTAGGATGAAACGCTTTGGGCGCGTAAAGGGCGTAACCTCGCTTCTCGTCAGGCGCGCCATACACAATGCGGCTCAACTGAGCCCAACCAATGGCGCCAGCACACATAATGCAAGGCTCAACAGTAACATATAACGTGCATCCCGATAAATATTTGCCACCTAAGGCCGACGCGGCCATCGTTAGTGCCTGCATCTCGGCATGAGCCGTCACGTCGCACAAGGTTTCGGTTAGGTTGTGGGCACGAGCAATAATGCGTCCACCCGCCACGATAACGGCTCCCACAGGTATCTCGCCTTCATCGTAAGCAGCCTGTGCCTCGGTAAGAGCAGCCTTCATAAAACGCTCATCGTCAGCATTTGTCGGTATATTATTTGTAGGCATATTGTCTGTCTGTATATTGTCTGTCTGATTATTTTTTTTACTTATGTTGTTTGTAGGCATATTATTTGTTATATGTCAATAATAGTATTGATATTTCTTTAAAAGAAGATATCTGTACAATAACGTTTATAAAACAACGTTATAGAGAAACAAAATTAGCAAAACTTTTGCACATAAAAGAAGAAACAGTTAAAATATAGAATAGGAAAATAGTTATGGAACATTTACCCAACGATCCGATGATGTTATTTTCAGCAGTGAACATGCTGCTGCGTGACGAATATAATTCGCTTGATACCCTCTGCGATGACATGAATGTCGATCGCACGGCACTGGAGGAAAAACTGAAAGCAGCGGGCTTTGAATATAGCGAACAATATCATAAGTTTTGGTAACAGCTTTCGCTACACTCATTATTGTTAGCTATCGCTAACCGTCGCCAGTAACGACGACGGTTAACGATATCATATTTTGTCTACCTACTACCTATACGTCGTAGGTTCCAGCGTCACTTCAAACTCAATCTCAACATCACTTTAGGTTCAATCCCAGCATCTCCTCTACCGATACAAAGGTGTAGCCACGGCGCTGCAAGGTTTTGATAATCTTGGGCAGCATGGTGTAGAATTTATCGGTGCGCGAAGGATGTGTACCGAAATGTATCATGAGGAAATGGCCGTTAAGCGTATGCTGACGTTCAAAATCGAGCAAACGCTTATATAGTTGTGCACTCGACTTATAGCGTTCGCCCATGTCGGGCGTAGTATAGTCGGCATTGGTGCCCGTACCTGGAGTGAAGTTAATGATTTGCAGTCCCATCTCGTGCGCCCATCCATTCACCGTACTGTTATAATATTCGTAAGGTGGGATAAAATAGGGAGCCTTTTCTTTGCTAATGCCAAAGGTTGCCATTGTGTTATAACTCTTTAGCATATCATCAACAAACTGCTGCTTGCTAACCAACATCGAGTCGCGTTTTTCCCAGGGTGCATACAGCAAGTGGCCGTAGCTATGGCTACCTACATAATGTCCATCGGCTACCAGCTGACGCACAATGTCGGGATACATCTCATAAAACTTACCTGTAAAGAAGAAGCCTCCCTTCACCTTTTCTTTCTTCAGCGTGCTGATGATAGTGTTTGCACCGTCGGCCTTATCGTCGGCAGTAAACACCAGGCAGATACGTTTCTTTGTGGGGTCGCCCTTAATAATGGCGCCCGCCTGTTCATACACGTTAGCGTTATCGGTGACGCCCGTCTGTTCGCGTCCCTCCATTTCATACACCGAGAGTGGGAAGGTGAGCGATGCCGTGCCATCCATTGTAGGTTCGTTCGAACTATAATCAGACATATTATCGTGATACACTACGTCGCCAGGCTGAAACAGTTCATAGTTGCGAGCCTCGTTAGCGCGCATACCGTTGGTAAGGTTTACGCCCCGCAGCCCTTTAAATATTGTAGCATATACGGGTCCGTCAACCAGTCCGCCCGTAGTGTTACCCTTGTTCAGATACACATAGCCCGAATGAGGCTGCGTGGGATATACGCCCCCCATAGGCAGTTCTACAATCATGCTGGTGCCCCATGGGTTGCAACCCAGCAGCCAGTCGCGCAAAGCACCCTCCATCTCTTCGTAGGTGCGGTCGTTGGTGAGCTGACGATACAGTATGCACTGTGTGAGCATGGCCACGGTGAGGTTGTTTGAGCACCATATACCAGGCACACCCCACAAGAATGGGTGTCCCTGCGCACGCTGCCAAACGCGGTCGATGCCCGCGCGCAGGTTACGCACAAACTCGTTACGCAAGCGGCTATCCGTGCCATGCTTAGCCAACTGATAGTGTCCCATATTCATAAACGGATACCATTGATAGTGGCGTGCGCTGTCGGCTCCCATCCACGGCGTTACAGGTTCGCGGCGTCCATATTCAACGGCCTGTAACAAATATTGTCGGTCGCCTGTCTTACGATACAGTTCCATGGCGCCCAGTTCCATATCATCAACCCAGTTATCCTCCTCATAGATGTAAGGCGACACCACCGACACTGTCTGCGTGTTGCCTGGTTTATCAACACCCACCTGATAAGCATCGGCAGCCTTTGCCCCTATCTTAGCAGCAAATTCGGGATAAAAGGGCTTCAGCACACACGATCCCAAAGCAAAGTCGCTGGCAAATTTGCCAGCAGTGCTGGCGGCGCCCATCGTGGCGTTCATAAACTTACCCCGTTGTTGCGGTTTGCCATCAACAAAATATACAGGTCGGTCTTGGTTCTTTCCCCATCCATAGTCGGCGGGATCATAGTTGGGCAACTTCATTGCCACATGGTCGCGGTCGTCGGCAATTTGGTTATACAGTTCACCTTTAGCGGGGTTCATGCGGTCGAGCCAATCGAGCCCCCAGTAAATCTCATCGATAATATCCGGAATACCATTAGCACCAGGCATGCCGTTGGCCTGATAGTGATCGGTAAATGCCGATGGGTTTTGCTGATAGGCAAACAGCATTTGATAGATAGCATTTGCCGATGTTGGGGTATATTGCAGCAAGTCGGCAGCATCATGCCATCCGCCACGCACATCGATATGCTGTCCTTCTTTTGTAGGATGATATTTTATGCGAGCATCTTTTTGGTGGCAGCTATCCTGTATGTAGGGGTTCCATCCGCAACGTTGCTGGCGCATATAGTTTAGCACAAAGTCAGACGTGCCCTTATACACCTGCCCGTTGATGGGAAAAATTTCAGAGCGGCTCTGCCCCACCTTTATATAATAGGTACCAGGCTGAGTAAAGGCAGAGAAGCGCAGGCGGAAAGTAGCTTTCATATTTCCCATAGCGCCCATGGCCTGCACTTGGTTTGAGGTATAGGCCACCTTGCCTGTAAAGGCATTGATGAGCTGAAAACTATTAACAGTAGTGGGTTGGTCGCTCATCAGCACCGCCACCTTTGTGGCTTGAGGCAGATAGCCCAACTGGTTGATGCGCACCCATCCTTCGCCCTTCATCATAAGGGCATTAAAGGCCAAAAGGGCCCATAACATTGCAAGACGTAAGTGTTTCTTTGTCATAGAAAAGGGTATAATAGTTAATTACTGCATGCCATTGAACATGCTATAAGTTTGAATTCAGAGTTACGATGCAATACAAGTAAGTTACAATGCAATACAAGTAAGTTACAATGCGCTACATCTGAATGATTATGCAATACAAAAGTAAGCAAAAGCCTTGAGCAAAACAAATAATAATATAAAAAAGGTGTTTGGAAAGGAACAAAATCGAGTAGGAGGTAAACACTAATCATAGGTGTTTATCTCCTATTTTCGTGTT
>ENA-ORSO01001456-ORSO01001456.1-human-gut-metagenome-genome-assembly--contig:-NODE-1456-length-14201-cov-17.820373_pt1 | contig 14201 bp, 6 predicted proteins | sample MGYA00241902_ERZ509168 | MGnify/ENA primary metagenome ERZ509168 (study PRJEB26280, sample SAMEA2338806) | human gut metagenome | biome: human gut; feature: human-associated habitat; material: faeces... | reverse complement strand
TAGGGCTTACTCGGGACTTCCACCCGTTAGACAATGCTCATGCCGAGCATACTACAAAAACAGTGTGATGATCCTCGATCACCACACTGTCGCTAAATGAACGTTAACCCATTATCTCAGATATATCTTTGATGAGCTGCCATCAGTATAGACAACTATGAATAAACCATGTGAAGGATTCACTACTTGCATACCCTGCATATTGTAGTATGCCTTGATTTCCTTCTGACTGCCATCAAACACATTATCAATACCAGAAACCTCGTATGGAACTTTTGCCAAGCTAAGCACATTCATATAGGCACGAGTCTCGGTCTGCTCAAATGAGATAGACTTGAATTTTTTAGTCAAATCAAGTGGTATCTCAAGCTCATTGAGTGCGTACCGTTCCTTGATTATCTCACTTTCTTTATAGTCACCATATTTTTCGTTTACCGAACATATGCGATAGATGCCGGTCACAGCACCGATGTCATTGCCACCAGTAGAGAAAGTGTAGTTGGTGGGATCAGTCGAGGTGCCATCTTCATAGTTTACTATGATTTCAACATCTTCACTACGGCTGCTGATGTATAGGACTCTGATGGCGGTACATTTTTCTGGAGTGACAGCTTCAAGCGTGCGTCTATTCCAACCTTTCAATGTAAGTGCATTGTTCTCATCATAGGGAGCCAGCATATATTCGTTCCCGTTGGCGGTGGTCACTTTGCGGTTGTCATCGGAGATAGCTCCGGCTTCCTGAACTGAAGTAGAGAAAAGCGACAGTTTGGTACCGGTAACATATCCTGTGGCATATTGGGTCGCAGGCAAAGCCTCAACTATAACATCCTCGTTCCATCCGCTAAACTCGGAAGGCACATCGACACGGGCGGTGAAATTAAGTTTCTTTACACGCTCACCATTGTTAAGAGTGAACGTGATCTGTGTCTTGCCCAGATTTTCAGTAGCTATTACAGGTACGGTGAAGGTATGGTCTTGGGCGTTTTCAACGATTTTACCGAGTTTCACACTCTTGCCGTTTGTTTTGGCCTTGAGATTGAAGTTCTCGGAGCGGTCCTCTCCGTTCATGTCATAGGTGATAATTATTTCAGAGGTAGCTTCAGGAGCTATACGCAACTCATCGCTGTCTGCACTCAGAACAATCTTTGATGGATTGGGATCGGCATAAGCCGTTACTCCAAATATCCACAGACGGCGTGAGTTGGCAAAAGTAATCGATGTAATAGTCTTAGAGGCATCTGTGGTAAAATTCAGTTCGACAAGACCATGTTTGGTAGAGGAGAATGTACTGTAAGAGCAAACGCCCAAATCGTTGATTGCAAATGCATCTGGCGATGATGATGTCTGGTTGGAACGTGTGACATCATTGTCTGAAATTACATAAGACTGAGTCGTGTTGTCGTCATATGTGACAGTCATGGTCACATCGTCAATTGATGCATATGTCTTGGCGCAAAGAATATATAATTTTTCTGCGGCAACAGGTGTGGCGAGCTTAAGAGTGTATTTGTTGGATGCACTCTTCATGAAAAGCGCGTTTTTGTCAGCATAGTTACCGAGGGTGAACGAGGTACCCTTGTCGGTAACAATATTATGGTTGTCAGGGTCAGCAATAGCTCCTTCAGCCTTGACATTGGATGTATAGAAACTTGAGCTGGAGAATTGCATGTCAGCATAGTCATCGCACGGCGATTTTTCAGCGATGATATCATAGTTGAAGCCTGAGGCAATTTCCAAGGGCATATATGTAGCACCTTTGTCCTTGAACTGGGTATAAGCTTCTACCTCAGCAAGCGAAGGATAGAAGTTGGTGTTTACATCACATACCACAGCAAGATAGGTTGCCGGAACGATTTCAGGCAAATAACATGTGAGTTCGTTTACTGCTTCGAGATCATTATAAGTCTCAATGGTTGTCCATTTGACGCCATCATGACTTGTGCGTATGCTAACACCACGGTTTACAAAACCTTCTTTGTCATTGACATTATATCCCTTGTTGCCATCCACAAAGTAAATCTTAACTTTACCGAGTGAGAACTTTTGAGGGTTCTTGAATACGGCCCACAGATCATTGGAATATTTACATGGGTCCTCATACATTTCTTCGGTAAGACCTTCAGCTGTAGTATTGCCGTCGGTAAGATTTCCGGTTTCCTGTGAATCATATTCACCGCCTGTAGCGTAGTCCTGCTTGTATTTACGCATTTCAGCAGTCATGCCCTTCAGTTCATTAACGGCGTCTTTGCTATCTATGACAAATTCAACCATAGCCTGACGACGGGCATCACCATTGGTCAGAGTCATGAAAAGTTCGGCTTTACCGATTCGGTTCTCGGTTGTAACTTCAAAAGTAAAATGTCCATTCCCATCACATTCGGGATCCGTGAATGAGATATACGAACTTTCGCTTGACAATTCCAGATTGAAGTTTGATTCCTGAGCCTCGCCATTAAGGTCATAATCAATGGTTACCGGGATTGTGGTTTCCGGCTCACACTCAATAGTGCCCGGAGTGGTGACAGTAAGAAGTGAATTGTCACGTCCTATTACTTCAAACTCAAAGAAACGTGTAGTGAATCGTGTATCATCATATGGCTGAACTTTCACGTAGCGTGCCTTTGCAGGGGTAATGGTGGTACTGTGTACGCTTTCTTTCTGTGTGCCGACCTGTTCTACAACTTTATGCCATTCCTTGCCATCCTCACTAACAAGAATACGATAGTTTGGCACATTGTTAAACTGGTCGTTAGTCGGGAACGCGGAACGGTAATCATATACGTTGAAACCATATACTGTATGCGGCGATTTCAGATCCACGATGGCATACGAAGCAGTGGCTATATCGCTCCAGCATAGGTCATGATTTGACGGTTTACAATCGCCATCAATAAGATAATCTACAGAGCCGACAACTGAGCGTGGGGCACTTACGCTTTTACCGATGGCTGCATTTGCGACTTCCTTATATTCTACATTTGTAAGACAGTCAAAGGCAACTCCTGAGAACGTTGATGTCCCATAAGAATTAGTTGCCTTGACCTCAACATTCTGGCTACCGGTTGCAGATGCCTCCACCACAATTGTAGCATCGGAAAGATTGCCGCTGACAAGTTTTACAGTTGAAGGGAGTGTCCATTGGAATGAATCTGCGCCATCAGTGCCCGTTACTGTTAGAGTAACATGCTCTCCAACTTTTGCATAGGCTGGAACAGGAGTCACAGTAATAATAGGAGCTGATGGATTTACATATGCGATTTCTTCAGATGCCACCACTTTGGGATTACCATCTTTCATCACTGCAGCAAGTTCTACCTTTACATTATTCTCGCCATTCTCACGATTGAAACGTGGCACATAGAAACCCTCACCTCGTGTCTGACCAACCAATCGACGTCCATTAGCATTGGTCACATAAATATCGAAGTGATCAAAGTCTGCATTATAGTCATAACTCCATGTGAGTCGGAGATCTGTTGATGTTGCATTGGCATGACTTTCAGCAATAAAATCGTTAACTTTAATTGTAGCAGGATTATAATTGGCTGGGAGCATGGAAAGTTGTCCGAGTTTAAGTTCACATGCACCGGCTGCTTTCAAATTCAGTCCAATGAGATATATAGTCTTGCCATTAAGCGATGAAAGGTCATAATCTGCCACAGACCATCCATTGACATTAGATACAGATGGAGCGGACAATGTAATATCAGGGTCAACAGAACTTGCAGTGGCAAGTTGCACTTCAGGCGTTACTCCGTTAGCTTTATAAACCAAACGCAATACTGAGCCATTTGTGACAGGAACCATCGTTTTGAACAGACGCCACAAATGGCTATCGCCTTCAGCAAGAGTACCGCTGAGTTTAATAGAATTACCAACATTATAGGCGTCGTCCCAATCTATTGACACTTGTGCTGTGCCTTGATTCTCTATCCAGTAACGCCATGTGGGAAGAATACCTTGCACTGAACTTGAATGCCAATCCTGAGTGTTAAGTTTTTCACCGTTGACAAAACGGTACTTACCTAAACCAACAGAAAATGTTGTGGAGAAAGGCATGGCATTGATTACCGAGCGTTCAAGAATCGCGTTGTTAGCTTTTTGCCACCACTGCTCATTTTCAAGTTTAAAGGCTTTTTCTTGAGCGGCATATGCATCAGAACCGGTTACGTTTCCGGCGTTAATCATGTCGTCCACAAAGTCTTTGAAAGTATGCTGCTCAGGGCAGAACATTGCCAGTGATGTAAGTTCGTGGCCTCCAAAGCTTGTACCTCCTGATTTTACACACTCAACACCGGCATACAGACGATGAAAAAGATCCTCGCGTGTACATCCGAGAATGTCAGCGTAGCTACTCTTATCAGTAATTGAGCCGTATTCAAGAAACTCAGAGGTATTCTTATGGGCTTTCAGAATCGTAGTCGTTGGCATACCTCCGGCATCATACCATTGGATTTCCATATTGGTATCGCCGTTTGCATCTGCCTCAGAATTGAAACAACTCACAAAGCCGGCCCACTCGTCTTCGCGGTGACCGTTATTGATCTCATTGTTGATGAACCAACCATCAAAGCCATAGTATTTGGCAATCTGATACATCTTTACAGCATACGGAAACTTGCCGTCGGCATCTTTTGAAAGAAGCATGTCAACCCATTCGATACGGCCACCGACACCCTTCGGCATCAAGAACAGCTGACCGAGGATTTTTACGCCATTGATATGTGCGGCATCAATTGTATATGCCGGGGGCAATACAAACATACCTTCATTGGCAGCGCCACCCCAGTTGACGAACTTTTCCAGATACTGCCAATACGTCGGTTGATAACCCAAGAAGTGATTGTCGCCTTGAGAGGGGCACAATGAACACATCTTGGTAGTGATGGTAGCGGTTTCCACTGTCCCGACATATGTCTGGTCCGGATGATATTTCATCAACTCCGGTTCAGTGAAGCGTTCTGCCATAGGCACTCGTGAGCGGTTGAACTTGGCATCCGGGTCTGAGTCCGGCGTCCAGTCTAATACCTCATTCAGAAACCAGCACCCACTGTATGGTTGCTGAGCCGCAGAAGGCAATGCGATAGATGCCGCCAACAATGAGGCTGTAAGAATTTTTCTAAAATTCATGCTGTTAAGATTTAATTGGTTTATAAACGATTTATCGGAAGTTGTTAGGCTTCAAGCGCTGGCCTGAGCCATCATTAGTGTCGGCCACATCCCACCACAGGCGCTTGCCCTGAGAGTTGGCAGTCTGAAGTTCTCCGTGGCTGGTGAAGTATTGGTTTGAGTTCTCGCTATTGGGATAGAATATCCGTTTGATAGTCTTGCCTTCGGGGACATCACCGCCTGACATATTGGTTAATTGATTTTCAAGGGCAGGATAATCAGTGCGACGGTATTCAGCCCAAGCCTCGTTGCCGTTGGGGAAAACGGCCATCCACTTCTGAGTAATGATTGCTTCGAGAATCTTTTCCTTGTCGCCTGACGCGAAAGTGCCGTCGTTGAGAGCAACAAGACCGTTGATATAAGCTGAGGCATCAGTAGGATTAATCATATAATAGTCCAATGAAGCCTGAACACCTTGGCGGAAAAGACTTTCAGCGTCACCGCCGGCATTTGCCCATCCGCGGAGTGCGGCTTCAGATTTAAGGAACAGTGATTCGGCATAGCTCATCCAAACGGTAGGACGTGCGTAGTTGAACCAATATGATGGGTCGAGATTCTTCGATGCAGGTTTTGGCTGTGTGCGTGTCTGAGAGTATTTCATCTCCGACATTGAAATCTCAGGTTCCTGTGCACCACGGTGGCAACCTTTGAAATCTTCGCGCAAACTTTCTTCTCCGGCAGCAAGGGTGCTTGCGGTCATACCGGAGCGATACCAGCATACGAGACAGCGAGGGTCGATTGTTTTTTCTTGAGAATCTTTTCGTCCAATCTTGATAGTGTACTTGCCACCACCGGTTGACAGGGTACGATAGAAGTTTTCAAGATCCCACGACATCACGCTTTCGCCGTTATAGGCAACAGAGCACATGGCGAGAACATTCTCGTCGCCGCCGGCATCTTCGCCGCCCATAATTACAGGAGCATACTTAGGCACCGTCTGCATATTATCCTCATTGCTTGCCAACAGGCCATATTTACTTGCAAGAGCATTCTCAGCCTCGGTTTTAGCACGGGCCGGGTCAACATTTGAGATGCGGAGAGCCATACGCAGACGCAGTGTATTGGCAAAGCGAAGCCACTTGTTCACATCGCCGAAATAGCAGATGTCATCCTTTTCAGGATACCATTGATTGCCATCTTCAGGCTGGATGCTGTCAACAGCCTGTTCGAGCATACGGAACATTCCGTCGTATACTTCTTCCTGAGTTTCATAAGGCACATTGTTTGTCTCAGGAATACGAGCACTGGCATATACTTTGAATGGCATTGCACCGTATGTATCAGTGTTTGCCAATGCAAGGAAGGCATAATATATACGTGTGATATAGAACATGTTGCGATAGCGTTCGGGAGTCTTATTGAACTTGAAAGCACGCAGAAGGGTACGATACTCGCTTGAACGTTCCTCGTAGAAATGTTTCCAACGGTTGCTACTCCACCCATCAGCATAGCCGTAATCGGGTGCACTCTTGGAGTGTTTAGGTTGATTATTAGCTACATAGCCTCCATAGATATCATGAGAGAGGTTGGTAGTAGTCTGATAATCGTTATAATAACCTTGATACAGATATGTGCGGAATGTAGAAGCAGCACCACGCAAATCGGTTTCACACTTAGCTGAATCTTCCTTCTCAATGGTATAGTTCACATTGATGTCGGCATATTTGGTTTTATCTTCTTCATCGTTTATTGAGGAATCACCACGGTTATCCTCAAAACCATACGGGTCCTTTGACAATTCGTCAAGGTCATAACAAGATGTTACGGATGCCGCCGCAACCATCATTGTTAACAGCAAGTATATCTTATTGTTTTTCATTTTCAGTGATGTTTAATTAGAATTCCACATTCACGGTAAAGCCGTATGTGCGGGTGTAAGGGATGGCAAGGAAGTCCAGTGCCTGAGAGAACATAGTTGTGTCGTAACCGCCTTCTGGATTGCCGGGAGTGTGCTTCATAAGGAAGCACAGGTTGCGGGCTACGAACGACATGCGCAGATTGGTAAATGGTGTTTTCTTCAGCCATTTGCTGGGAGCAGTGTAGCCAAATGAAAGTTCCTTTAGCTTGATGTAGGATGCGTCATGAACAAATTCCTCGGCATAGCCTGCCTGTGACAAATAAAGACCAACAGACGAATAGTAGGACTGTGCGCTCACAGGGATGTCGTTTGGAGTACCATCCTCCTTAACACCAGGAACTACCATATAGTAGTCCTTAATGCCATTAAGTTCTTTAAATTCACCACGATAAGCGGTGCGCTCTGATGTGCCGGCTCTTGTGGCCATACCTTCTGAAACTGAAACAATGTCACCGCCAAACTTCATGTCGAACATAGCCGACAACGAGAAATTTTTATATCGGAATGACGGTGTTACAGACATAAGCAAGTCAGGCTGGATATTACCGATGGGGTGATCAAGAAGATACTGTTCAAGGTTTCCGTTGCCAGTTTCAGGCTGAGGAAGACCCATTGAGTTGACTATAATGCGTCCCTGTGCATCGCGGCGCATGAGTGAATTGGCATAAATCTCACCCAATTTACCACCATTCACAGCACCAACCTTTACAGGCATATTAGGATCGCCATTTAGGTAAATGCGGTTTACACCATCTGCAAGTTTCTCAACCGTAGAGCGGTTGTGAGATAAGTTTGCTGTCAGATTAAAGGTAAAATCTTTGGTTTGCACAGGTGTGCCATAAAGCATAAGTTCCACACCTGTATTTTTTATTTGACCGGCGTTTACCCATTGCTGACTCCAAGGAGCAGAGGCATCAACAAGCATTGCCTGATTCTTAGTGGTGCTATTGTAATATGTGAAGTCAAAGCCAAGACGGTTTGCAAAGAATTTCAAGTCAACTCCGACCTCGTATGAGGTTTTGATTTCAGGTTTGAGGTTTGAGTTTTTCTTGATTGTCTCTACGATAGGCTTACGTTCGCCATTCTCAAATTTATATTTGACTGTGTTATAGAGATTATATGGATCGGGATCTTTACCTACCTGTGCTGCCGACAGACGCAATTTTGCAAATGTTATCTTATCTGACAGATTCCAATTCATCTGACGTGCGAAGTCAGTAAACACGAAGCTGAGGTTAGCCGACGGGTAGAAGAACGAGTTATGCTTGTTAGGGAGTGTTGATGACCAGTCATTACGGGCCGTGAGATCAAGAGAGATGAATTCCTTGAACGCTAATTGTACAGAACCATATAAAGAATACATAGCCCGGCGATAACCTGTCTCCTGAGCTGATGTAAGTTTTTCAGCGGTGTTGAAAATCCAGTTGTCCTTATCGAGCATATTCTGTCCGGTTACACCCAGCAGCTCATACTTTTGATACATGGCATTACCACCGACATTGAAGCCGAAACGGAATTTTTCGCCAAGGCTTTTATCACCCAGAAGTGCAAATGAGATATTCTGCTCAAAGTGATTCAACTCATTTCGGGTCATTTGGTCGTTGGTAAGTTTTGATTCCCATGATGCGTCAGGTGTGCTGATTGCAGCATCGCCCAGACCGAGGTCTGACTCCTCTATACGGGTGCGGTAGTAGTCAAACGCATATTTACCCTGAAGATGCAACCAATCGGTAAAATTCAAACGTAGTGAATAGAAACCGAAAGCACGCCAGCGTTCGTCGCTGTTCTTATAGCGATTGCGTATATAGTAAGGATTTGAATTGTGTTGGTCGGGGCCAAACCAATTGATGTGCAGACGGTCTTCCGATGTATAATTTTGAAGGTCGCTCAAACGCACATTGCCGGGCATAACCAAAAGCTGTGCCATCTCGCCATTAAGGCCGGTAAGAGGACGGTTGTCGGCTTTGGTATTTGATACTGTGACCTTACCCTCGGTTGAGAGCCATTTGTTCATTGTCGCACCTGCACTCAGGTCAATGTTCAGTTTACGAAGATCTTCACCTCTGAACATGCCGGAGTTATCATTGTAACCAACCGACATACGATAGTGCGACTTATCGGTAGAATTACTTAAAGCAACGGTATGAAACTGGGAGAACCCAGTTTTGAAGTAATCTTTAGTCTTGTCTCCATAGTACATATAAGGAATCTTCTCACCGAGATATGAAAGCTCTGAATGTCCGTCAAAGGCTGGGCCAAAAGAATTTTCACCGGTGATTGCGATTGGATTTCCATCGCTATCCACAGTATACATGATTTGTCCCCGCTCTCCTTGTCCATAAAGCTTCTGCATCTTGATGCTCTCTGATGCCTGACTCCATGTGAAACTGCCGGAATAGCTTACGCCGAAACCATCTTTTTTAGAACCACGCTTAGTGGTGACAAGAATTACACCATTACCTGCACGTGATCCATAGAGAGCTGCGGCATTCGGACCTTTCAGCACTGATATGGATTCGATGTCCTCCGGATTGATGTCAAGTGCGGTACTACCACGGTCATAACCACCAAATGCCGAAGCTTCTGATGACTGATTGTCAGTAAAAGGCACTCCATCGACAATCCACAACGGCTGGTTGTTGTCAGTCAATGATGAATTACCACGGATTGTGATTTTTGTGGAGCCACCGAGCCCGGTACTTGCCATATTCATCTGAACACCGGCAACCTTACCGTCAAGAGCACTTACTACCGAAGGATCGCCTGTGGTGTTAAGTTCTCCAGATTTTACCTCCTGCATGGCATAGCCGAGCATCTTCTTATCGCGTTTGATACCGAAAGCCGTTACAACAACCTCACTGAGAGTCTGCATATCCGGCTTCATATCAATATCAACAGTCGATAAATCTCCAGCTTTAATTTCAGACGGTTTGTATCCTACATATGTACACTCAATTGTCGGATTTTCCTCTGTGGTTTCAATAGTATAGTTGCCATCAATATCTGTGGCAACACCAACACTCGAACCCTTGATGCGAACTACAGCACCAATAAGAGGTTCCCCATTCTCATCAAGAATCACACCGGTAATTTTGCGCTTGGGTGCAGTGGCATTCTCTTTTTGCGCTTTCTTTTTAGTAAGGCTCAGGTAAATAACCTTGTCCTTGACAACATAGGCAATCGAAGTGCCCGCAAACAGTTTCTTCAGAGCTACATCAAGGTTTTCGTCTTTCAACCGCACTGAATTGACATTCCGTTTTACAATGTCATCATCGTAAAAGAATTTGTAGCCGGACTGCGACTGGATTGACTGAATGATTTCACTCAGTTTTGTGTTGGGGGCAGTATTAAGCGTGATACCTGCCTGCGCTGCCAATGAAAAGGCCAGCAACGCTCCACATATGAGTGGCCGCGGTTTACTCATTAAGGTTTTGAGAAACATGATTTATTAATATGATGGTTAATATGATGGGTTTATACTTTGTCATTGTATAGTCAGTAAACACGCCTACACTTGATACTACTTACTCTGAATCGATTTTTTTTCGTAACAATATCTTTGCCAAAAAAATTAAGGCTTGCAAATTTAGGGCTGACAACCCATCATAGCATAAAAAACAACGCGTGTATTCGTTCAAATACACGCGTTTGTTCAAAGTTTTACTATTATATATCAGCGATTTACTCTTTATCCTCTCGCTGGGTGTCTTTTGCCTGTTTCCTTGATATTCGCTGATATTCAGTTGGAGTGAGCCCCGTCTGCTTCTTAAAAGCATTAAGCAATGTCGTTCTTGACTTATATCCTAATGAAATAGAGATTGCCTCTATTGTCAAATACCCATAATGTTCTTCATCACTAAGTCGACGACACGCTTCCCTCACTCTATATTCATTCAGCAACTCGTAAAAACTCTGATGCATGGTATCGTTTAACACCGACGATATAACACGAGACTTGCTGCCTACTAATTCTGCCAATCGGTCTAATGAAAAATCTGGTGAATATATCTCCTCTGATGAGTCCATGATCGAGATGATTTTAGCTTTTGTGTCTTCATTCATTACATTGCCAAGTACACGATGATGCCCCATGGAATATATTGGCTGGCTTCGAGATTTCTGTTTTAACCTCTCCCATTCTGTCATTCGGCTTTGCTGTTGTTTAAACAACTGTTCGTTGCGCTCCTTCAATTTTTTGTTTTGTCGGTATAATATAATCAGAAGAGGAATTGTCACAAGTAGTAACAGCGCAAATGAAACGACAATTTGCATGTGCCGGTGATAGACTCGTTCATTGTATCTATATGCTCGATTTTTCTGCTTGATCTCTGATATGAAGTCAAGATTATCAATCATTAAAATATTGTTTAATGATAGAACCGAATCTTTTAATACATAATACTCGGACATAGTCCTACTGGCAAGATCCTGTTTCCCTTGAGATGAATAGATATTACTGAGTGTCCGATAAAAAGGAAGAGCATAGGTTTGGTTAGATGAGGTTTCGGCATACTCTATGGCCTTGTTAATGCACATTTCCGCAGAATCTCTGCACCCAAGTTTTAAATAAGCATGCGCCAATTCATTGAAAAGCTGTATCCGTACTATATCATTTCCTAATATTCCGTCAAGATTCAAAAGTTGTTCATTTGCCTTGTTAATGACATTCTTATAATTTCCATTAATCTTCTCATTCGCCATCTGAACATTAAAAATATAAAACTCTCGGTTTGGAATGGAGTCAGGTATGCTTAGATTCTTGAACTGATGAATCCTACATTTGAATTCCTCAGGACAATTCTCATAGTTTGCCATATAGGCAATATTAGAGATGCTATTTAAAAGTATTCCCCAATCACCACATGCCAATGAATTATCAAAGCTTTTACACAGATATTCCACAACTTGTGGTTGCGGTTTTTCGGCGACACCAAAATTCTTATATTTATTATATATGGCCGCCAAGTTAAAACATACCTGGGCTTCGGTATATGTATCTTTGGTTGTCTTACAGATATCTTTTGCCTGCATAAGAGCATCATATGCACTTGGAATGTCCTGATAAAAAAATAGTAACAAAATCCAAGCCCATTAAATGCTTTACTGCCCAAAACAAGATCTTTATGATTCATATCCGGGCTATATCTATTGGCAACAATCGAATAGCACATCATAGCGCTATCCGCATCGTGTTTCTGGATGTATTGATGCGCCAATTCAAGCAACTGCTCTGATGAACGGTGTTTCAATTCAGCGGATTGAACTTTATCATCAGTACAACTGATAAAACAAATTAATGCGATAATCAATATTATCCAAAATCTCATTTCAAAAATTAATGGTTTCGTGAGAGTACTACAAATACACCTTCTTCATTTGTAAAATCTATCGGAAGCGTGTTGGATAATTGATTTAATGTAGAATCTATAGATTCATAATATACCGTTGCACCGGAATAAGTCTTGAGAGTATCCACATCTTTTAATACAATCTTCACTTTATATAACTGAGCAAGTGCATTAGCAATATCTTTTACGTTGGCATTTTCAAATGGAATAATACGGTCATGCCATGCGGCATCAATCGCCGCGTTTGTCTCACTGACGGTCAGATTACCGGAAACGACATCATATTCGGCCTTTTGACCAGGTACGAGTACCACACTTTCCTTTCCTTTGACGCTGCTGACTTTTACTGATCCTTCCACGAGGCTGACATTGTTAGCTCCATTCTCATCGCTGTTAAAATTGAATTCAGTACCGAGTACGGTCACATTAATGTATTGGCCATTCACTGTAAACGGATGCGCAGCATCATGTGCCACCTTAAAGTATCCTTCGCCAGTCAAATTCACTTCTCGTTTTGTGGCTGCAAAAGTTTCAGGATATTCAATGCAAGAATTTTTATTTAGGTATACCTTTGAACCGTCAGGTAATGTTACTTCCCGGCTTTCGGAAAATGTTTCTACTTTTATCATTTGAACATCAGGACTCTTGAAAATGAATACTGATGTAATTACAATAACTAAAATAGCAGCGGCAGAAGACATCCATTTAAGCAGTCTTATTCGTTTCTTCTTACGTTTGGCGAATTCATCTGCAATAATACGTTGTTGCACATAGTCAAACATTCGTTTTCTTGTTGTCGCATTATCACGCAATTCTCCGGCGAGCATGGCAATCCGTTCCATCTCGAAAAGTTTGGCGGCATTATCTTCCGATTCGTCAAGCCACATCTTTACAGCGGTCAGTTCTTCATCAGAGCATGTATTGTTGATGAAGCGGATCAGTATTTCCTCAGTCATTTCTACCATAGTTAAAACATATTATTAAACATACAATCCGGTAAAACGATTTACTCTATTCCGAAAAAAAATAAAGCTAAAGTTAACAAATACTTTAACTGCTCCCTAAGTAGTCGTAGAGCCTTATATACATGAGCCTCTACAGTCCGGACCGAAATACCCATTGCATCAGCAATATCTTTGCTCTTCAGGCCGTTGACATAACTCAAAACGAATACTTCCCGACATTTGTCAGGAAGTTGTGATAATGCTTCATTTATCCCAGTTTTAATTTCTTGGGCTTCTACAGTTTCATAAGGAGTTTTCTTATCAATGAATTCTAATCGTCGTTCATTGATGGCTTCAAGTGTTTCAATTCTTACCGCTGCAATATTTTTATGGCGAAGAACATTAAGTGCTCTTGTCGATACCGCTTTATATAGGTATGCTACAATACCTTTGTCAAGGTCTATAACATTCATCCTGTTCCATAAATCAACGAATACATCAGACACAACATCCTCTACCTCAGCTTCATCATTGATGAAGCGTGAAGCATGAAACATGAGCCTATTAAAATAGGTATCATACAGCCTCTTGAATGTCTCGTCCTTTTTCATGGATTCAGCGATATAAGATGTCTCAATAATTCCATAAAAATATTAATTTGCAAAATTACTAAAATTTTCGTATAAGCCCAAGATGTATATCGTTTTTTACGGTCTTTTACGGTCTTTTACGGTCGCAGATAGGGTTATAGGTCTTTTATAGGGCCAAACATGAGTAAGTATGCAGAAAAATAGTATTAATTCATAACAAGACGTATTATACATTAATAACCTGAGTTCGGGATAAGAAATATGCTTTAAAAGTTGGTAATCTCGATAAATC
>ENA-ORSO01001449-ORSO01001449.1-human-gut-metagenome-genome-assembly--contig:-NODE-1449-length-14258-cov-2.880096_pt1 | contig 14258 bp, 6 predicted proteins | sample MGYA00241902_ERZ509168 | MGnify/ENA primary metagenome ERZ509168 (study PRJEB26280, sample SAMEA2338806) | human gut metagenome | biome: human gut; feature: human-associated habitat; material: faeces... | reverse complement strand
CACCGTTCTTCATCGCCTCCATGGCGTTCTTCTGTTTTGCCGTCCCCCAATCGTTGAAATACTGCGTCCCGTTGCCGATGGAAAACAATGTCTGCTTGTCCGCAGAATCCCCTTTGTGCGACTTGTTGGATATCCCCAATGCCGTCTCGGCGAAGTTTAATGCTACAGTCTGCCAACAGAGTGCAACTGAATTGTCCTCGATGGACACGCAACGGGCTCCAATAGCCACGCAATTTCCGGATTCGTCCCCGCCTGCCACACATTCCGTGCCCGATATGGAATAATTGAATGTGGTTCCAGCCTCAAGTGAAAATGAGGCTTTATCCACATAAGCATAAAATTTCGCGGAATAATCATTGAAATCCGTATAAGGGTTTAGAGTCTTTGAGAACGTCACGGTCTCTTCTTCCGCATTCACGGATACCACTTCGGCCACGTATTGTTTTTTTGTCTCAGCCGATTCGCTTGTTTTATCTTCACTTACTGCGACCTTTCCGGCATGGAAGAATTGTTGCGGGCAGGTCTTCATCATCCAATATCCCACTGAAGCATTCGACACAACCTTATAAGTGGTACTGTTTTTAATTCCTGTCAGGTGTAGTGCTGTATAACCCATTGAAATGACAAAAGACCCATTTTTTACTACCGAAGAATTGGATACGTTTCCCACTTGGAATCCAGACGTGTTGAAATATAATCCCACTTTTTGAAAAGGTTCATTGACAGAGATGTACGTATCTACTTCTTTACGCCATTCGGTCCATTCTCCATCTGCATACTGTCTTATATAAGAGTATGGAAGGAGATTGTCATCAGTAGCTTGGGAAACCCATCTTTGAATATACCCGCAATTATCCTTATCCACATACCTCACGCACATTGATTCCAAAACGAAGCCTCCCTTTGCCGGTATATTCGATATGTTTCCCGCTGTGGAGGCGTTCTTGTTCAGGTATCTTACAGTGAGTTTCGGCACGATAAGGTCATCGGCATCCACCGTCTGCCCGGAAATCTCCTTATATTCGATGGCACCGCCGTCTTTCATATTGTCAAAGGCTTCCTTGTCCTCTTTCGACATTAATCCATCCTTTTCCGCAGAGGCAGGATTTGAGATTTCCGAAATATTTTCATTAAGAATCCTACCTTGGTTGGCAGAGAGAGGCTGCTTAGTTTCTAAACTATTCAAATTATCTACAACAGAATTCGCAAAGAGCACAGTATCACTAATAAGAAGGATTACCAAGTCTTCACTAATTAAATATGCAAAATACTTATCCTGTACCATAATAAATAAAGCGTAGCCTTCAATTGCTTGGGCAGTTAAGCCTATACCTGTATAGGCTGCATCTTGTGAGTAAATACTGGTGATAATTGCCTTTCTACCTAAGACAGCTTTTGTAAACTCATCCCAATTCCCTACAATAGATTCTACGTCTGTTGTAGACCATCCTTCTGTTGTTTGAAAAGCACCGGGGCAAATATAGACGTCACTACTAATATATTCCTTGATTTTCTCCAGAAGCATGTGCCCGTTCTGCGTCCCCTCCTGAAACGGGATACCTTCTTTCCCCGTCAGCTCCGTGCGTTCCGTAGTCTGTAATATCGTTTTTCCTTCTACTGCCATAACTACTTATGTTTTAATTGTTTCTTAACTGTCCTTCTCGTCACCTCTGCCATCATTACGGGACTTCCGTCAGTCCAAAGCCAAGCCTTCCCATTCTCCAAGAGCAAGGCATTGTCAATAAGCTCATACGAATCCCCGCACTCCGTGATACCGGAAGAATTGACGCGGGCTGTTCCCAGCCCCGTCATATTCAACCGTGAAAAGTTCATCCTCTCCATCATTCCGCCTCCCTGATAGTGCCCTTCGTCACCTCCGTCATGCTCTCAATCCTGATGTGCATCGGATAAACGCCATGGCCGAAACACCAGTCTATGAACTGGCCGGGATTGTACAAGCCCGCCGGGAGCGGGCACGACACGAACATGCCATCGTCCGAACTGCGCTGCAAAATATAAAACCCGCCGCCCGCCTTCCTTTCCAGATGAAGTGCATAGTCCGCATTCACGGTCTCTTCCGCCACATACCTGTCACCCTGAAGGGTGAAATTCAAATTCCTAAGTGCCATCTTATTTTTCCTCCTTCTTTACTGTATTATTCTCATTCTCCCTTTGAAACAGAAGCTCTGCCGCCATCTTGGCTATCTCATCCTTGTTGTCAATGATTACTCTCATCGTCTTCTCCGCCTTCCGAAGCTCCTCCTTCTGCCATGATTTCTCCCTTACGGACACAAACTCACAGAAAATGCAGTAAGCCGTCCACAACATCGAGAACACCGGAATGGGAATCACCACGCAACAAAGGATGTCGATAAAACACAACGTCAGGAAAGGCGTGAAATACTTCTTTGCCTTCGTGGCCGTCTTCTTATATCCCGTAGAAGTCCGTGCCTCACCGCGTTGTTTGGCCTTTTGTACCCCCGAGACCAAATCCACGGCCATTGCACCTATCGTGGCCGCCACGCATAACGCTATGAGTATGATGTGGTTCATCATGTGGTTTTCAATAAAATCAATAATAGCTTTCTCCATTACAATACATTTTTCTAATTAATGCCAAAGCCCCCCGGTCCACAAGACAAGACCCCGGCAAACGGGTAAGGCAGGCACCGCCGCCTTATACCCGTTGTTTCAATAGTCAGGCAGAAGCGTCTTCTTTTATCTGCTTCACTATCTGGATGGCATCCGATATGTACTTCGGCAGTTCCTCACTCTCCGGGAAGTTCGACATCGTGTAATAACCGTTCTCATAATAGATACTGCCCAACAGGGTTTCCTGCACGCCCTTCTGCATGCCTTCCTCCATAGGAAGCTCCACTTCCTCCACCTTGTTCACCAAGGCGTTCACGCGTTTCAGTTCCTTACCGTCCGTCTCATACTCGATGTTGTACTTGGCATTTGCCGTTGTGGTCTCTCCGTTGTAAATCACCCTCGTACTGTTTGTCTTAATCTCCATAACCTTTTGTTTTTAATAAATGAATAATGTTATTTGAATTTCGCATATTTTCCCCCTGTCGTATTGTTGGCCGTCGTGAACTCCTGATTGTTCAGTACCACCCATTCCACCTGTCCCTGGTACTTTACGCTGCCTATTGTCTCGTCCAGATAATACGGAACGGCAAGCAGCTCCACAAAACGGTTGTTTCCTTGTGTGCTCACATTTCCCATCTCCACGTGGCTTATCTGTACGCCACCGAGCCGCATTGCATTGTTCTCGTCATCGCTCCAATCTCCGTAACCCGGGTCCAAAGCCTCATGCCTTGTAGTTATGATAAGCCGTTTGGCCGGATACTTGTTCACGATAGTCACTCTCGCACCGGCGTACTTTAGCCCCAACGGTAATTTGATTCCGTCACCGGCATAGCTGTTCGATTCCACGTCCACATAGATGAAGCCTCCTTTGTACAAGTTGCTTAAGCTGATTTGGTAGTAATTGTCCTTGAACTCCACATCTCCGTTATCGCCCGTATTCTTCGTTATGATACGTGGTATGGTACGGATGAAACCCGAGAACTCCCCGCTTCCCACCGAAAGCACACCATCCTCATTCACGCTCGCCGTCACTTCTCCGTCACTGTTCTGTATGACGAACTGGTCGCTCGTCACAATGACTTTTTTGTTCTCTATGTCTATTCCCGTAGAAAGAAGGGTGTCACCGTTCACACTGTCGTTAGGAATGAAATAAGAGGGAATATTGTCCAGATAATCCCCCTTCAGTAGCATGAACCCGTCAATATATGAAATCGTTCCGTTCTCTACATTAGCACTGGCACGGAAGTAAAATTCAAGGCGTTCCGTGTTGGCCGGGGTCGTGAACCTATGGATGAACTGTGTCCACTTGGTTCCGGGGATTTCAATGTTTAACGTAGAGTCGTTCACGCTTAGGTTGTTGTCGTTCTTGTCTAATGCATTGACGACGAAAGCCTGGTAATTCGTCGCTACGTTGGTGTACATCCAGAACGAGACGGTATAGGTAGCATTGGGATTCACGAAGGGCTTTTGTTCAAGGTAGACCGTTGTGCGTTTGCTCGGCCATTTCACCATCATGGCATTCTTTCCCACTTTTCCGTTGGCCGATATGCCGACCTCCACGTCGTCTTTACCGCTTCCCGATGTTCTGAAAGTGTTATACCCGGATTCGAAGGAACCGTCCCTGAAAAGGTTCACAGGCTCTATGCCGTCTACTTTCAGTGAAATGCTGCTCACTTTCTGCTCGATGGTGCTCACCTTTCCCTCCGCCGAGGTAATCCTGCTCGTCAGGCTCGAATCCGTCTGTTCCAGTTTCGACACCTTCCCGTTAAGGCCGTTCACCGTAGTAGTGAGGCCGCTGGCCGTCTGCTCCACGGTACTTACCCTCGTGCCCAAAGAACTCACTTGCGATGCCGTGCTCGAAATCTGTCCCTTGGCGGATTTTATTTCGGCGGTATTGGTCTCCACTTCCTTTTCAAGACCCGTTACGGAATCCGTCACGGTAGTGACCTTGGTAGACAATAAACCGATTTCACCTTCCGCAGCCGTTATTTCTGCATGCACCTTTTCATAAACATCCACAGCGTCACCCACGACAGGGATTTCGTCCCTGTCTATGATGGTGCTCCCGTCATAAAGCCAGAACTTTATGGAGGTCGTCGTAGAAGTAGGGGATACCGTTACCGAACTTCCGCTTGCAGCGGTCTGTACGCTGCTGTCCGTGCCCACACGCTGGTATTTCAATGTCTTTTCCGTAGTTGTTGCCCTCGCATTGCTTCCCGTCTGTTTGTATTTCGTACAAGTCACGGACGTCGGGGTCAGCTTGTTGTCCCAAGACTTCTTTACGATGCGCACGTCAGTCTCTATGATGTAGAATACAGCCGCATCCCCCTTGGGACCCGTCGCCCCGGTGGCGCCCGTGTTGCCCTTGAAAGCCACGGAAAATGAGAAATTCTTCGTGAAAGACTTCCCGTCCACGGTGATAGGTACAGTCAGCACGCCCTGTCCGGTAGTCAACGAAGAAGTGACGGACACCGTGAACGAGGCCGATGTGGTTCCGTTACTTGAGATGCTCGTGGACATTCCCGACGGTGCTCCGGTTATAGTACCGATTGTTGCCGCCACCCTTGTGGCACCCTTGTATGCGATAACCTCGCATTTCGTGGATGCAGCGATGGCCGCGCTTGTTGTCCCTTGGAAGGCATGCGATTCATTGCCCAGAATTATGGTGTAGGCATCCGCGCCGTTCTTACCGGCGGCACCGTCCTTTCCATTCGTGCCATTTGTGCCATCCTTGCCATTCGTCCCGTTGGTACCCGAAGAAACCTTGGCTATCGTCATCTCGTCATATACACCGCCCGAGGTGCAACGTATGGTCACAGACTTCGCGCTACCCCAAACCGTCGAATTGTTATGTGCCAAGGCATAAGTCTGCGAAGTGGCTCCCGATATGTTCGTGAAAGAAGTCTGTCCCGCCTGTTTATAGCTCCACTGGTAGCCGGATGTCCCCGTGAGGGTGGCCGTCAGCGTAATGGAAGTAGGAGTGGGATTCCCTGAAAAATTGTTGGTGTATATAAACACCTGGTCGCCCGCAACCCTCACATACTTGGCCGCCGTACCATCCGTACCGTAATAACTCACGGAATATACCGTTGTCGGGTCACTCTTCTTGTAAGTCGTCACCGTTTTCGTCCAAAGGTATTTACCTTTCTGTGGCGAAGGTACAGTTGCGCTCCAGCTTCCTGTCGGTGCCGTCGTGCCGGAACTGCCTATTTGGTAAGTGTTCGATACCGATACGATGCCGTCACCGTCAGCTCCTGCGGGTCCCGTATCGCCCTTGTCACCTTTTGCCCCGTTAGCCCCCATCTTACCCACGCTGTACGATGTAGATGTGGTATTGTCCGTGTAGGTTATCACTGTACGCGTCCAAAGGTACTGATTGGCAGCCACGGAAGGGATAGAACTGTTCCACGTTCCTGTGGGCGGCGTGGTGCCCGATGTGCTTACCTGATAAGTCACGGCGGTACTCTTGATGCCTTTCCCGTCCGCACCGTCGTCACCTTTGAACTTAGACCACGTGTAATCCGATGGAGTATTGCTCTCTGTGGCCGTTGTCTTGTTTACTGCTATGCCGATGTACTGTGTCGTGGATTTGGGAGTGTCATACATCCCGCTGCCCGTCGAGTTATCGGAATACTTTATCCATGTGTAAGTGGTCTTCCCGTCAGCCCCTTTTGCCCCCGGAACACCTTGGTCGCCCTTTTCGCCTTTGATAAGTGACCATGTATAATCCGAAGGCGTGTTGCTTTCCGTGGCGGTGGTCTTGTTATAAGCAAACCCGATATAAGTTTTTCCCGTAGGCGAGTTGCTGATGCCCGAACCCGATGCGTTGTCAGCATAGCGTATCCAAGTATAGCGGGGCGTCCCGTCCGCACCCTTTGGACCCTGTACTCCCTGTGGACCAGTATCACCCTTATCCCCATAAGTACCGATAATCACCGGACTGCTCGTATATTTCGTATCATTGGTGTAAGTCACCACCTCATAGTTCCAAAGGTACTTCTTGGAAGATGAAGTGGACTGCACCGAAGTCGTCCATCCTGACGTTGAAGTTGTCACTCCACTCGATGCCGAAGAGGCCAAATAATATTCCGTAATGGACTTTATACCCACACCCGTTGCCCCGGTGGCGCCCGTGTTGCCTGTATTTCCGTATGCACCTATGACCCTCTTTTTGGTCTCGCTTGTCGTGCTGTTGGTATAGGTGACAATTTCATAATTCCACAGATAACGGTTCGTGGTGGTCATTGTAGGTACCGTGTCGCTCCATGATGTCGGCGCGGTGGTGTTCGATGCGGATACGGCATACTTGTTGGTTATGGACTTGATGCCCACTCCGTTTGTGCCGTCCGCTCCGTCCGCTCCCGCCTTTACTTTATATACAGAGAATACCGCAGATAGGTCTGTCTTTCCGCTCTTCTTGGCCGTGACTGTCACCGTGCCAGTATCCGCGCTTACCCCCGTGACCGTGATTTGTCCCGTCGATGAGTTCACGCTTCCGGAACATCCGGAGAATGCACCCGTAAACGCCCAACCCGTATCAGGTTCCGTGCCATAATATACCGTGGCCTTGCTGCTCGGGAAACCGCCGGTCACGTTCCCCGAGGCGTCACACGACACCGGGCCGCCGTCGTTGTCCAAGTCCAGATAGTAATGCCCCGCACGCGCGGCGTCCTCCACAGCCTGATTCGCCTTGTTCGTCGCATCGTCCGCAGCTTTCTTGGCCGCAGCGGCAATCGCGTCAAGGATGGTCTTCCGCGCATCGTAGTAGGCCGATATGTTCGCGTAGTCACTTCCCACCGTGATATATTCCGGTGACGAAGCCGTATATTTCGTCAGGGCAGCGTTGGCAAGGTCATAGGCCGACTTGTAAGCCGTGGTGGACACGGCATAGCGTGCGGCGTTGGCGGTAATCTCCCCGTATTCCGAACGGATGTCCGCCTGCTGCTGTTTCAGGGCTGTCTTTTCGATGGGGGATATGAGGTTGTCGCTCTTGATGTTCGTCAGCTCCTTGTTGGCATTCGTTGCGTCTGCCTGCGCGTTCTTGGCTGCTTCCGCCGCGTCATCTGCCGCCTTTTGGGCATCCTCTATCATCCCGTTCACGTCCTCTATGGCGGGTGTCCAGTCCGCTTCCACCGTCCCCTTGTTGACCATGAAGTTCCACACGCGGAAGTAACCGCCGGGGTTTATCTTGATATAGTCAAAACGGATAAAAGGGACTGATTTGTCCGTCTCGACAACGGGGTCAGATGAATGGTAATGGGTATTAAGCGTGATGATGGAAGACTTTCGGTGTCCTTTCCCATTACTTTTCAGGTCAAGCCCAAATCCACTGTAGGCGTAATATTCGTTAAACTGTGCAGATATTTTTGAGTTGCTCTCAAAAACAATGTCTTTCGCCTCATAGTCGAATGATACCACAACCTTGTCACCTTTCTTTAATCCGGTCGTCGTGTACCCGAGCGTAACTGTTTCGTTTGATTGATAATCCACCGAAGTCACCTTATTCTCATTGGCAGTCCCATGCGCATAGTTCCGCCCCCCGACTTCAATCCCCGCCACCACCTTGTCCGCGTACGCCTTTGCCGCGTCCGAAATGGCCGTCAGGGCAGTACTCTTCTGCGTATAGTACGCCGTGCGCTTCGTGGCGAAGTCCGAAGGGATGGCCACGGTCTCCGAAGAGGAAGACACCACGCCGTTGATAGCCGTCCGGTAGTTCGTGTAAGCCGTGTTATAGGCCGTGGGAGTGCCAAGTCCGTACTTCGTGTAACCGTCCGTGACCTGCGTCTTGTCCCCGTCGATGCGGGCAAGCTCCTCCTTCAACTGCTTCTTTTCAGAAGGGGAGAACTTGCCGTCAGCCGCCCATTCGTCCATGCGCTCCTTCTCGGCGTCCACGTCCGCCTGCGCCTTGTCGGCGGCATTCTTCGCCTTCGCCGCGTCCTCTATGGCCTGCGAGGCGTTCTCCGCCGCCGCGTCAGCCGCCTCTTGCGCGTTGTCGGCCAGTTCCTTGGCCTTGGCCGATATGGCGTTCAGCAAGTCCGTGCGTGCGTCATAGTAAGCCTTGAACTTCGCCCTGAATTCCGTGCCCGTGATGTTGCTTGTAGAACTTAAGTTCGAAAGTAGAGGCGTTATATACGTGCTTAATGCCGTGTAAGCGGAGCCGTAGGCCGTTTTAGACACGCCGAACTTGTCGGCCGAAGCGTCGTTTTTAGGCTTCTCGGACACTATCACGTCCCATTCCTTCTTGGTCTGCTGTTTTTCCTGCGCCGTGAGTTTGTTGTCGTTGGCGATGTCCGAAAGCATGGAGTTCGCCTCGTCGGCATCGGTCTGGGCGTTTTTCGCTGCCTTGGCCGCATTGTCCGCGGCAGTCTTGGCCTCTATGGCCTTTTGTGCCGCCTCGCTCGCCGATTCTGCCGCCTCCTCTGCCTTCGCGGCAGCGTCGTCTGCCGCCTTTTTCGCCGCGTCCGATGCTTCCTTGGCCTTTGCGGCGATGGTATCCAATATCGTCTGCCGTTTGGAATAATAGGCGGAGATGTCCGAATAGTCGGATTCCACGGTGATGTATTCGGGAGTGGAGGCTGTGTATTTGGTAAGCGCGGAATCGGCCTTCTTGTACGCGGCCTCATAGTCCGTCACGCTTATGGAATACTTTCCGGCCTCCGCCGTTATCTGCCCGTGTTCCGCCTTTATGTCGGCATGCTGTTGCTTCAGCGCGGTTTTCTCCACCGGGCTTATCGTGCCGTCGGATTTCAGGTTGTCCAGTTCCGTGTTGGCGGCTTGTGCTTCCGTCTTGGCTTCCCCTGCCGTGGCGGCGGCTTCGTCGGCGGCTTCCTGTGCCGCATTCGCGGCCTCCGCAGCCTCCCGTGCGGCCTCTGCCGCCTCGTTGGCCTTCGTGTCGTCCGTATAGCGTGAGGCAAGCTCCCAATGCGAGATGGAGAAAGCCTCATTCTCTTTCTTGGCGGTTTTGCAACGCAGCAGGTCGTTCTTGTACGTATCCCCGTAAGTCGCGTTCACCCAAAGGTCGCCCACGTCGTAAGCCTGCCCCGTGGTGGGTTGGCTAACGAATACCCTGCGTTTGCCGTCAGCCGTATCCTGAGCCTTGGCCGCTGCGGCCAAAGCCTTTTCCGTGGCCGTGTCCGTGATGGCGTTCCATTTCCACGTGTCACCGTCCTTCACCCATTTCCAGCTCTTGCCCGTGCTGAGATTGGTATAAGTGTCGTTTGAATGCGCCTGTTTCTGTTCTTCGGTGGTCCACTCGTTCGCCGGGTAGTTGGAGGTTGTCGGGTCGGTTTTCTCAAAGTAGCTTTCTATCGCGCCGTCAATCTGGTTCTGCAAGTCCCCGGCGGTCTTCTGTAGGGCGGCGATGTAATTCTGCTGCTCCGCCAGACGCTCCACCGCGTCCTCCACCTTTCCGCTCACTTCATCCACTTTGCTTTGTACGTCTCCCACCGCGCCGTTGATGTATTCCTTCACCGTCTCTCCGGTGGACAATTTTATATTGTCGGAGATAATCATGACATCTTCCCGTGAGAGATTGACAAACTCCTTGCCTTCCAGTTTGTAAGAGTTGATGCCCCGGTACATCTTGAAATAAGGGGCATCGTTCCCATAAGCCGAAAGGATGATGGCCGCCTGTCGGGCCACGTCATTCCGGTTTCCCAACTGGACGATTTCGTCACCGGCGGACGGTACCGTGCTCCCCGCGTCGCAGTCCGTCTTCGAGAGGTCTATGTAGTTGTCCCCCACGCCCGTCACCAGACGCCAATAATAAGTGTTCTTCACGTTCTCGTTCACGCCCTCCTTCACGTTGAACGTCTGGGCGCGTGCCTGGTCACCGGAGACAAACTGGTTCTCCACCGTCTTTTCCCCGTCCGTCGCCTCGAAATAGCAACGGTAGGAATCTCCAGTGTCTTCCACGCGGATGCACTTCATCGAGGCCGGGGTAAGCACGATTTGCCCGCCCACGTGCTTGATTTCCTGAATCACAAGCTGGATGAACTCTGCCACCTTGCGCACAAGCATGCGGTCCACCTCAATATAAGAATCCCCGTTCTCGTCCATTTTCAGGCACAGCCCCGTGCCCAATGCTCCTGTCGAGAATCCCGGCGACTGTATGCCCTTTGCCGTTACCAGTCCACGCACCAACACGCTCAGCAGCTCAGCAGCTCCGTCCTCGCCAATCTTCGCGCCCGACTTGCCTGCGGAATACTTTCCAATCTCCAATGCGCCCCTCAGCAACAAAGAGGCCAACTCCGCCGCGCCATTGTCCGAGATTTGGCCGCCCGATTCGCCGGATGAGAAATTCCCGATTTGAAAAAGGTTGCGCAATGAAATGGAGTTGAGAACAGCGTCTCCTAAACGGTTTATGCTTGAAAACTCGCCGATATTCAGTCCTTTTCTTATCGTGGCACTATCAAACTCTGCACTTCCGTCTTCTTTCAGTGCACCTCCGCTTTCTCCTGGTTTGTAATTCCCGTATAATAAGCCTTTCAAGAAGCTGATAAGGGCGGTAGCGGCATCTTCCGTATCTTTTTTCAGGTAATTCCCTTGCAGGTTGACGATCGTCCCGCCGGCATGATTTACGGAGTTTCCGGATGCAATAGCGTCAATCTTGTTTTGCATGCGCTCCAGTGTGCCTTCCTCCTTGGCCTCTTTGAGGGTGATTCCGTAACTCGGTATCAGGCTTTCCCCTTCCTTTATGGTGAGGGTGTCGATAGTGATATGTAGCTCTTCATTAAAAAGGTCCTCATCGGAAATCCTTATCAGCATGCCCTCCTTGATGGTGTCGTGAAGACTTATACCTCCGGATTGTATGGCTTCGTCGTGTTGGCGAGCCATCGCAATCTCGTCTATTTTGGGGGAATAGGTATGTTTCATGTGGTCTACTTCGGAAAGATATTCTTTTCCTTCCCGTAATAACCTCTGTGAAGCAGCCTTTACGTATACGTCTGGCAAGTCTATTCCTAAAATTACAAATTTGTCTCCGGCTTGCAGGGGGTATAATTTATAAGGATAATACAATTTATTGGATTCATCTTCCGCGCGTTCACACCTTAGCAGGTAACACTTTGCCCCGTTTTTTTCTGTGGGAACACAATTCCTGATTTTAAATTCACGTCCGCTGCAATATCCGCTTTTCATGCTAATGGAAGAATCATCGCCTATCTCTTGGGCGAGGTTGAATCCCACATCTTTCAGCGTGACAGTGAAGGTGGGGATAATATCTCCCGGCGTAATGGCTCCGTCGTCTTGTATTTTTTCGGCATCGGCCAATTCATCCAAATTCCCGTTGTCGTCTTCTGCCAACGACACATCTATACCCGCATCCCGTAGGTCTTCCGCTTTCATGCCTTCTATGGAGGGAAATATCTCTTCCAGTTCATCATTGCTTCCGTCAAAAAACACGCAACCTTCACGTATACCGTACTTTTCAATGTTGTCGCTGTCTATATAGGGGTCGAGTGTGATAGAAGGAAAATCGGGAAGCATCAGATTGGGGGCATACATATTATTGGGTAGCAATGAACCGTTATGGTTTCCGGTGAGGAAACTTTCTCCGATTTTGCTTGTTTCCGATGCGTACAAGATTTCAAATCGTGTAGGAGAGGGAGATTCGACGAGCTCATATTCCACGCTCGTCTCATGGTACAGTTTCAAGTCATATTCATGGTTTCCGTCACCGTGGTTCGTGTAGCTCGCGGAAGACATGAAACTATTGAAATCAGGTATCTCTTCTGCTGGGATTAAAAGTATGTCGCGTACGTAGGCGTATGCCTTGTCATAACATAGGCTGCGGTTATTGCTGTTTCTTACCTCGAAAGTTGAACGGAGCATACCTTCTACGTATACTTCGCATTCCGTACCGATTGTCGCTTCATGCCAAAGCATTTTGATTTCGTAGTTCAGACCGTTATGGTGTTCCTCGTATGTTACCGGGACAGACAAGAGTTCGTATTTCCCTTTTGATAATTCAATGAACGTACACTCTTGAGGAGAGGGCACATCGTCATCGAATTCTTGTCGGCTTGCCACCTTATGCACTTCTCCATTGATGCGAACTTCGCTCCAGGTACCGATTTTTTCCGGTGCATTGTCGCTGAATATCTTGCATTTGGCATGGGTGTTGTCGATACGCTCATATTCTATTCTGCTGATTTCTACTATGGCGTATGCCTCTCGTAGGTTATTATAATACCGGTTGGGCAGGTTCCTTGTGCTTCCATAAACTTTAAGTCTGGTGATGATGTCCGCATCTTGTTCTGTTACGGACTCTATTTCGTAAAGTCCGTTATTTTTGCCATACTTGAAAACCTTGTTTAAAGTTTCTGATGCAGCACCGATAGTTATGGTGCGGCCTTTTATAATGAAAGGCACCTTGAATTTTGAATAAGAATATCCCAGTGCGGTCCACACGTTGATTTGTTCTGCCGCAACATAAACATCCGTCTTTCCTCCGCATCCGGGGGATACCTTAACTGTCCACTTTCTGTCTCCGCTGTATAAACGGTCCAAATTGGCCTGTATACGTTCCGCGAGGTCTTCCACGTTGGAGGCGAAAAAACTGAATTTCGGCAGGGAAGAATAATGTATAAGGTTATCTTCTTTTACATAGTCCAGAAAAAGGCATTTTACTAAGTCGTTGCTTGCGCTGTTCAGTTTGATGCTGTCGTATGTGAAGGCGTCTCTGTTGTAACTTGCACGGCATTTTTTGAGGACAGAGGGGTCGTAGTTTATTTCATATTTTTCTCCTCGGTATTCCAGATAGTCTCCTGTTTGAAAATCTATGGGCACCTCGCTTTCCACCTTGCAGAGTACATAGCTTTCACCCATAAACTCTCCGTTGTATTCCAAACTCGTTACCGTACAACGTTTATTTTTACCTGTCTTGTCTAATATTTCGTATTTCATGCAGATAGAATAATGTTACCGCAAGGTTCTGTTACCCTTACGGTGATTTTAAACTCTAACACGTCTTCTCCGTTTCCCTTCCAGAAGTCGTCAGGGGCAAATTGTTTCATGTAACAACCGCCTCTTCCGATGAGTGTATGGGGACTGTAGATTTTGAAAAATGTACCTCCTCCGTCCCTCCCGGTAAGGTATGCCATGAATTCTTCTATTTGGGTATAGGCACTTCCAAGGTCTCCTTTGTAACAAAGTGAGATATCCAGGTCGTATGCTTTCATCTTTATGGTTTCAGGATGGTACGTATCTTCACCGTCCTCATCCGGCCAGTCACGTGACGGGAGTTCTTTGGCCTCGTTTTCCGGAAGAAAAGGTATGTCGGTGCAGGCGATGTTCCAGTCCCTTACCGTGTCCTTCACCGCTGCGCCTTCTTTCTCTTTTTGAATCAATATGGTGTAAGCCTTACTCATGGTCTGAATAGAAAAACAGAGCCTGCCCCATAAAGGTTTTATCCCATGGGGCAGGCTCTGTGGCCTTCAAATGATTTACTATTGTTCTACGAATGCAAATATAATATTATTTTCTAAATAATCATATTTTTATATGGTTTATTTCTTGCGGATGAGAACATTTCCGTAGCTTTCTTCATGGGAAGAAATATGGCATGTCTCTCCATGAAAGTATACAAATACTTTAGCAGCATCCTCCTGTATGATTTCCACACGTGAATGGTCATACACGTTTATAAAAACTTTTGAAAGCCCTTT
>ENA-ORSO01001436-ORSO01001436.1-human-gut-metagenome-genome-assembly--contig:-NODE-1436-length-14445-cov-2.587700_pt1 | contig 14445 bp, 10 predicted proteins | sample MGYA00241902_ERZ509168 | MGnify/ENA primary metagenome ERZ509168 (study PRJEB26280, sample SAMEA2338806) | human gut metagenome | biome: human gut; feature: human-associated habitat; material: faeces... | reverse complement strand
AAGCACCCTGCTTATATTATCTCCTTCCGGTGCTTACCCCCGGCAAGGACGCTTGTTATTTTTCGATGCCGAAATGATAGGTACAACGGCTCTTATAATTTTCGCCCGGCCGAAGTACGGTCGACGGGAACTGCGGCTTGTTAGGGCTATCCGCAAAATGCTGCGTTTCCATGCATATAGCACTTCTTTTTTGATAGGCAATGCCTTTTTTCCCCACCATTGCGCCGCGCAATCCATTAGCTGTATATATTTGTAATCCAGGCTCGTTTGTATATATTTCCATTGTACGCCCACTTTTAAAATCAATCAGGCGGGCTGCCAATTTTGTGTCATCCCCATCCGTATTCAGCACCCAATTGTGGTCATAACCTTTCACGATATTGAGTTGCATGACATCTTCATCGATCCGTTCGCCAATCACATGCGGTGTGGTAAAATCAAACGGGGTTCCGGCTACCGGTAAGATCTCTCCGGTCACACATTTCAGCGAATCATAGGGTGTATACATATCCGCATTGATATAAAGCGACTGGTCCTCTACTGTCGTATTGAAGTCACCGGAAATATTAAAGAAGGAATGATGAGACAAATTGATGACAGTCGGCTTATCCGTTTCAGCTTCATAATGAATATCCAGTTCATTGTCTTTTGTTAATACAAAAATAACGTGTACTCTCAGGTTTCCGGGGAAGCCGTTTTCTCCATCGGGAGAGAAAAGGGACAATTTCAATGCATTTTCATCCAATTGTTCCGCCTGCCATATTTTGGAAGCAAACCCCGGATCCCCACCGTGGGCACAATGTATATCCGTATTCGGCACCAGATGATAAGTAACCGAATCCAGCGTAAACGTTGAATTCACTATCCTGCCGATATACCGCCCGATAGTCGCCCCGAAATTCTGTTTTGTTGCCAGATAATCGGCAATCGTAGGATAACCACACACGATATCCTCCATTTTCCCATTTTTGTCCGGAACCATCAGTGAGACCACACGCCCACCGTAGTTCGTAATACAGGCTTCCATCCCGTTCTCATTTCTAAGTACATACAAGTCTGTCAATTGCCCGTCCACTTCTGTCTGAAAATCGCGTATGTTCAGTCCGGAAAGTGTCATTTCTTTTTCCTTTTTACAGGAAACGCATACCAATAATGCGAAAGCCGTTAAAATGATATCCCTTACGTTCATTGTTATTGTTTGTCTCTTTTTTAATACTATTTCGCAAAGATACAGTATTATTTCTAAAAAAAAGCTTTACCTTTGTCTTTCGTAAACAATAAAAAGGAAATAAGTATGAAAAAGATATTATTTTTCGCAGTAATGTTAGTGATGGGGATAAGTTATGCGTCTGCGCAGTCGGCCCAAATCAAGTTTGACAAAACGACCCATGACTTCGGGACATTCTCTGAAAACAGTCCGGTGGTAACTTGTGTATTTACTTTCACTAATATCGGTGACGCTCCTTTGGTGATTCATCAGGCAGTAGCATCCTGCGGATGTACGGTGCCCGATTATACAAAAGAACCGATTCTTCCCGGAAAGACAGGTACTATTAAGGTAACTTACAACGGGACAGGTAAATATCCGGGACACTTCAAAAAATCAATAACCCTTCGCACGAATGCCAAAACGGAAATGATGCGTTTGTATATCGAAGGCAATATGACAGCTAAAGATGCCAAATAATAAGAAATAGATAACAAGAGTTAAGGAGAATCTTTCGATTCTCCTTTTTTTTTGCTTTCTTTGATGCTTATTTACAAAGAACACAATAACACATTAAAATTTTATATGTAAGGTATGAAACAAGAAGAAGACAAATTCACCGGCTTGCCCGAAAACGCGTTCAGGGAATTGAAGCCGGGCGAAGTGTACAATCCACTGATGAGTCCCGGAAAGAATTATCCGGAAGTAAACGTATGGTCGGTAACCTGGGGTATCGCCATGGCCATCCTCTTTTCGGCGGCGGCCGCCTATTTGGGATTGAAAGTCGGCCAGGTATTCGAAGCCGCCATTCCTATTGCCATTATAGCGGTAGGTGTTTCGGGAGCGGCCAAACGCAAGAATGCATTGGGAGAAAATGTGATCATCCAGTCCATCGGAGCCTGTTCGGGAGTAATCGTGGCCGGAGCTATCTTTACCCTTCCTGCCCTGTACATCCTGCAGGCGAAATATCCGGAGATGACCGTTACCTTTATGCAAGTATTCATCAGTTCTCTTTTAGGAGGTGTCTTGGGTATTCTGTTTCTTATACCTTTCCGTAAATATTTCGTAAGCGATATGCACGGTAAATATCCCTTTCCGGAGGCTACGGCAACAACACAGGTGCTTATATCCGGAGAGAAAGGCGGCAGTCAGGCAAAGCCGTTGCTTATGGCCGGCATTATCGGTGGTTTGTATGACTTTGTCGTTGCCACTTTCGGTTGGTGGAACGAGAACTTTACCACCCGTGTATGCAGTGCCGGCGAGATGCTGGCAGAAAAAGCCAAATTGGTATTTAAAGTAAATACAGGGGCTGCCGTACTGGGTTTGGGGTATATTGTCGGATTGAAATATGCTTCCATCATTTGTGCCGGTTCGTTGGCGGTATGGTGGATTATCGTTCCGGGGATGTCTATGTTCTGGGGAGACAGCGTGCTGAATGCATGGAATCCCGAAATCACGAGTACTGTGGGGATGATGAGTCCTGAAGAGATCTTCAAATATTATGCGAAAAGTATCGGTATCGGTGGTATCGCGATGGCCGGTGTGATCGGGATTATCAAGTCATGGAGCATCATCAAGAGTGCCGTAGGATTGGCTGCCAAAGAGATGGGCGGCAAAGGAAACGTAGAGAAAAATATGCTCCGCACGCAGCGTGACTTATCCATGAAAATTATCGCTATCGGTTCCATCATCACGCTGGTTCTGATATTCTTATTCTTCTATTTTGATGTAATGCAGGGCAACCTGATACATACATTGGTAGCTATCGTTCTGGTGGCGGGCATTTCGTTCCTCTTTACTACAGTGGCTGCCAATGCCATCGCTATTGTCGGTACCAATCCGGTATCGGGCATGACGCTGATGACGTTGATTTTAGCTTCCGTCGTGATGGTAGCTGTCGGGCTGAAAGGCCCTTCGGGCATGGTAGCGGCTTTGGTTATGGGTGGCGTGGTCTGTACGGCATTATCCATGGCCGGCGGTTTTATCACCGACTTGAAAATTGGTTACTGGTTAGGTAGTACTCCTGCCAAACAGGAAACGTGGAAATTCCTCGGAACAATCGTTTCTGCCGCTACCGTAGGCGGAGTAATGATTATCCTCAACAAAACATATGGCTTCACCAGTGGAGCACTGGCTGCACCGCAGGCAAATGCAATGGCAGCCGTTATCGAACCGTTGATGAGCGGTGTAGGTGCGCCGTGGCTGCTTTATGGTATCGGTGCTATACTGGCCATTATACTTACTTGTTTCAAAGTTCCTGCGCTCGCCTTTGCATTGGGTATGTTCATTCCGCTTGAATTGAATGTTCCTTTGGTAGTGGGTGGAGCTGTCAATTGGTATGTGACAAGCCGCAGCAAAGATGCTTCATTAAATACCGAACGCGGAGAAAAGGGTACTTTGCTTGCTTCCGGTTTCATTGCCGGCGGCGCTTTGATGGGTGTGATCAGTGCAGCCATGCGTTTCGGAGGAGTCAATCTCGTAAACGATGCCTGGCTAAACAATACTTGGTCGCAGGTATTGGCCCTCGGTGCCTATGCTTTGCTGATTCTTTACTTTATCAAGGCTTCGATGAAAGTAAAATGATAAATAATGCGGCAATGTGCCAATATGCCAATGTGCCGATTGGCTGTGCTATCTTGCCGGATGGCAATCATGTATTGGCATATTGACACGTTGGAATGTGGATGCATTTACGTATCGATATTGACATATCAACCATTGTTCTAACTTAATAAAACCCGTCTTCATGAAAAACCTATTAACGGTTGCATGTCTTGTAATACTTCCTCTGACTTCTATCGCTCAGGGGGAGCGTTATAAACAGATAACCGATCCCCAACTGACAAGTATACGCAAAGAAGCCCCCCGCAGTAGCTTTACATCGTATACGAACGAGAAAGATGCTGCCGTAAACAACCGGAAAGACGGAACTTTCCGCCTCTCGTTAAACGGCAAATGGAAATTCAACTATGTAGACAGTTTCTCAACCCGCCCGACGGACTTCATGCTTCCGGAAAAGAATGTAAGTGACTGGGCAGATATCCAGGTACCCGGAAACTGGGAGCGGCAAGGCTTCGGAATTCCTATCTATGTGAACACGTCTTATGAATTCTGCTCACCGGGATATGCCCCGTATTGGGATCGGCCCAATCCTCCGTATGTACCCGAGGAATGGAATCCGACAGGAACCTACCGGCGTGATTTTACGCTTCCTGCCGATTGGAATGGAAAAGAGATTTTTCTCAGTGCCGACGGAACTAAAGGAACTGCATTTTTTTATCTGAACGGACAGTTCGCAGGAATGAGTAAAGATGCCAAGACTCCTGCCCGCTTCAATATCACCCAATTTGTGAAACCGGGTAAAAACGTGATTGCCGTGCAAGTTCATCGTTTCTCGGATGCCAATTATCTGGAATGCCAGGACTTCTGGCGTTTGAGCGGATTCGAAAGGGATGTTTATCTTTATGCACAACCCAAGCTCCGGATAGCAGATTTCAAAGTAGAGAGCCCACTGGATGCCGATTATAAAGACGGTATACTGAAACTCAAGGTGAAGGTGGCCGATAGCGGCAAGCCGGTATCGACTTCTTACGTCCTTTCTTATAAGCTTCTCGACAAAGACGGAAAGCAGGTAGCGACTTCGGATTATGCAGTGGAAGCAATGCCGGTTTCCGCTCTTTCTCAAAGTACAAATGAATTTATTTTTGATGACAATATCATCAGGAACCCGAAACAATGGACTGCCGAAACTCCTTATCTGTATACTCTCATTATCAGTTTAAGAGAACCGGAAAACGGAGAAGTACTCGAAGCCACCAGTGTAAAAGTAGGATTCCGTACTGTAGAAATGAAGAATCATCAGCTATGCGTCAACGGCAAGCCTATTTTGGTGAAAGGTGTCAACGTACATGAGCACAATGAGTACACCGGACATTATGTTACGGAAGAACTGATGCTGAAAGATTTCGAACTTTGGAAAAAATACAATGTAAATACTGTGCGTACTTGCCATTACCCTCAACAGGAACGCTTCTATGAGCTATGTGATGAATACGGTATGTATGTGATCGATGAAGCCAATATCGAATCTCACGGAATGGGATATAACCGTGAAGTAGGCGGTACACTTGCCAACAATCCGTTATTCATGGATGCACACGTGGCGCGCACTGTCAACATGTACGAGCGCGATAAGAACCATCCCTCCGTCATCGTATGGTCATTAGGGAATGAGGCCGGAAACGGAGTGAACTTCTACAAGACTTACAGCTTGCTGAAAGAGCTGGACAGCCGTCCCGTACAGTACGAACAAGCCCACTTGGAATGGAATACGGATATTTGTTGCCCGATGTACTCCCGCCCTGCCGATATCGAAAAGTACGCAAAGAATCCCAAACATACCCGTCCGCTTATTCTGTGCGAATATGCACACGCAATGGGTAACAGTTTAGGCAATTTCCAGGAATACTGGGATATTATCGAGAAATACCCTCTTCTGCAAGGTGGTTGCATCTGGGATTGGGTGGATCAGGGATTTGCCGAGAAAACGGCAGATGGCCGCAAGTATTGGGCGTATGGCGGCGATTACGGTGCAACCGGTACTCCATCCGACGGTGATTTCTGCATCAACGGTGTTGTCTATCCCGACCGTTCGGTAAAACCGCAAACCACGGAAATGGGCAAGGTATATCAGAATATCAAGTTCGTCAATTTCAAGAAAGAAGCCGGAACGGTAGATGTGCGCAATGATTTTAGTTTTACCAATCTGGATAAATACGATTACCACTACATCATCCGCGATCATGGAAAAGAAATCTATACCGACAAGTTCCGTGCAAGCGGTGCTCCGGGCGAAACCGTCACGGTGCAACTGAAAGGTATTCCGCAAGAACAGACGAATACCGGAGATGTACGCATCGAGTTCTACGCTACTGTGCGTATGCCCGAACCTTTCCTTCCGGCAGGCACTGTGATAGCCCGCGAACAGAACTACATCTACACTTTCCATAAGGACAATGCTGCTTTGCAAGCAGCTGCCCCCGTGAAGGAAACAGAGACGCAGGCCATCTATTCCGGTAAAAACTTCAAAGCGGTATTCGACAAGAAGAGCGGCATGCTGGTTTCTTACAAATATAACGGAATGGAGTATATACTCAACGGACAAGGATTGCATCCTAACTTCTGGCGTGCACCGATCGACAATGATTATGGTGCCGGATTACCACATAAATTAGGAGTGTGGAAAGAAGTCAGCTATGGAGAAGTGACGGCTGCTGTCTTCAATGCCCGAAACGGTGAAGTAACCTGTTCTTACAAATTCCCGAAAGCGGATGCAAGTTGGGACATCACCTACAAGATATATGCCGACGGAGTGATCAAAGTAAACAACCGGTTTGTGGCAGCGAATGAAAAGACTCCGATGATACCGCGTATCGGTTTACGTATGCAAATGCCGGAAACATTCACAACATTGACTTACTACGGACGCGGTCCGGAAGAAAACTATCGCGACCGTCGCACTTCTCAGTTCTTCGGAGAATATTCGTTACCGATCAAAGACATGTATGAACCTTACATCCGTCCGCAGGAAAACAATCACCGGACAGACATCTATTGGTGCGCTTTCACCAACAAATCCGGTGCCGGTCTGTTACTCGTTGCCGACCGTACGTTCGAATTGAACGCTTCGAACCATCCGCTCGAAACTCTTGACAGTGGAGATGACCTGCACAACGCAGCACCGCGCACAGCCGAAACAGACCATCGCCACCTCACCGATCCGAAACCGGAAAAGGTGGTAGATGTATTTGTGGACTACCGGATGATGGGTATTGGCGGAGACAATAGCTGGGGTGCCCTGCCACACGAACCTTATCTGATACGTACCGGTAGCGGGAATGCCATAGAATATGGTTTCACGCTGGTTCCATTTGGGCGCAAGGTTGATTTTAGAAACTTAATTTATCAATATTAATAATGAAAACAATCCCAACCTTTTTGCTGGCTGCCTGTTTTATAGGCAGCCAGGCAAAAGCACAACAGGAAGCAAATCCGATGTTGGCTAATGCCCAAACTTTTATAGATGTTCCTTATGTAGCTCATACTCTTGAAACGGATGGTGAAGAAGATTTAGTCATCAATTGTGATGAAGTGGATTGTACTACTTTCGTAGAATATGTCCTTGCTCTGTCTCTTCCTTCGGCATCGGGAAACAAGATGAGCGAAAGTGATTTTGCGGCTAATCTGCAACGTATCCGCTATCGTGAAGGAAAAATAGACGGGTATACTTCCCGTCTGCATTACACTTCCGATTGGATCAACAACGGGGTACGCGGCGGATTCATGGAAGATGTTACGGCAGCCAATAGTCCGTATACCCAGAAATTATCGCTTTCGTACATGTCTTCCCATCCGGAATTATACAAACATCTGAGCAATTCTCCGGAAAATGTGACGAAAATGGCAGAGTATGAGAAAGCATTGTCGGGACAGGAAATACATTGGCTGCCCAAAGATAAACTGCCCGTAAACGGACTCCCCTGGATAAAGAGTGGAGACATCATCGTTCTGACTACAAACATACCGGGATTGGATACAGCGCATATGGGGATTGCCATCTATGTGAAAGACACTTTGTGCCTGCTTCATGCCTCTTCTTCAAGAGGGAAAGTATTAGTAGATAAACTTGCATTAAGCCGCTTGCTCGACCGTAATAAAAAATGGACGGGAATACGGGTAATAAGAATGAAAAAATGAAAGAATGAATTAAAGAGTGAATGGAAAAATGAAAACGACAAAAAAAATGGAAGCAACAAAAACAATGGAAACGACAAAAGTGATGAGGACTATTTATCTTTTATTTATCAGCCTGTTCTTACTGGCCGGCAATCTGCCTGCGCAGGATTGGGCCAATTTAAAACAATTTCAAAATGACAACGCAGCATTGGGCGCTCCTGCCAAAGGAGAAAAGCGCGTAGTATTTATGGGTAATTCCATCACCATCGGGTGGTTGAACAATTGTCCGGAATTCTTCAAGGATCGTCCCTATATTAACCGGGGCATCAGCGGGCAGACAACTCCACAGATGTTGCTGCGTTTCCGTCAGGATGTGATCGATCTGCAACCCAAAGCAGTAGTGATTCTTGCCGGTACCAATGATATCGCCGGAAATACAGGCCCCTCTACGCTCGAAATGATAGAAGACAATCTGGCATCTATGGCCCAGTTGGCAAAGGCAAACGGTATCAAAGTAATCCTCTGTTCTGTGTTGCCTGCCTTCGATTATCCATGGCGGCCGGGTATGGAACCCAACGTCAAGATTCCGGAACTGAACAAATGGATCAAGGCCTATGCCGAAAAGAACAAGTTCATTTATGTGGATTATTTCTCCGCAATGGCTGACGACAGGAACGGACTTCCCTCCGATCTGTCAAAAGACGGGGTGCATCCCAATAAAAAAGGATACGAAATCATGCAACCGATGGTTGAGAAAGCGATTGCAAAAGCACTGAAATAGTCAGCTTATTTTCGCGTAAGCAACCTGCTTAATTCAAGTTCAAGGCGTTGCTTCACTTCGGACATCGGGAGTTCTCCTCCCAGTTCCTGACGCAGTGAAGTGACGCCTTTGTCTATAAATCCACAGGGATGGATGTAACTGAAATAACGTAAGTCGGTATTCACATTCAAGGCAAGGCCATGCATCGTGACATAATGGCTGCTCCTTACTCCGATCGCACAAATCTTGCGTGCCCGGGCAGTATCTCTTTCCAACCACACACCGGTGGCTTTTGCCAGCCTTCCCGCCTTGATTCCATAAGAGGCACACACGCGGATAACCGCCTCTTCCAGCAGATGCACGTACTCTTTCAGGCCGAGACCGAACTCTTCAAGATTAAGAATGGGATAACAGACCAATTGTCCCGGACCGTGATAGGTAATATCTCCTCCCCGATCGATATGATAAAGCGTCGCCCCTATTTTTTCCAATTGCGCTTCGCTCAATAACATGTTATTCTCCTTTCCGCTACGTCCTAACGTATACACATGCGGATGTTCACAAAAGACAATATGGTTTTCATATACGTCGTTATTCTGCTTGGCTTGAATCAGAGAATCAAACCATTCAGTCTGTCGTTGCCAGGCTTCGGCATACGGAATAAGTCCCCAATCGGAAAAGAACATTTGAATGATGATTTATGAATTATAATTTATGCCCTGCAATTTACAAATTATACTGCAAAAAAGCAGCATGCCGGGAAAATAATTCATAAATCATCATTCATAAGTCATTTCCTTCTTCCTAAGCTAAGTGAATTCAGAACGACACTCACACTTGAAAATGCCATAGCCGCACTTGCCAGCATTGGATTCAAGAGTAGCCCGTTCAGAGGAAAAAGTACGCCTGCTGCAATGGGAATTCCTATGAGATTATAGATAAACGCCCAAAACAGGTTCTGATGAATGAGCTTTACGGTCTGTTTGGACAGATCGAATGCTTTCGGTAACAATAGAAGATCGGAAGTCATCAGCGTAACCATAGCTACATCCATGGCAATATCGGTACCTTTCCCCATAGCGATGCTGACATCGGCCAGTGCCAATGCCTGCGAATCATTGATGCCATCTCCCACCATTGCCACAGTCTTTCCCTGCAACTGCAATTCGCGGATAAAGTCTTCTTTGTCATCCGGCAGCGCATCGGCTACAAAACGGTCGATACCCAATTTTCCTGCCACAGCCAGGGCTGTACGTTGTCCGTCGCCGGTCAGCATGCAAATGTCGATTCCTTGCCGTCTCAGCTCTTTCACAGCTTCGGCAGAGGTGGACTTGACAGGATCGGTGACAGCAATGATGGCTAATAGTTGATTCCGGCGGCCAAAGTAAATGATGCCGTTTCCTTCGGATTCATATTGCACCAACATATCGGCCATAACATCCGTTACGACGGCATCGAAATCCTTCAACAGCTTATGACTGCCTACCCAGAACAGATCGCCTTCATAGACAACCTTAATTCCTTTTCCGGTGATGCTTTCAAAGCTTTCGAGCGGTGCCGGCACTACCTTCTCTTCGTCTTTCAAAGATGCAACGATTGCTCCGGCAAGAGGATGTTCCGACTTCAGCTCGGCAGCGAGAAGTACATTCTTGAAACACTCTTCCTGAGTCTGCGCCCATAGCCAACCACTGACAGTAGGATGGCCTTCGGTCAATGTTCCGGTTTTATCGAGTACCACGACATTTACTTTCCGCATCTGTTCCAGAGCGACGGCATCTTTTATCAAGATATGCTGGCTGGCCGCTTTGCCGATACCTACCATCAGGGCAGTAGGCGTGGCCAGTCCCAAAGCGCACGGACAAGCAATCACCAATACGGAAACGGCAGACAGCATGGCATATGAGAAATATTCCGTTCCGCCTATTACCATCCAAAGTACGAAAGTCAGTACGGCGATGCCAAGCACCACCGGAACGAAGATACCCGTCACACGGTCGACAATACGCTGTACGGGGGCTTTACTTCCCTGTGCTTCCTGCACCATGCGGATGATGCGGGCAAGAACCGTTTCACTGACTACTTGTGATGCCTTGCTGATGAACGAGCCACGTTGATTGATGGTGCCGGCAAGCACTTTATCTCCCTTCTTCTTATCTACCGGAATCGGTTCACCGCTAATCATGCTTTCATCCACAAAAGAATCTCCTTCGGCAAGAACCCCATCTACCGGAATCTGTTCGCCGGGGCGGACAACTACCAGATCGTCAACCTGTAACTGGTCGATTAAGATTTCTTCCTCAATTCCATTGCGTAATACGCGTGCAACTTTCGGCTGCAACCCCATGGGCTTTTTAATCGCAGCAGTTGTGTTGCCTTTTGCACGCTCTTCCATTAATTTGCCGGTCAGCACGAAAGCAATAATAACTACGGAAGCCTCGTAATAGACATGCGGCTCCAAACCGCGACTATACCAGAACTCCGGAAAGAAAGTATTGAATGCACTGAACAGAAATGCGATGGACGTGCTAAGGGCTACTAACGTATCCATGTTACTACGTCCTAACTTCGCCTGCTTCCATGCGCCCGTGTAAAACGAACCGCCGAAAAGAATCATCACCGCAAGGGTCAGTAATAGCTGTATTTCGCTTGAATATGGCACATGCATGAAGACCATAGACAAAAGCAACATCGGAACAGCGAATACCCAAGCACCGATGACCTGCATTTTCAGCTTGCGATAGTGCTGGTGTTGTGCTTCCTCGCGTCGTTCCTCTTTCAGGTTTTCTTCTTCTATGATAAGGTCGTACCCTCCGGAAAGCACAGCCGCCCGGATCTCTCCGGGAGCCAGTTTGTCGGCTTCATACGAGACGGAGAGTGTATTGGTGGCAAGATTTACCGAAGCATCTACAATGCCCGGCAGCTTGCGAACTGTTTTTTCAACATTATTGGCACATCCCGCACAGTGCATGTTCAGTACGGGAAATGCCTTCTTTGTAATAGTACCCATAATTTATTTAGTGATTAGTGGTTAGTGATGAGTGATAAGCATTGGCTGCTATTCACTCATTACTAAATAAACAACATTTACGGGCCGTTTGTTCAAATTACTTCTTTTCCGCCTGCTTTGTTTCTTCTACAAATTCCGCTTCGTAATTGAATTTCTTGAAACCGGCCTTGAGTTTCTCTACATTTGTTTTGTCAGCGTCGTAGGTAATGGACACCGTCCTTGTTTTCAAGTCCGTAGAGAACTCCTTTACTCCTTTCTCAAACTTGATATTATTCTTCACTTTCCGTTCACAATTTTCACAATGCATCTGTGATACTTTGAATACTGCTGTACGGATGTCTTTGGCCATAACGGCTGTTACGCTCAATAATGTTATCACCAAGGCTGTCAACATTCTTTTTGTTTTCATATTTTTTCCTCCAATTTATAATTAATAATATTACTTTTTAATCTCATTCACTGTTTCTTGCCAGATTAAATCTGATGCCGATATAGGCTTTTGCACCATGCATCGGCCCCCATATCATAGTAGAATCAAAATTATCTCCCCAAGGATTTGCCGCATCTATGATCGGATTTTTCTGCTTAAAATTAGTAAGGTTCTCTCCTCCTACGTAGATGGACCAACGGCGGAAATAACGGGTCACCTGCGCACTCAATTGTTCAAAGCTGCCATACCGTTTTTTCCATGACAGTCCGCCATCTGTCAGGGTATACGGATTCGGCATTCTTCCGCCGCCGTTCAGTTGGAGTGTTGCATCAAACTGCCATAATCCCAACGGCGTCTGATAAGAAGCTGTCAGAAGCCCTTTATATTTTCCGGTCAAAGGTTTCTCCAACAATTCTCCGTTATAAGTGGTCTTCGCATCCGTCAGGCGGTAAGCCGCAGTCAGAGTAAAACCTTTGAAGAGCGGATAATTCGCCTCTACCTGCAATACTTGTGAATAAGAACGCCCATTCAGGTTGTAAAACGACACTTCATGAGGATTCGTATCCATATCCACTACCACTTGTTTCTGAAAATCAGTATAATAATATTCTGCGTTGATATTCAGCGTCTTGCCAAAAAGGGGAATGTAAGTTGAAACACTTGCTCCATAATTCCAGGCTTCTTCCTGATCGAGATGACCGGCTATTTTCACTTTACGGCTACTGGCAAGCAGATAATTATTTTCTGCAAGTACATGATTGGTCCGGTAGCCTTTTCCGGCCGAGAGACGCATGTGCAGATACTCATTCGGATTGTACTTGATATGTGCACGGGGAGTGATAAAGAACCCGTGCTCGCTGCTGTGGTCGCCGCGTATTCCTCCCATCAGCATCAGTTTATCGTTCAAATTGAAAGTATACTGAATGTATGCCCCCGGAACAGATTCTTTTACGAATGCTTTTGTTAATCCCGACTCCGTATTGTTGGTCAGGCGATAATGCTGGTCGTATCCATCGTAATTGAAACTCAATCCGGTAGAAAGGCTGTGCTGCTTACTGAATTCGGTCTCAAACAATAAAGATGCGTACACATTGCTCTGATCCACATCGTAAAGTTTATGCCCGTATACGGCATCCTGATTATGGATCGTCCCTTGCAGGATAAGGGCGAGATTGGTATTCTTCTCCTTATCAAAGATGTAAGCGTTCTTAGTGAAGGCTTCGTAACGGTTGGTTTTGATACCTATCTCATAGAGATCGTGTGCCGGTTGGTCATTATGTCCGGCCTGTCCGCTGTTACGCTGTTCTGACATACCCTTGATACCTGCCTGAAACACATAACGGTCGCCCATATATGCCCAACGATTCCACAAATTATACTGCTCCACACGGGGAATATCGACAAAGCCATCGTCATTGCTGTCATGTGTTTTGGTTTCATTCTCATAATGTGCAAGCAATGAGGTGCTCCATCGTCTGGAAAGTTTTACCGTAGCGTCGGCATTCGCTTCATAACGGGCGGTACTGCTGGCAAAAAGATTGGCTGATACCCAGTCGGCATCCGGAAGTTGAGGTTTTTTGAACTCTACGTTTATCTGCCCTGTGATCGATTCGTACCCGTTCTTAACCGATGAGCTACCTTTGCTAACCTGAATACTTTGCATCCAGGGTCCTGGTACATATCCGAGACCATACGGTGCCGCAGCTCCTCTGTAATTAGGGATGTTTTCCGTCATCATCTGTACATACGTACCCGAAAGCCCCAATAACTTAATCTGCTTGGCTCCCGTTGCCGCATCGGAATAACTGACGTCTACCGAGGGGTTGGTAACGAAGCTCTCGCCAAGATTACAGCAAGCCGCACGGGTGAGTTCGGCGCTACTGATGATATCTTCGTTCATAACACTGTTCCGCAATTTCATCGTTCCGAGTTTTCTGCTTACGATATTGACTTCATTCAATTCCACCCCCTCGCGGAGCACAATATCAAGTTCCTGATTTTTATCACTGACGTGGATCGTATCATTTTCGAAACCGATAAAGCTGACCACAAGCATATGGCTCTTTGCCGGTTTGGATATCGAGAACCGGCCGTCTTCGGCAGTTGTTACGCCATTCGTGGTATTCATCCAAAACACATTGGCACCGGGGATAGGTTCTCCGGTATTGTCTTTTACAATTCCTTTTACTTGTGCCTGCGCAGTATAGAAAGTAAAGAAAGCAAGAAATAAGAATATATATTTTATCATTGCTGTCCCATTAAAATCTAAAAGAGTTCTTTGAAATATTTGAAATTTAGTTAGTTAC